>ENA-OSET01004040-OSET01004040.1-sediment-metagenome-genome-assembly--contig:-NODE-4040-length-13150-cov-3.878069_pt1 | contig 13150 bp, 13 predicted proteins | sample MGYA00237882_ERZ534229 | MGnify/ENA primary metagenome ERZ534229 (study PRJEB26408, sample SAMN06266212) | sediment metagenome | isolation source: Hudson Canyon methane seep mesocosm | place...
GCGCAGTTACCGACTAATATCTGAGCGACAGAGCTACTTAATTCGCTCATGAAATCATTAATAACATGGCTTTCAGCGTGTGTTGTGAATTGGTTGATAGTGTTGGTCGCAATGATGGCATCGCTTAGACTTTTAGTTGCTGTACAGCGGATTCTACGTCCATTCAATGCCGCACCGCTACCTCGGCTAGTCGTGTATTCATCACCACTAGACGGATTGACTAAAAGAGCATTTTGCGGTTTCCCATGGTGTCGATGAACAATTGAATAGGCGCAAGAGGGCAGTTTCCGGAGTAGGTGTTCAGGATTGTGAATGCTGTTAATGTGCCAGCTATCATCCTTTACTTCGGCTAAGGTTTCACCCGGGGCGACAATAAAGTGCGTTGGGTTACCTTTCTTTAAGGTATCAAAAAAATTCTGAAACAAGCTTTCTTCCAAATGACTAAGTACTTTTTCGTTGGCGTGTTCATCCGCTTGCATAGGGTCATTTTTATCGATGATCTGGTTGATATACTCGCAGGTTTGGCGAGAAGCTCTAAGCGCGATATTTAGTATTGGTTGCATGGTTTACCATTATTAATAATTAAAATGACAGCTATAAAATCGTTGATATTCACAACGTTGAAATAGTTACTATAGTACGAATTGGAAAAGAGCTAAGTCTATCACCTTAAAAAGGACGATAACTTGAACGCATGATAACAAAAAACATGTCATCAGCACTAATGCTTTTTGTTTGGATCGGTAAACACAGGTACAATGACGTCTAATAAAATATACTCTGACGCCGCTAGGGAACTCAAAAGTAAATATCATGGTCGATAAAGAAAGTAGACGTAAGCCAACTCAAGAACGCAGTAAGAAGCGTGTTGATGCAATTCTAAATGCAGCAAAAAGCCTTATTGTTGAGAAAGGAAGTGCTCAGTTAAAAATTCATGAAATAGCCGCGCGGGCAAACGTGACACCTGCCTCAATCTATCAATATTTTCCGAGTAAAAATGCGATTACTTTGGCATTGGCTCAAAATACCTTCGATAGTAACTTTTCTAGTTTATCGGAAACCTTACCTTCGATGACGAATAAGGAAGATTCATGCAAGGTTTTACGGGAGCTTATTGAGGAGTACTATCAAGCCTATTTAAATGACCCTGCAATGATGGATATCTGGGTTAGCGTGTCTGCTGATAAGTCTATGGACTCTCTCGACCTCGAAGACAGCCGCCGTCATGCTGCTTTGATCTGTGACTGTATAAAGCACTTTTATGACCAGAAGTTTTGGGGGGAAATATCTCGCATTAGTTTTTTGTTATCTCATATGTCAGGTTCGGTCGTTAGAATGGCCATTAGTGTTGGAAATGATGAGGGCAGAACTTTAGTCAATAGTTTTAAAAAGCTAATTAACCCTGCTTCCATCGACAGTATGTTGTTTGCGGAAGTAAAAGCGTGACATCTGTTAAGACTGATGAAGAGCGCCTGTTTTCATCTATAAAAATCATTTTGGTGAGAACTACTCATCCTGGAAATATCGGTGCGGTGGCGCGCGCAATGAAAAACATGGGCTTTTATCAATTGAGCCTAGTGAATCCTACTGATTGTACAAATGGAGATGCGCCTTGCGACCCATCTGATTCATCAGAAGCCTTGAGTAGGGCTGCTGGCGCGGAAGATATATTACAGTCAGCCCAAGTGTACGACTCTATTGAGGATGCTATTGCTGACTGCCATATTGTTATTGGAGCCAGTGCGCGCAATCGTAAAATGGTTTGGCCTTTAATTAACCCTAGAGAATGTGCCGATTTAGTATTAGACAAAGTGTTTAAAGCACAGGCGCTTGGACAGCAAAATATAGCACTGATGTTTGGTAATGAGGCTAGCGGATTAAGTAATGATGAGCTTCAACGATGTCATTATCATGTCAACATTCCTGCGGTAGAGGCCTTTTCTTCGTTAAATTTAGCCATGGCTGTACAGTTAATTAGTTATGAAATTAGAATGGCTTGGCTACTTGATAAATCACTAGATGCCCCCCATCAATTAACAGCACAGATACTTTCTCCAGAAGATGATGGATGGGATGAACAGGTTGCACCTGTTGGGGAGTTGGATGGTTTTTTTAAGCATCTTGAAAAAACCTTGATTGAAATTGACTTTCATGACCCGTCTAACCCTAGGCAACTAATGACTCGAATGCGGCGATTATTTCAACGGGCTCATTTAGATAAAATGGAAGTGAATATCTTGCGTGGTGTATTGAGTGCTGTTCAAAAATATTCTAAATAGGGTGTGTTTATGTTTGAAGGACTAAAAGGTGATATACAAAGTGTGTTTGATCGTGACCCCGCGGCTCGGAATACCTTTGAAGTATTAACCAACTATCCAGGCTTGCATGCCTTGTTATTACACCGGCTTGCCCACAAATTGTGGGGTAGAGGTTTTTTTTGGCTAGGGCGAAGCTTATCTACTTTTAGTCGTTGGTTAACGGGGATTGAAATTCATCCGGGTGCACAAATTGGTCAGCGCTTCTTTATTGATCATGGTATGGGTGTGGTTATTGGCGAAACGGCTATTATTGGTAATGATGTGACCCTGTATCAAGGTGTTACGTTGGGTGGGACGAGTTGGGATAAAGGCAAGCGACACCCTACATTAAAAGATGGGGTTGTTGTCGGGGCGGGTGCAAAAGTACTGGGGCCATTCGAGGTCGGTGAAAATGCAAAAGTGGGCTCAAATGCTGTCGTTACTAAAGCTGTTCCTGCCGAGGCAACAGTGGTGGGTATACCGGGTCGAATTATATTAAAATCTGTTCCTGTTGAGCGTCAGCCGGTTGATCCAAAGCATCAAAAAATGCAGGAAAATTTAGGCTTTGATGCATATGGTTTAAGTGATGAAATGCCTGACCCCGTAGCGCGTTCTATCAGAAGCATGTTGGATCATATGCATTTGGTGGATGAAAGAATGAATACTATGTGCAAGGCACTTAAAAGCCTTGATAAAAGTTATAAAAATGATGCGGTACCGTTCATAGACGAAGAAGGCATGGATTGCTTTAAAGAGGCTAAATAGTACCTGGGCAGAAAGTTTGCATGGTTCAGGTTAACCTATTGTTCAGGTGCTACATAATTTTTGCACGCTTAATTGGCAGAATTATACAATGAGATTGACTACTAAAGGGCGCTACGCGGTAACTGCAATGCTAGATCTAGCGTTGCACTCCAAAGCGGAGCCCGTTGTTTTATCAGATATTTCTTCTAGGCAAAGTATTTCACTTTCTTATCTTGAGCAGCTGTTTTCAAAGTTGCGTCAAAAAGAATTAGTAAAGAGTATACGTGGGCCTGGTGGTGGGTATTTGTTATGTCATGATGCGAGCAAAATTTCAATTGCGCAAGTAATTGAGGCTGTTGATGAATCGATAGACAGTACGCGTTGCCAGGATAAAGGGAATTGCCAGGATGGTCAGGTCTGTTTGACGCATCACTTATGGTTAGATCTTAGTCAGCACATATATGGCTTTCTACATGGTATAACTTTATTAGACCTAATGAATAAACCTGAGGTTCAGCGTACCGCCTCACGACAAAATGATATCACTGATATTATTAATTCTGAACTCCTGAATATCGAATAAAGAGCCTTCATGCAAAAACCTATATACCTTGATTACGCTGCGACTACGCCAGTAGACCCCCTCGTTGCCGATAAAATGATGAAGCACTTAACGATGGACGGTGTATTTGCTAACCCTGCATCCCGCTCTCATTTGTATGGTTGGCAGGCCGAAGCTGCTGTTGAAAGCGCTAGAAAACAAGTCGCAACTTTATTGAATGCAGATACCAGAGAAGTTGTTTGGACCTCAGGTGCTACAGAAGCCAATAATTTAGCGATTAAGGGGGTGGCTATCGCACGGGCTTCAAAAGGGAGGCATTTAATTACCTCAAAGTCTGAGCATAAAGCGGTAGTAGATAGCTTTTTATATCTTGAAGATCAGGGGTTTGATGTTACATGGTTGTCACCGCGCGCTAGTGGCGAGGTACATATCGATGATGTTAGGCAGGCTTTGCGCCCGGATACCATTCTGCTTTCTCTAATGCATGTGAATAACGAAACCGGTGCCATTACCGATGTGTATGAAATAGCCGAGCTGGCAAAAGCTGAAGGTGTGATTTTTCATATAGATGCGGCTCAAAGTGCAGGTAAATTAAGTCTGGATGTTCAAGTGCTTCAGGCGGACTTAATTTCTTTTTGCGCGCATAAAATATATGGCCCTAAAGGTATAGGCGCTTTATTTGTGAGACGAAATCCTGATTTTAGTCTGCCTGCACAAATTCACGGTGGCGGGCATGAGCGCGGAATGCGTTCTGGAACGCTGGCGACCCATCAGATAGTCGCTATGGGTGAGTCTTTTGAGATAGCGCAGAATGTTCAATCGCAAGAGCAGGATCGAATAAAGTGTTTGAAGATGCTGTTTGTAGATAAAATTTCTGGGCTAGACGCCCTAAGTATTAATGGAGATCTTCAAGGTTCAATTGCTGGTATTTTGAATGTTTCATTTGCTGGTTTGGATGGTCAGGTATTGTTATCAGCACTCCCTGGTTTGGCAATATCCTCTGGTTCGGCATGTACGTCAGCCACTATGTCGCCTTCTCACGTGCTTCAGTCTATGGGGGTGGATGAGCAGTTAGCATTAGGTGCATTACGCTTTTCTTTTGGCCGATACACATCCGAGCAGGATGTGCTAAGCGCGGCAAAAATGTTGGTTGAAGCTGTTACTAAGATGACTGCGGTTTAAAAATCTTTAATGCAATATATGGTGTGTGTCTTTTTGCGCGATAGACCTGTATAATTTGGCGTCAAATTTATGCGTTATTTAGATTGCTTCCTTTCTGATTGAAATAGCAATTGGGCTATTCCTAGTCTGACATTAGGCTTCTATTTAGATAACGCTTGTAATGGTTTTTCACGAAAACACTTATTTTAATCTATTTACTGGAGATGAGAGCATGTCGCTAGAACGTACTTTTTCAATTATTAAACCTGACGCAGTTGCAAAAAATGTAACTGGAAAAATTGTTAGCCGATTTGAGTCAAACGGCTTAAGCATTGTTGCTTCAAAAATGATGCAGCTTTCTACAGAGAAAGCGGGTGGTTTTTATGCTGAGCATAAAGAGCGTCCATTTTTCGGTGATCTTGTTAAGTTTATGACCTCAGGACCTGTTGTTGTACAAGTGCTAGAAGGCGAAGGCGCTATTCTAAAAAATCGTGAGCTAATGGGCGCTACTAATCCAAAAGAAGCGGACAAAGGTACTATACGAGCAGACTTTGCTGAGTCAATTGACGCTAATGCTGTACATGGTTCAGATTCTGCTGAATCAGCTGCTAGAGAGATTTCTTACTTCTTTGCTGAAGAAGAGCTTTGCCCACGCGGCTAAGTCGATAAAGTTAAAGTAAGCAGGCGCCTTCTATCTGTGTATATTCTCTTTTGAGAGTAGAGTAGAAAGGCCCCTGCTTTTTGTCGTTATATTGTTGTTATATTTTTGTTTTAAAGTTGTTGTAAAAAAGGTCAAATTTGATGAGTTCAGATACTCTGGGAAAAACTACTAAGGTCAATTTGCTTGGCTTACCCCGGCAGAAAATGATTGATTTTCTTGCTGATATGGGAGAAAAACCTTTCAGGGCAAAGCAATTGATGCAGTGGATTCATCAATATGGTGTTCATGACTTTGATGAAATGACAAATATCAGCAAAGTACTTAAAGAAAAACTTAAGCTAGTATGTGAAATCATTGCACCAGATATCCAGATTCAAAAAATATCGACAGACGGTACCCGTAAATGGGCGATGAAAATGCCTGGCGGGAGCAGTATCGAAACGGTTTTAATTCCTGAAGGCGGTCGTGGTACCTTGTGTGTATCTTCGCAAATAGGATGCGCCCTTGATTGCAGCTTTTGCTCAACGGGGAAGCAAGGTTTCAATCGGAATTTAAGTAGCGCTGAAATTGTGGGTCAAATTTGGAATGCAATCGCATCATTTGAAGAGCTAGATCGTAATAAAGATAGGCCGGTCACCAATGTTGTTTTTATGGGGATGGGAGAGCCATTACTAAATTTTGAAAACGTCATGGACGCAGTCAATATTATGATGGACGACTTTGCCTATAGCATCTCTAAAAAACGTTTAACTATTAGTACTGCGGGTGTTGTACCGGCGATTAAAAAAATGGAACAGTTTACAGATGCATCGATAGCAATTTCCTTGCATGCGCCTAATGATGAATTACGTAGTCAATTGGTTCCTGTGAATAAAAAATACCCTATTAAAATGTTAATGGAGTCTGTAAAGAGTTATCTGGGTCAATTGTCTGACAAACGCAAAGCGACCATAGAATATACCTTGATGGCGGGAGTGAATGACCGCAAGGTACACGCAAGAGAGTTAATTGAATTATTAAAAGATATCCCTTGTAAAATTAACTTGATACCTTTCAATCCTTTTCCAGGTTCAGGTTACAAAAAACCATCCAGTATGGAGGTACGCTGTTTCCAGGATATGTTAATCGCAGGCGGGTATATTACCACCGTCAGGACAACCAGAGGTGATGACATCGATGCAGCCTGCGGCCAACTTGTAGGGCAAGTAGAAGACAGAACACGCAGAAGTGCGAGATATATCGAACTTAAACAAGCAGATAATTAAATTTTAATTAGGTCAATAAAAACGAATGATAATTCGCTATATAATTACAGGGTTGGTACTGGTACTAACCTTTATGATGAGTGCTTGTGTAAGCAAGACAACAAGCTCATTAACTGAAAAAGCAGATCCCATTGTGGCCGTTCAGCGCTATGTAGACTTAGGTCTTGAATATATTAAGCGTGATGATTTTTATAGGGCTCGAAAACATTTAAATAGAGCGCTTGAAATTGATAATCAAGACCCTTCTGCAAATGCTGCTTTAGCATTAATTTATCACCATGATGGTGAAGTGAAGAAAGCAGAGGAACTTTTTCTGAAAGCCTTAAAGTCAAACCCGGACTATACCCGTGGTAGAAGTTACTATGCTGCATTTTTGTTTGCTGAAAAGCGCTTTCAAGATGCTCTTGAGCATTTTCTTTTGGCCGCTGATGACTCTGACTATCAAGGGCGAAGTCAAATATACTCCAATATTGCTTTGTGCCATTTGAAACTGGGGCAGTTGCAGCAAGCAATCGACGCTTATACAAAAACATTGAGACTAGATCGTTTTGACGCAAAGGCGTTATTTGGGATATCCGAAATACTGATTCAGACTGAAGATTTTAAAAGTGCACAACATTACTATAATAGGCTCGTACGCCTGATTCGTGAAAGGGGAATGCAGCATTCAGCTAAAAGCTTATGGTTAGGTGTTCGCATAGCCGATTACTTTGGCAGTAATCAGCAGGTAGAAAGCCTGAGTGGCCTACTCAATGAAATGTACCCAGATTCAGAAGAGAATGCTATACGATTAAGGCGCGTAAATTTGGAGTCAAATAATGACTGATTCGGATCAGAGTAGTACTTCAAACCCTGGTTTAATACTCAAAGCGGCACGAGAAGAATTAAGCTTTACCGTCGACAGTGTTGCTCATGAGCTACATCTAAGAGCTTCCGTTGTGAAGGCGATGGAGGATGAAGATTACGATACCTTTAGCAGTAATGTGTTTTTAAAAGGATACTTTCGTTCTTATTGCCGTTTGGTTGGATTACATGAAGAGCGAATGGTTGAGTTGTTGGAGAAGCAATTAAGTAAGCGACAACAGGCGATTGATGAGAGTGCTTTGACGTTAAAAAAAGCGCAACAATCTAAGTCTCGTAAAAAAGCCTTAGTGGTATTTTCTTTAGTTGGTTTGATAGTGTGCCTAGGGTTCTATTTATTCTTTTTGTTTACACCAGGCCAAGAAATACAAGGCCAACTTGAGAGCCGTGACAAAACAGAAGAAATGGCTACTGGCTTAAGTGAGCAGTTGCCCAATAGTGACGAAGCCTCACCTGATAAAGATGCCGCACCTATTGAGACCACAATCACCCTGGGTGAAAACAAGCGGGATAAAATAGTTAGCACTGCAAAAATGACAGAAACGAATTTACCTCGTCATGCAGAGATACAAGCGCCCAAAAAATTAGAAATAGTTGAACCTATACAGCATGTAGACGTTAATCAGGCTGAAAAAGAGGTATCCCCTGCAATTCATGTTGAAAATGAACTGGCAAGACTTGCTATCAGTGTATCGTTTTCAGGTGACTGTTGGTTTAAGTTAACCGATGGCACCGGGAAGAATGTCTTTGGAGCGTTAAAAAAAGCGGGCGACAGTTTAAGTTATACCGGCATTCAACCCTTTACCATTATTTTGGGTGATGCGACTAAGGCAGAGATCATATCTAAGGGTAAGGTCGTGAACTTAAAACCATTTACAGCTAAAAATGGCCGAGCTGTCATTACATTAAACCATGGATAATCTGTTGGTGGATAATAGAGTAATTTTATGAAATTTGAATCACCCATTAAGCGTCGAAAATCCAAGCAAATCTGGGTGGGCAATGTTCCCGTCGGCGGTGACGCGCCCATCGCTGTACAAAGCATGACGAATACAGATACCTGTGATGTAGAAGCCACGGTGGCTCAAATAAATGCATTACAAACTGCCGGTGCAGACATTGTTCGGGTTTCGATACCTGATATGGACGCGGCGGAAGCATTTAAACTCATTAAACAGAAGACTGATATTCCCTTGGTCGCTGATATTCATTTTGATTATAAAATCGCCCTAAAAGTTGCAGAATATGGCGTTGATTGTTTGCGAATCAACCCTGGCAATATTGGAAAAGAAGATCGAATAAAAGCAGTGATAGATTGTGCCAAAGAAAAAAATATTCCTATTCGAATTGGTGTTAATGCGGGCTCGTTAGAAAAAGATATTCAAAAAAAATATGGCGAACCAACCCCTGATGCGCTTGTCGAATCCGCCATGAGGCATGTCAATATACTTCGGCGTCATGGCTTTGAAAACTTTAAAGTCAGCTTAAAAGCATCCGATGTCTTTATGACGGTTGCGGCTTATCGAAAAATTGCGGACCAGATTGAACAACCCTTGCATCTAGGTATTACCGAGGCGGGTGGATTAAGATCGGGTACGGTAAAATCGTCGGTCGGCTTAGGTATGTTATTGATGGATGGTATTGGTGATACCATTAGGATTTCGTTAGCAGCAGACCCAGTTGAAGAAATAAAAGTCGGTTTTGATATCTTACGAAGTTTACGTATTCGTTCAAAAGGTATCAATTTTATCGCCTGTCCAAGTTGTTCTCGACAAAATTTTGATGTGGTGAAAACCATGAATGAGCTGGAAGGCCGTCTTGATGATGTTACTGCTGCGATTGATGTCGCAATCATTGGCTGCGTTGTTAATGGTCCAGGAGAAGCGAAAGAAGTGGATCTTGGTTTGACCGGCGGTTCACCTAATAATTTGTTATATCTCGATGGCAAACCACACCATAAGCTGAAGAATGAGGGCTTGGTGGATGAGCTTGAACGCGCTATTCGTGAGCAAGTAAGAGTAAAAGAATTAGCAGATGAACAAATCATCGCGAAAGTTTAAAGTTATTTTCAAGGCTATTTTTAGCACTATTTATTAAGGAATAATTTCTTGGCAAAAATTCAAGCAATTCGAGGTATGAATGACTTGCTGCCCGATAAATCAGCGGTTTGGCAGTACTTTGAAAACCAAGTAAAACAGGCTCTGTTTAGTTATGGCTATCAAGAAATTCGCATGCCAATCGTTGAACAGACGGAGTTATTTAAGCGTTCTATTGGTGAAGTAACCGATATTGTCGAAAAAGAAATGTACACCTTCGATGATCGTAATGGCGATAGCTTAACGCTACGGCCAGAAGGTACTGCATGTTGTATAAGAGCTGCTGAACAACACGGCTTATTGTACAATCAAACTCAGCGTTTATGGTATACCGGACCGATGTTTCGACATGAGCGACCCCAAAAAGGCCGTTATCGCCAGTTTCATCAAATCGGTGTGGAATGTTTTGGTTTTAAAGGGCCGGACATAGATGCTGAATTGATTTTGATGACGGCTCGCCTGTGGAAAAACTTAGGCCTATTTGATCATGTTGTCTTAGAAATTAATTCCTTGGGTCTGCCTGAAGAGCGAAAAGAATTTAAAGCGGCTTTGGTTACTTATCTTGAGCAGTATATTGATGAGTTGGATGAAGATAGCCGACGTCGATTAAGCACTAACCCTTTAAGAATCTTGGATAGTAAAAACCCTAGAACGCAGGAATTATTGCTTGAGGCACCAAAGTTACCTGATTTTTATGGTGATGAGTCGAAGAATGATTTTATTGAACTGTTAGCCTTCTTAGATCAGGCCGAGATTAACTATAAAGTGAACCCTGGCTTAGTTAGGGGATTGGATTACTATTCAAAGACAGTTTTTGAATGGGTAACCGATACTTTAGGTGCTCAGGGAACTGTCTGCGCCGGAGGGCGTTATGATGGTCTGGTCGCACAGCTTGGTGGCAAAGGTACGCCGGGTGTTGGTTTTGCGATGGGTGTTGAGCGTTTGGTGTTGATGCTGGAAGAATTAGACCTTATCCCCGACAGTGTCAATGACACGGTTGATATTTTTATTGTCGCCGCTGGTCAAGGAACTGTGCGTAAAGCCTTTGAACTTGCGGAGACTTTACGCAATGAAACCGATTTTCGGATATTACAAAATGCGGGCGGAGGAAGTTTCAAAAGCCAGATGAAAAAAGCAGATAAATCGGGTGCAAAAATTGGCATGATAATCGGTGAACAGGAATTAGAAAAAAATTCTGTGGTGTTAAAACCACTTAAAGGCGAAGGGCAGCAAGAGACGGTTGCTTATAATGATTTAACAATAAAACTAACTGAGTTTTTAAAGAGATAAAACGGGAGCAAATTGTGGACGATTTTAATACAGAAGAAGAACAAATAGCAGCACTCAAGAAATGGTGGAAAGAGTACTCTAGCTCAATATTGATGGGAATTGGTGTTTCTCTTGCCGTGATATTTGGTTGGCAGGCGTATCAGCAAAATCAAATAGATGGAAAAAGTGAAGCATCGTTAAAGTATCAGCAACTTATTACTGCCGTGACGGCAAAAGATGCGGAGACAGATGGCGCTGAAACAATCTCATTTCTAGCATCTGAGTTAAAAGAGAAATTTAATGATACTGAGTATGCTATTTATGCTTCGTTATTTATAGCTAAAGAAAGTGTACAAAACAAAGATTTAGACGCGGCTAAAACTGAACTAAACTGGGTGTTGGCAAATTCAGAAGATACCCGTATAAAGCATATTGTAACCGGTCGAATAGCTAGGATTTTAGCGTCTCAAGATAAGAATGAAGAAGCTTTAGCTATGTTAGTGGCAACAGATAAGCCTTTCGAGGGTGATTATCTGGAAATAATTGGCGATATCAAAAACCGTTCAGGTGATAAAACTGGTGCGATTGAATCCTATACGAAAGCATTTTCATTGATTAAAGACTCTCCGCAGTCGCAACCACTTCTTGCTGTTAAACTGGCAGACTTGGGTGTGAATCCAGAAACGCTTTAATTATATTGACTGACTTTTATAAACGTAATTTTTACACCTTAGGACCCCTAAAGCATGATGCTTAAATTAGTCAATGCGAAAATTATTCAAAGTATCGTTTTATGCTTATCGTTAAGTGTTTTGCTTTCCTGCAGTACTGAGAAAGTGAATGAGCCGACAGAGCTAGAAAAATTCAATGATAAGGTTACCTTGAAGCGACTTTGGAAGACGTCAGTCGGAACAGGCGATGATAGTTTAATGCTTCAGCTGACGCCGGTGCTGATTGATGGTCATATTTACACCATCGATATAGAAGGATCTCTTCATGTTATTGAAAGTGGTCAAGGTAAATCTGTATGGTCACGAGAGTTTGATGAACGTGTCAGTGGCGGCCTAGGTTTTGATGATTTGCACTTATATTACACGACCTTCCAAGGGGAAGTGGTTTGTATTGATCGTCAAAATGGTGATGAGCTTTGGCGGAAGACGTTAACAAGTGAGGCTGTTGCTGCACCTGCCAGTAATGGTAAGTTGCTGATAGTGCAAACAATTGATGGCAGTATAACGACATTTAATACGCTTGATGGTACTAAAGCTTGGCGGCATGATAGTCTTGGGCCCATCTTGTCTTTACGGGGTACATCTACACCCTTGGTTAGTCAAAAGTACACCATTGCGAGCTTTGCAAATGGCGAAATGTTTGCCTTTGATAATCAAAATGGTGCACCTTTCTGGAAAGCCACTTTGGGTATACCTCAGGGTCGAACTGAACTAGAAAGGTTAGTTGATCCTGACGGACAAGCTACGTTGGACGGTGACAGACTATATGGCGCTGCATATCAAGGAAAAGTTGTTTCGTTAGATGTGACTAATGGACAGGAAATCTGGTCAAAGGAAGTATCTTCTTATAATGGAGTTGCGGTTGGCTTTTCAAAAGTATTTGTAAGCACTGCAAATGGTGATGTGGTTGCACTCAATCAAGCAACAGGTACTGAGCTGTGGCGTAATGAGGCTTTAAAATATCGTCGATTAAGTTCTCCGACAGTATTAGGTCAAACGGTGATTATGGCCGATTTCGAAGGCTATCTGCATGTTCTATCGGTAAGTGATGGTGAAATGTTAGCCAGAAAACTGCCAGACTCTGATGGTGTGATGGGAAATATTATTGTTTCAGGCGACGTGATATATGTCTATGCGCGTTCAGGAGACATAGTGGCTTATAAAATATATCCACGCTTTCAACTCTCTGAAATTTTTACCAAATAAAGGCTTAATTAATGATTCCTGTTATAGCTCTAGTAGGGCGACCAAATGTGGGAAAGTCAACGATATTCAATCGTTTGACTAAATCCAGAGATGCTATTGTCGCAAACTATGCGGGCCTAACTCGAGATAGAAAATACGGTGAAGGTGCCGCGCTAGAAAAGAAATTTATCGCCATTGATACCGGCGGTATAAGTGGCGATGAAGTCGGTATAGATGCTGCTATGGCAGAGCAATCGCTTCTTGCTATGGAAGAAGCTGATCTTGTCTTTTTTGTCGTTGACGCTCGAGACGGACTCA
>ENA-OSET01004041-OSET01004041.1-sediment-metagenome-genome-assembly--contig:-NODE-4041-length-13146-cov-3.525136_pt1 | contig 13146 bp, 7 predicted proteins | sample MGYA00237882_ERZ534229 | MGnify/ENA primary metagenome ERZ534229 (study PRJEB26408, sample SAMN06266212) | sediment metagenome | isolation source: Hudson Canyon methane seep mesocosm | place: USA:Hudson...
TCAAGTATAAAAACTCATGGTAGCGTGTACTTTTGTGACAAGCTTGAACCGCCTTGGGAAATGATAGAAAAAATTGAGCATTCAGCAGCTTTTCATTACGTGCGTCGAGGGCAATGTTGGGTTTCATTTGCTGGGGAGAGTTATTTATTAGGCCCTGGTGATCTCGTGTTTATTGGTCGTGGTGATGATCATGTTTTGTCGAGTTTAAAGCCAGGCGAAACAGAAGAGATTTACGATGGGCATACACACCTATTATGTGGTTATTTTAGTTTTCGGGATCCTATCCCTTCGCCGTTAGATGAAGCTATGCCACCTATTTTAGTATTGAGATCAGATGAAATAGCCGAACTTTCGTGGCTAAAAACCACATTGGAACACTTGAGCTCAGAGTACGACTCGCAAACGCCTGGCGCGATGGTTGTGGTCAATAAATTGACTGAAGTCGTGCTAGTTGAATTGATTCGGTTTCATATTAATAAGCTCGACACTCATAACTTTGTGGCCGCTTTATTCGACAAACAAATAGGCAAGGCACTTAAGTTAATTCATCAGCAACCCGAAAAGTATTGGACCTTAGAACTATTGGCATCAGAAGTGGCTATGTCTAGAGCGACCTTCGCTCGTCGATTCAAAAGTAAGGTAGGGCAACCCATGTTTCAGTATTTAACTTCGGTTAGAATGCGTATCGCAGCCGACCTTTTAAGAAACTCTCAAAAATCAGTTGCTGATATCGCCGATACGGTGGGCTACGTGTCTGACATGGCCTTTACCAAAGTGTTTAAAGACCTTAATGGAGCCACACCAATTGCGTGGCGAAAAAAGTATATATCAACGATTAAGGAGGTAGTAGATGAGTAAGTTGGTTTCAAACGAGTAGCTAATAAAGTATTAATTAGCTACTTCAAAACCTTTTACAAAAGGTGGCCTGTTTTATTTCGACACTAAGTAGACGTATCGCGATGTTAAGCTACAAGTCCCACCTTAGATTATTGTTAGGTTTACTCTTTATTCAGGTTAAGAATTCCTCAACCAGATATCTGTATTCACTGGCGCTTTATTTTTGCGTTTTTTCTTACCGCTGCCTTCAGGCTTTGCCATCGGTTTATCTGCAGCTGAAAATGCATCACTGATAACTTCATCGACTTCAAAACCCTCTACTTGCTCACGCTCAAGCCGGACCTTGTTCTTCTTTTCGATTACTTTGAAATGATGATAATCTTCATGATCGATGAGTGATAATGCTAAGCCCACTTCACCAGCACGGCCACTTCGACCAATACGGTGCATGTAGTCTGATGGACTTCTTGGTAAGTCAAAATTAATCACCACGGGCAGTTTTTCGATGTCTAGACCACGGGCAGCAATATCCGTTGCAATTAAAACTTCAATCTTGCCTGCTTTAAACGCTTCAAGTACACGGCTACGGGCGCCCTGGCCTTTATCGCCATGAAACACTTCTGCGGTAATACCCCGCTTGGAGAGTTTTTCAGCTAAGTGCTTACAGCTGTTTTTGGCATTAACGAAAATAAGTGCTTGTCGCCATTGATGCAGCTTAATCAAATGCGCTAATAAGGCTGTTTTCTCGCCTTTGTTGACGGTAAAAACACGCTGTACTAAGGTGCTGGTATCAGCACTTTGCAATTGTATTTCAACCGGGTCGCTGAGCAATTCTTGGGTTAAAGCTCGTACTTGCTCAGGAAAGGTCGCTGAAAATAATAAAATTTGTTTTTTCTTTGGCAATAATGCTAACAATGCAGATAGCTCGTCAGTAAATCCTAGACTTAACATCCGATCGGCTTCATCTAGCACCATGGTTTTAACCCGGTCGAGCTTAATGGCATTACTTGAAATCAAATCGAGTAATCGACCAGGCGTTGCAACCAAAATATCAGTGCCGCCGCGTAATGCAAGCATTTGAGTATTCACTGATACACCACCAAAAACAGCCACCGTTTTAATCGCACCGTTAAAATGCACTGCATAAGATTTAATACTGTCAGCAACTTGCTTGGCAAGTTCACGGGTAGGCACTAAAATCAGTCCAGTAACATAGTTACCTTTACTGCTTTTGCTACTCAACGGTTTTTCAGTGCCCAATTCCTGCACCTGTATTTTTTGCAAAAGAGGCAGTGCAAAGGTGGCTGTTTTACCCGAACCGGTATTTGCCCCTGCAATTAAGTCACGCCCTGCTAATACACTTGGAATAGCTTGCGCTTGAATGGGCGTTGGCTGATGATATTCCAGCTCAGTTAATCGAACCAATAAGGGCTGAATAAGGCCAAGTTCTGTAAAGTTGGCTGGTATTGCGACTGTAGTCATTAATATAAAAGGCTCAAAGCTAAGTGAATAGCGCACTATTTTAGCTTATTTATGCCCAGTAAAGTTAGTGGAATCGATCAAATCCCGCTGTAATGTCATTCAATCCCCGAATTGTCTGAGTTTGATTCGACAGAAGCAGACTCCATGAACAATGCTCGATGGGAGATACAGGTTGTTAGTTTACCAATACTTCAATTATCAATTCCTAGTTGGTTAAAGTTATGGCTGTAACCGCTATGGGACTCAGCTCACAACACTTATAACAATCATCCTTTAATATTTCTTTTCTTATAACATTAATAAAGTTAATTGAAGGATCAAAAATGACTCAAATCCCATTTGCAAAAATGATTACCCTATCTATTCTAGTTGGCTCAAGCGCTTTAGCTCATTCAACCAGCGTCGTATTTACCCCCATTGACAACATTACTATTTCAACTGATACCTCTGGCGCAGGCCAAAATGGCATTGCCGCTGATCGTCGATTTATGGGTGTGAGTGACAATGGCGAAGTGCTAGCAGTTAACCAAGATAGTCGTACCGTGTTTGTTTGGAATAACACCATTATTCAAGACCTAGGTACAAAAGATTGCGACAAGGGAAGTACTGGAGAGCCAACCCATCTAATGAATATTTCAAAGGATGGCGACCATTTACTTTGGCGTTGTACTGATAATGGAAATGGTAAACGTTTTGTGAAGTCTGAAGGTGAGTATGTTGCTTCATATTTATCTGTATACCCCTATGTAGCGCCTAACGACAAGAATTACTACTATGCATCTAAGGACGGCAATGCTTTCGCTCTAGAGCGAGACTCACAATATCCCAAAATTGCTGTATTGAACGACAATGGAACCAGTTACGCAGCCACCTATTTGACTGCACCAGAATTAAATAGTGGTAAAGTAGAATCGTTCAGCCCAAATGGTCAATATGTCGGTGTTAGATCATCTAATGGCGCTAATTTTTATATTGTCGATTTGACAGACCAGTCTATGTCCAGCATTGAAACTGTCTATAATACATATTATTTCCTGTCTAATAGTGGACAGCCTACCGAAAAACCATCTGGGTTCACCATGCCTTTTGGCATTCAGGACCTATCAGGTGACGGCAGTGTAACTCTAGATCGCGTAGCAACGTCTTATTTCCCTCTTGAAACATCGTCAAGCCTTTGGACAGAGTGGACAAACACAAGTCGAGATATTGAAGACTTTGTCATACAACATAATGGTAACCTCAATGGTTGGACCAATTTACAAGCAGTTTCGATTTCACAAAACGGTCTTTACATTGCTGGCACAGGAACGAATGGCGCCGGAGAAGAGGATAAAGGTTTTTTAATTGAGATTAATGCAGTGTCTGAATGTACTTATGGCTATTAAGTTAATCGCTATAATGAAGTAGTTAGCTTGGGTTTCTGCTCATGGTCGTGTAAGCCAAGAGCAGTAATCTAGCTTGATATAACGTTACAACACTGCTTCCTTATTCTAATAAATCGCTAAAAGTAATCAAAGGCATTCCTGACTTCTAAAGCCTTAATATCCGACTGTTTTGTGGCTATATAATATAACTGCTACCAGTTTTACTCGAAATTAAGGCTTTATAGCCACCCAACAACGCGACAAGTTAAACAAAACGGCATAACAAATCAAACCTCGGCAAGATCGCCCTTCTCTTCTAGCCACGCCTTGCGGTCAGACGCACGTTTTTTACCAAGTAACATATCCATTTGTTCAACTGTATCGTCGCCATCTTCAATTGTTAGTTGTACCAAGCGACGTGTATCTCTAGCCATGGTTGTTTCACGCAACTGAAGTGGGTTCATTTCACCTAGGCCTTTAAAACGCTGTACGTTTATTTTACCTTTTTTCTTTTCAGCAACAATTCGATCTTCAATGCCTTGACGTTCGGATTCATCCAGTGCGTAGAACACCTCTTTACCTATATCGATACGATAGAGCGGTGGCATTGCGACAAATATATGCCCCTTTTCAACCAATGGTTTAAAGTGCTTCATAAATAAAGCGCAAAGCAAAGTGGCGATATGAAGTCCGTCAGAATCAGCATCGGCAAGAATACAGATTTTTCCGTACCGCAGTCCATCCATTTTGTCTGAAGCAGGATCTACACCGATTGCAACAGCGATATCATGAACTTCTTGAGATGCTAAAATCTGGTTAGAATCAACTTCCCAAGTGTTTAGAATTTTACCCCGCAGCGGCATAATTGCCTGATATTCACGATCTCTCGCTTGTTTAGCAGAACCTCCAGCTGAGTCCCCTTCTACTAAAAATAATTCAGAGTTCATAGCGTCTGAACCTGAACAATCGGCGAGTTTACCGGGTAAAGCAGGGCCAGATGTTACTTTTTTCCGTGCAATTTTCTTGCTTGCTTTTAATCTTTTTTGGGCATTGCTAATACATAATTCAGCGAGTTTTTCAGCATCATCAGTATGTTGATTAAGCCATAGACTAAATGAATCCTTAACGACGCCTGATACAAATGCAGCAGCTTCACGCGAAGAGAGTCGTTCTTTTGTTTGACCTGAAAACTGAGGGTCTTGTAGTTTTGCTGATAAAACAAAGCAGCTTTTGTCCCAAATATCTTCTGAACTTAACTTAATTCCTCGAGGAAGTAGGCTTCGGAATTCACAGAATTCACGCATCGCATCTAAGCAGCCTGTTCTAAAGCCGTTTACGTGCGTTCCACCTTGCGCTGTCGGGATCAAATTCACGTAACTTTCTTGTGTAAGTTCCCCACCCTCTACCGACCAGTGAATTGCCCAGTCAACAGCCTCAGTATTACCAGCCATAGATCCAGTGAAAGGTGTCTGCGGACACATTTCCAGACCATCTGTAGAAGAAACAAGGTAATCCTTTAGGCCGTTTTCAAAATGCCATTCATCTTTTTCACTTGTTTGTTTATTGGTAAAGCTTACATAAAGGCCTGGGCACAAAACTGCTTTGGCGCGTAAAACATGTCTTAATCTACTAATGGAGAAATTGGCAGAGTCAAAATAAGAGGCATCTGGCCAGAAAGTTACTTGAGTACCCGTATTTCGTTTACCTACTGTATCGATGACATTTAGGTCTTCAGTTTTTTCACCATTAGCAAAAGAAATACGATGAAGTTTAGAATCTCTTCGGATAAGCACTTCAAGTTTAGTGGTTAGTGCGTTAACAACAGACACCCCTACCCCATGTAAACCACCAGAAAAGGCGTAGTTATCATTTGAAAACTTACCGCCAGCATGAAGGCGTGTGAGGATGAGTTCCACCCCGGGAACACCTTCTTCTGAATGAATATCTACAGGCATTCCTCGCCCGTCATCCGTTACAGAAAGAGAATTATCTGCGTGCAGCACAACTTCAATTTTACTAGCATGGCCAGCTAATGCTTCATCGACACTATTATCAATGACCTCTTGTGCTAAATGGTTGGGGCGCGTTGTCTCAGTATACATTCCCGGTCTTTTTCGAACTGGATCGAGACCGCTAAGTACTTCAATTGAATCGGCATTGTATTGCTTAGGAGAGGCGTTATTGTCTGACATAAAGTTCCAAAAGAAGGCAAATAATTGTTGTAGGACAGCCTACACATAATAATGCGCTTAAGCTTATCTAAATTTAGTAGTACTGCCAATAGACTTATTTGATGTTGTTGTTTTAGTGTCCGTCGATAAGGGTTTCGCAAAAGTTTGATATTGTACGCTAAAATCTAAATCATCCATGTTTTTGTTAGTTACTTGTATAAATTTGTTCTGTGCGAAAGACGGGTATTGACCGGTAGCTTCACCCGCATCTAATATGTCTGAGTCGAGGTCATTATTCGTCCCAGCTTGCAATAAGTACGAGCCGTTAGGTACGTTATAAAAGTTATAAGTGTATTGATTATCTCCCTTAAGTGCTTCGACTAGTGCAAATTGAACTAATGAGTTTTCAGGGGATGTTTCATCTTTATAGGATAAAGAAACCAATAAAGTGCCCACTGTTGAGTCTGTTTGTTGAATATTGGAGTTAAATACATCAATTGTAATGGGGTCTTCAGTGACACCGTTAATAGTATATTGAATCGTGATCTCGCCACTGTTGACTGAATTAGCTGCTAAACCTGAATTGTTTACTCTGATACGGTATTTACCCAAACCTGCATTAATAGCGCTATCTTCACTATTAACGCTACCTGCCGTAAATTCAGAAATTTCAATCCAATCGTTGTTAGTAGATATGTCGACACTAACAGAGCCTGTACCGGGGTTATTAAGTTCCAATGTAGATTCAGTATTGCTTCCAACAAAACCAAGTTGTGTTGGAAATATACTTAATGAAGCCGGTAATAGTGTTTCGCCTTGTGAGTCAAGCGCCCAGTTAACAGCTTTCGCAGCTTTAATTAAACCGTTTCCGTATAAATCTTTGGGTAGTAGTTCATCAGTTAAGGCGCCATCTTTAAGAGCTGAGTCAAACAACTCATTCGTTAGATCTTTATTAATTGACTTCATTAGTGCAGCGACCGCTGATACATGTGGTGTCGCCATCGAAGTTCCAGAATATTCTGCATATTCATTAGCAAATAAAGTGCTTAAAATGCCATCTTGAAAACCATCAAATAATATATTAGTTACACTCGTACCACCTGGTGCAGTAACATCGATATGAGGGCCATAATTAGAGAAACTTGATAGTACTTTATGGTCATTTACTGAACTAACTGCAATAACGCCTTCGAACGCTGCGGGATAATGGGGGGTCGTAGAACTTTCATTACCCGCCGCAGCGACAATAATAACGCCTTGCTCAAGCGCATCATTAATTGCCTCTTTAAGGATTTGCGGTTCATCTGTTCCACCCAATGATAAATTAATAATATCAGCTCTTTTATCTGGAAATGCTCCGCTTGAATTTGGAAGGCCTGCTGCATAAAGAATTGCAGAAGCAATATCACTATTAGTGCCTGTGTTTTCGATACCTAAAACACGCAAAGGCATTATCACGGTATTGTAAGCAACACCTGCAACGCCCATATTATTATTACCTTCAGCTGCGATAATACCTGACACATGAGAACCGTGAAGAGATGTACCAGTATCATGCGGGTTTGAATCTGGCCCATCGCCATCATCTGCAGATGTTTTATCCAGTATAAAATCATAGCCATCTGTAAAATTAATATTGTTAATTAGATCAAGATGACTCGTATCAATGCCTGTATCGATAACGGCGATTGTAACCCCCTGCCCTGTTGACGCCTCCCAAGCAGCCGGTGCGTCGATCATTGAAAGATTCCATTGTCGGCTGAATTCAGGGTCATTTACATTAGCGGGCACAGCGCTAGCGTGGAAGATATAATTAGGCTCTGCAAAAAGTACATCACTATCAGCATTTAATTTATCAATAGCATTCAATGTTTGCCATTTTGTATTTAGGTCGGAGGCTTGAGAAGTACCGGCTAGGTTCGCTTCAAAAGCTAAAGATTTACGGGTGGAGGTGGTGTCAATTTTATACACGCTGCCAATGTTGCCAACATTCTTTTTTAGCAATAACTGGTACTTACTTTCGAATTTTGAAACTGTATTTCTTTTGGATCGAAGAGTCTTAGAGTGTAAGGTTTGTAATTGGCTGTTATCTTTAAACCTTACTACTACTTCACCAGGTACAAAACGTGAGTTATTACCAATAACAAGATTGCTTGCTGTTGATTTTATAGATAAGGTTTGTGAAATAGAGAGTGTATAAAGTATGGGGGATGATCGATTTTCTTCAGCGCTCAATTCAATGATATACACGCCATCTTTAGGTGCTGTGAGCGTTTGCGATGATGCACTACTAAAATTTAAAGGGCTTGTTTCCGGTTCATTTAACTCATCATCCAAAGCATGAAGTGATAGGTTAACATCTACCACTGTCAGCGTGTCGTTTGCAAGAAAGGTGGTTACGCGTATCTGCTGACCTTGAAGTAAATTTACACGATAAAAGTCTTTAGTGTCTTTGTAATAGCTATCTTCTACATCCATACCAGTGGAATAGAAGCCTTCATTGCCACTTAGGTAACCCCCTAAAGTGACTGGGTTTGCTAAAAGTTGTGGGGTTTCAATCTGATTGTTTTGTTCTGAAAAGCTTACAAAACTCATTACATCAGCATCAATGTCAGATCGCGGGTCAATTGATATCGTCCCGCTTAAAGTAAAGGTTTCAGTATTTGGTTTTGAGCTTGAGTTGTTACCACCACTACCGCCACAAGATACCTGAAGCAACAGCATAAACAAAACAAGAAGGTGGCTGGTTTTGATAATTAAAAATCTCATGTATTTTAGCGAAGACCATTATTGTTATTGGGTGAAAGCATACTCTAACAAAAATCTAAGTTTTAATCGCTAATCTAAGCGCTTCTTCAGCTAATACTTCAATAGACACTGCACCTTTATTATTGAACCAGGTTTTTGACCAGCTTAAGGCTCCTGTTAAAAAACGACGTAAAATAAATACATCACCTTTGATCAAACCTTCATTTTTTGCAAGCGTTAGTGTATCCATCCAAAGCGATTCATACTCATCTCTTAATTTTAGAATATCGGCTTGATTTTGTTCATTCAGGCTGCGCCATTCATAAACTAATACGGCCATCGCATCACCTGTTACACCATTGATCGACTCAAGTTCACATACAATCAACGCCAGAAGCTTATCTTTAGAGCTTTTAGCTTCATTAAGTTTTTTTTTCATAAGGCTCGTATTAAAGATGATAGTTTCTTCCATCACCGCTTTTAAAATAGACTCTTTCGTTTTGAAATGATGGAAAATACTACCCGACTGAATGCCCACAGCTGAGGCCAGGTCCCTGACTGTCGTTCGTTCATAGCCTTTTTGATTAAATAATGTTGCAGCTGTTGCTAATAAACGTCCCTTTGCACTTTGTGGGTCGATTAATAGATCGTCCTCATTGTCAGATGCTTTAACAGGTTGTGAACTCAATTCTCTCTCCAACTTAACAATTATAATAAAGGCCAGAACAACGTGAGATAGTTTTTGCAAAATCTAAAACATAACGTTAGTTCAGCTTGGTACATAAAGAAACTACTTTTTGAACCAAATATAAGCATAAGTTTATCACGCAAGCACTTTACAAACCAAGCGCTTGCTTGGTAAGGTTTGATTATTCTTTAGTAATAGGTAAATAAAATGACTTCTGATAAGACAATTCGTATTGGCTGTGCATCTGCTTTTTGGGGTGATACAGAAACGGCAGCAGAGCAATTAGTGAGTAATGGTGATTTAGACTATTTAGTATTTGATTACCTCGCAGAAATAACGATGTCTATTATGGCAGGCCAAAAACTAAAGAATTCTGAAGCAGGTTATGCGACTGACTTTGTGCAAACAGTTATGGCGCCATTACTTAGTAAAATAAAAGAACAAGGCATTAAAGTAATTAGTAATGCTGGCGGTGTTAACCCAGAAGCCTGTATGAAGGCATTGCTGGAAGTTTCCAAGAAGGCAGGTATAGCCTTAAAAATTGCCATGGTCGATGGCGATAATATTTTACCAAACAAAGCTAGCTATGAAGCAGCAGGCATTACTGAGCTAAATACGGGTGCAAAGATGCCACCTATGTTTTTGAGTATGAATGCTTACTTAGGTGCTCCTGGTATCGTTACCGCGTTAGAAGCTGACGCTGACATCATTATTACAGGACGGGTCGTGGATAGCGCTGTCGTGTTAGGCGCAATGGTTCACGAATTTGGCTGGCAATGGAATGATTACGATAAACTTTCACAAGGTAGTTTAGCGGGACATATTATTGAATGCGGCGCTCATTGTACCGGTGGGAATTTTACAGATTGGGAAACTGTCAAAGATGGTTTTGATAACATGGGCTTCCCGATCGTTGAAGTTTCATCAAACGGTTCTTTCTTCGTTACTAAACCTGAGAATACCGGCGGTATAGTTTCTGTTGCTACCGTTAGCGAGCAGCTTGTTTACGAAATCGGAGACCCTCGTGCTTATATATTGCCGGATGTGATTTGTGACTTTACACAAGTAAAACTCGTACAAGAAAAACAAAACCAAGTACGTGTGACAGGGGCTTTAGGCTTGCCACCGACAGACCAATATAAAGTATCCGCTACCTGGGTTGATGGCTTTAAGTGTACCGTTACCTTTTTATTAGCAGGTATCGATGCTGCAAAGAAAGGTCATAGTGTAGCAAACGCCATCATCAGTAAAACAGAAAAAATGATTGAAGCTAAGGGGCTTAAGCCTTACAGCGAAGTCAACATAGAGCTATTAGGTTCGGAAGCTACTTATGGTAAACAAAGTAATCTTGAAAACTGTCGTGAGATCGTTGTAAAGATATCAGTGACTAGTTTAGATAAAAAATCTTTAGTGCTTTTTTCTAAAGAAATAGCACAAGCTGCAACCGCTATGGCGCCTGGCATTACAGGTATCGTAGGTGGCCGACCGACTGTTTGGCCTAAGATAAGACTCTATTCATGTCTAGTGCCTAAAAAAGGAATTGATGTATCCGTTAAAGTTGAAGAGCAAAAACTGCCAAGCGTCGTGGATACATCAGGTGGTTTTACTCAAAGCATGGTTAGTGATCAAAAAATAGATACCCCTCTAGAAGAAAATACTCCGACCTCAGTTCCTTTAATTTCGTTGGCTTGGGCGAGAAGTGGCGATAAAGGTGATCATTCAAATATCGGTGTGATTGCTCGACGCCCTGAATACCTCCCATTTATTAAATCAGCATTAACTGAACAAGCTGTAGCTGAATTTATGTCACACACACTCAACCCTGATAATGGCAACGTCACCCGATGGGATTTACCCGGCATCAATGCGATTAACTTTCTTCTTGAAAATAGTCTAGGTGGCGGAGGTGTAGCCAGTTTGCGAATAGATCCACAAGGAAAAGCTTTTGCGCAACAAATACTACAATTTCAGATACCCATTAGCTCAGCGATCGCTGACACTATCTCAAATCAGGTGAATTGATCATGACAAATAACGACTCATCCAACAACCCCTCACAATATCAATCTATTTACCGTTCATCACTGTTTGATAATAAAACAATCATTGTTACTGGCGGTGGCAGCGGTATTGGAAGATGTACAGCTCATGAATTAGCAAGTCTTGGTGCAACGGTTATTTTAATTGGTCGAAAGCTTGAAAAATTACAAACTGTTGCCCAAGAAATTAAAGATGATGGAGGTATTGTTGACTGTTTTGCGTGCGATATCCGCGAGGAAGCAGCGGTTCAAGAAACAATTAAAAATGTTCTACAGAATCACAAAATTATTCATGGTTTGGTTAACAATGCTGGCGGACAATTTCCCTCGCCGCTTACGGGTATTAATCAAAAGGGCTGGGAAACGGTTGTTAGAACCAACTTAACTGGCGGTTTTTTAATGGCAAAAGAAGTCTACTTAAAAAGTATGTCTAAGCACGGTGGCTCAATTGTAAATATTGTTGCAGATATGTGGGGTGGCATGCCAAGCATGGGGCATTCTGGCGCTGCGCGCGCAGGAATGGTTAATTTTACCCAAACTGCCGCAGTTGAATGGGCCTCCTCTGGCGTTAGAGTTAATGCTATTGCGCCAGGCTGGGTTGCTTCGAGCGGAATGGACAGCTATCCAGAATCAATGAAGCCATGGATTATCAATTTAAGAGATGCAGTTCCTCTTAAACGATTAGGTACGGAAGCTGAGGTTAGCTCATCTATTTGCTTTCTATTAAGTGATGGTGCTGGTTTTGTAAGTGGAGACTGCCTACGTGTTGATGGTGCTGCGTCGCAAGGTGGGCGCGTTGTTCCATTACCTTCAGCGAAGAATTCAGAATCTTATGACGGCTTTCATCGGTCAGTTACCCCTAAAATCTTTCAAACAGAAAATGCTGACGAGAATTAAAGATTATGGCAAAACTTAACTCGAACATTGAAGTACTTTCTGACGATTTCACAAAGAATACTGAGTCAATGCAAGTATTTGTTGATGCGTTCAGAGCTATTGAGAAAAAGGTGCTTGATAAAGAAAATGAAGCAAAAGAAAAGTTTGCCAAACGTGGAAAATTACTTCCACGTGAACGGTTAAACTTATTATTAGATAGAGGTGCACCATTTTTAGAAATTAGTTCGCTAGCGGGCTATAAAATGCATGATGATAAAGATGGCTCTATGGCAGGTGGAGGCGTGATTGCCGGCATTGGTTACGTCTCAGGCATAAGATGTATCGTTGTAGCCAGTAATAGTGCAATAAAAGGGGGGACGATTTCCCCTGCTGGTTTAGATAAAACATTACGCATTCAAGATATTTCAAAAGAGAATAAACTTCCAATTGTTACGCTTGCAGAGAGTGGCGGCGCTAACCTTAATTATGCAACGGATATTTTCGTTCAGGGTGCACGAGGCTTTGCTAATCAGGCAAGACTGTCCGCTGCGGGCATTCCATCGGTTACTGTTGTGCATGGTAATGCTACTGCCGGTGGCGCATATCAGCCTGGATTGTCTGACTACTCCATTATGGTGAAAGGTAAAGCTAAAATGTTCTTAGCTGGTCCGCCACTACTAAAAGCAGCCACAGGCGAAGTTGCGACCGATGAGGAACTTGGCGGTGCAGAAATGCATACACAAGTCGCTGGTACGGCAGAATTTTTAGCCGAAGATGATGCAGATGGGATTCGTATTGCAAGAGAAATGATGTCAACCATCCCTTGGAATGAACAACTTCCCTTTCACAAGCAACCTAGTTGGGAAGAGCCTCTTTTTTCAGCAGACGAACTAATCGGTCTTGTTCCTTCTGATAATAAGCGTCCTTATGATGTTAAAGAT
>ENA-OSET01004047-OSET01004047.1-sediment-metagenome-genome-assembly--contig:-NODE-4047-length-13136-cov-7.502565_pt1 | contig 13136 bp, 12 predicted proteins | sample MGYA00237882_ERZ534229 | MGnify/ENA primary metagenome ERZ534229 (study PRJEB26408, sample SAMN06266212) | sediment metagenome | isolation source: Hudson Canyon methane seep mesocosm | place...
AGAAAAGGTCATATCCATAAACAAACATGTTATAGAGGATATACATCAAGACATTAGAACCATTAGCATGATATTGGCACGTATTGACAATAAAGAAATACCTAATGTATTAACTGCCTCGGATGTGTTTGTGCTACCAACTTTAGAGGATAACTGGCCATTGTCATCTCTCGAAGCCGCAATTTGTGGACTACCTCAGATAGCATCTATTTATAATGGTGGCTCTGGTGACTTGGTTAAATCCAAGTCTGATGGGCTTGTTATAGACCCTTTAAACATTGAGGAGTTTTCCTTGGCTATTTTGTCTTTTCTAGATGCCCCTGTTCCGAGGTTAACTACAAAACGAAGGTTTGAATTAAGGCAGAACTATTCCCCAGATAGCTTTGCATTTCGAGCAAATGAATCATTTTTTAAAATTATAAAGGGGATAAATATTTGAGTTATATTTTCCAGGATTTTTCTGCAAATCAAAATAATATTAAAGCTAGGTTGGTTGTATTGTTGTTCCGTATTGGAGATAGAGCAGCAAAATCTAAAAAATCAAACCTATTGTTATGGTTATTATTTGTACCCTATTTTATTTTTTATAGGGTTTGTATTGAGTGGGTTTTATGTATTGAAATACCTTTAAAAACAATTATCGGTTCTGGTTTGAAAATATTTCATGGGCAAGGGATTGTCATTAATGATCATTGTATTATCGGCAATAACATAACACTAAGAAATGGTGTAACTATAGGTAATATTATTGATCATGATGGAGTTAGTAGCCGCTGCCCTGTGATTGGTGATGATGTTGAATTTGGTGCGAATAGTGTAGTTATAGGGCCAGTAATAATTGGTAATGGTGCGAAGATTGGTGCTGGGGCAGTTGTAACTAAGAATGTTACAGAGTTTTCGACTGTTGTTGGCGTTCCAGCCAGAAAAATATAGCCACATTTTTAATGAAAATATTATTTATTCATAATGAATATCAGCATAAGGGTGGTGAGGATGCTGTTCTTGATGTTGAAATAAAACTACTGTCTGACAATGGGCACAAAGTTTCATTGGCACTAAAGAAAAATGATTCGATTAACACATTTAGCTCCAAGGTTAACGCCTTTCTAGATGTGACCTATTCAAAACAGTCTCGCCAATGGATGATGGATAAAATTATTCAGCACAAGCCAGATGTGGTTCATGTGCATAACTTTTTCCCTTTATTGTCACCTTCTATATACGATGCTTGTCTTGAGGCAAATGTGCCGGTTGTTCAAACATTACATAATTATCGAACGATGTGCCCCGGCGCGTTGCTGATGCGGGGTGGAGAAATTTGTGAGAAATGCGTTACTGGCTCTGCTTACCGATCTGTTTTACATGGCTGTTATAAGAAGTCGGTTGTAGGTACTTTTGCTGTAGCTCGCATGGTAGAGAAACATCGGGCGTTAGGTACATGGCAACATAAGGTCAATCGCTTTATTGTACTGACTGATTTTGCACGAAATAAATTTATTGAGGCAGGCTTTCCTAATAATAAGATTGTCGTAAAACCTAATTTTACGACTGATAGTCCATTAGCCGAGAATGAAGTTAATAAAACTAGAATAGGAGCACTTTTTGTTGGCCGATTAAGTCAGGAAAAAGGTATGGCTACGCTGCTTAATGCTTGGAATAGTATTGAGATGCCTTTGCGTATTGCTGGCTCTGGGCCGTTGGAAGGTTTATTGTCTGATTTAGCGGGTAATGGCGTTGAGGCACTTGGAATGCTGGATAAACAATCAGTGCAAAAAGAAATGCAACAGGCAGCGTTCCTAGTAATGCCATCAGAATGGTATGAAGGTTTTCCTATGGTGTTGGTTGAGGCCTTTTCTCAAGGCCTACCGGTTGTTGCATCCCGATTGGGTGGCATGGCTGAAATTGTAGAAGATGGTATCACGGGGCGGCATTTTGAAGCGGGTGATGCGGATGACTTGGCCAAAAAAGTACGCTGGATGAATGAGCACCCAGAAGAGTGTCGTCAAATGGGGCGTAATGCACGCAAAGAATACGTGCAGAAATATACACCCGAAAGAAACCATGAAATGTTAATCGATATATATCAGCAGGCGATTGATTCGGTAAGTGAGGTGTAAGCGTATGGAAAAAACAAAGATCATTAAAATGGATGTTAATGTGACTGCTTTGCAGCCAGCTGTAGATAAAGTTTTAGAGTTGGCGAGAGCGAAAAGTGGTGCTTATGTTTGTGTTGCTAATGTCCATATGTGCATGGAAAGTTTTGGTTTAGTCAGTTTTGACTCGGTTGTTAATCAAGCTGATCTTGTTATCCCTGATGGTAAGCCATTATCAATTGCACAAAAGCTATTAGGCCATTCAAATGCCGAACAAGTGCGTGGGCAAGATATTATGAATGCCCTTTGTGAACTGAGTGGTGAGCGGTCGATTAATATTGGTTTTTATGGTGGTAGTTCAGATGCTGTTTTAGATTTAGTTAAGTCTAAGCTACTTAGTCAATACGCTGATATTAATATTGCTTATGCTCTTTCTCCACCTTTTCGGGCATTGGATGAGTCTGAGGATGACACGGTTATTTCACAAATTAATCAGGCTAAAGTAGATGTTCTCTTTGTGGGAATTGGTTGTCCAAAACAAGAAATATGGATGGCTAAACATAAAGAGAAACTAAGTTGTGTGATGTTGGGTGTTGGGGCCGCCTTTGATTTTGTGGCCGGGAATAAAAAACATGCACCGCGTTGGGTGCAGAATATTGGCATGGAGTGGTTGTTTCGTTTGTGTTCTGAGCCTAGCCGCTTGTGGAAACGTTATTTAAAGCAAAACCCTCGGTTTGTTTGGTATTTTTTACAGCAGTGGTTGTTTAAGCGGGATTTTGGGAAAGATTAACTTTGGATGGTTTTTGCTAGTAGCTTGGTCTTTAGTCCAACGGTTGGTGATTGATTAGAGGTTTATTGTTGGGTTGAAACCCAACCTACGTTTTTTTGGAAAAGGTTTGTGAAAATGGTTAATAAGGTTGCATTAATTACGGGCGTGACGGGGCAAGATGGTTCTTATCTTGCTGAGTTGTTGTTAGAGAAGGGCTATGAGGTGCATGGTATTAAACGTCGTGCATCGTCGTTTAACACTGAGCGAGTGGATCATATTTACCAAGATCCGCATATTGATAATGCGATGTTTCATCTTCATTATGGTGATTTGACGGATACGTCTAATTTAACGCGTATTTTGAAGTTGGTTCAGCCTGATGAGGTGTATAACTTGGGGGCGCAGTCTCATGTTGCGGTTTCATTTGAATCACCTGAATATACGGCTGATACGGATGCGATGGGTACGTTGCGTTTGTTGGAAGCAATTCGTATTTTAGGACTTGAGAAGAAAACACGTTTTTATCAAGCGTCTACGTCTGAGTTGTATGGTCTGGTGCAAGAAATGCCTCAAACAGAAACAACACCGTTTTACCCGCGTTCGCCGTATGCGGTGGCTAAGATGTATGCGTATTGGATTGTGGTGAATTATCGTGAAGCGTATGGCATGTATGCCTGTAATGGTATTTTGTTTAACCATGAATCCCCTCGCCGTGGTGAAACGTTTGTAACCCGTAAAATTACCCGTGCGATGAGTAATATGTCTCAAGGGTTGGAAGACTGTTTGTTCTTAGGGAATATGGATGCGTTGCGTGACTGGGGCCATGCTAAAGATTATGTGCGTATGCAGTGGATGATGTTGCAGCAAGACGTGGCTGATGATTTTGTGATTGCGACGGGTAAGCAGATTTCTGTACGTGAGTTTGTGCGTTTGTCGGCGGCTGAATTGGGTGTTGAGCTTACGTTTAGTGGTGAGGGTGTTGATGAGGTGGCTACGGTAACGGCTATTACCGGTGATAAAGCACCGAGCTTGACGGTAGGTGATGTGATTGTGAAGGTCGATTCGCGTTATTTCCGCCCGACTGAGGTTGAAACCTTATTAGGTAATCCGGCTAAGGCGAAAGACAAGCTTGGGTGGGTGCCAGAGATTACGGTTGAGCAGATGTGTGCTGAGATGGTGGCGAGTGATTTAGATATTGCTAAGCGTCATGCCTTGTTAAAAGAACATGGGCATGCTGTTTCTATATCGGTTGAGTGATGATTTTTGTCAGTTTTATTTTTGGCAAGCTGGTAGGTCAGGTTTTAACCTGACATGTTGGACTAAAGTCCAACCTACGAGTTTTGTGTGATTTTGGAAGGGTGTAAATGAAGCGTGTATTTGTAGCAGGGCACCGAGGTATGGTGGGATCTGCCATTGTTAGGTTACTTGAGGTTGATCCCGAGATAGATCTTGTCACTCGTCGTCGTGATGAATTAGATTTATTGTCACAGGCTGATGTTGCTCGTTTTTTCAATGATGAGAAGATTGATGAGGTTTATTTGGCTGCGGCTAAGGTGGGTGGGATTCATGCTAATAATGAATATCCTGCTGAGTTTATCTATCAAAATCTGATGATTGAAACCAATATTATTCATCAGGCTTATGTTGCTGGAGTGACGAAGTTATTGTTTTTAGGATCGTCGTGTATTTACCCTAAGCTGGCAACGCAACCCATGCAAGAAACGGCACTGTTGCAAGGCACACTAGAACCGACTAATGAACCTTATGCCATTGCTAAGATTGCAGGGATTAAGCTGTGTGAGTCTTATAATCGTCAATATGGTGTTGATTATCGTTCGGTGATGCCAACTAATTTGTATGGTGAAAATGATAACTTCCACCCTGAGAACTCACATGTTATTCCTGCTTTGATGCGACGCATGCATGAAGCTGTGTTAGCAGGTGATAGTGAAATGGTCGTGTGGGGAAGTGGTAAGCCCATGCGTGAGTTTTTACATGTCGATGATATGGCCGAGGCGTGTATTCATGTGATGAATACGGATAAAGAGATATACGAGTCTCATGTTCAGCCTATGTTGTCTCATATTAATGTGGGTACTGGTGTTGATTGTACCATTAGAGAGTTAGTTGAAACGATGGCTAAGGTTGTAGGTTTTGAAGGGGAGCTTGTTTTTGATACTAGCAAACCCGATGGCACACCACGAAAACTGATGGATGTATCTCGCCTTAAATCCCTAGGCTGGCAAGCATCGCTTTCTTTAGAGTCAGGATTGGCAATGACTTATGAGTGGTTTATTTCTCATCAAGATAGTTTTAGAAAGTAGTGCTGTCTACTGAACTTTTCCATACTATCGTTGAAAATACTCCGTTATTTGCAATAGATCTAGTAGTTGTTAATGAACAAAATGAACTGTTGCTAGGTAAGCGCCTTAATGCGCCTGCAAAAGGGTGGTGGTTTGTGCCTGGTGGTCGTGTATTCAAAAACGAATGTTTAGCTGATGCGTTTATGCGGATTGCTGGCAGTGAGCTGGGAGTGAAACAGTCATTAGATTCAGCTCAGTTATTGGGTGTTTATGAGCATTTTTACGATGATAGTGTTTTTGGCAGTGAAATATCAACGCATTATATTAATGCGAGTCATTATTTTAGAGTCAATACTGATGAGCTAGTTTTACCCATGGGGAAGCAACATGATGATTATCGATGGGTAGCATTAACTGATGTGAAAGATGACCCTAGTATTCATCATTTCAGTAAGGTGTTTTTAGCACGTCTTGAGACTATTATTAATTAATAGTCTTTATTTTAGGTCGGTCAATTGACCCATAAAGGATAAAAATAAATTTGTTAAATAGTACTACTCAATGGGTATGGTTTAGATGGCTTTCTTTTGTATCAGTATGTATTGCTGTGCTTTATGCTCTATTTCGCCCAACACCTCCTGCAATGATTTTTGAACATTCGGACAAAGCCGGTCATGTTATAGCTTTTGTGGCTTTAACAATCACTAGTCGGATGGTGTTTTTACGGTATTCGAGATTGGGTTCTTTACTGATTCTGTTGTTTCTCGCTTTTGCATTGGAATATATGCAAGGTGAGTTAAGGCCGTTACGCTTGTTTAGCAGTTTTGATGTTGCCGCAAATATGACGGGTGTTGTCATCGGGTTTATTGTTGAGCAGCTTTATACGATAAATAATCGTAATAAGTAGGTTTTTAATCACTAATATTGGAGGCTTTCTCCCTAGGTATTTTTGTTTGTAATAATGACTAACCTTATAGAGCATGGGGTTTTTAACATGGTAGCGAAGGTATATTTTTTATATATCCCAAACACAAGTAATTGTTTGACTGGATTTCGATAATACCCCCCACCTTTGGGGGAGGGCTATTCGTTGTTCTATATGTTAAATTGCTCGTCGCTCAAGGATACTTTTGGGTATAAATTTAATTATAAGCTTAAGTTAGGGAGAACTGGCAGATGGACCGACATAATAGTAGGGGCTTAATTAGGGATATTTATCATTTACCTCTATTATTCAAAGTTTTAGATTCTGTTCTAATTTATATTTCATTATTCGTCTTAGTTTCTATATTTGATAGGGTTGAATGGGGGCCGATTTATAATTCCTTAGCAATTATCTCAACATTACTATTTATATTTGCAGCTGAGTCTTTCAGCCTTTATCGTTCTTGGCGAGGGGTTAGTTTTTTCTCACTCATTAACCGTGTTGTTATTGTATGGGGAATCACTATATTTAGCCTGATGGTTTTAGGCTATATGACGAAGAGTACGGCCGGTTTTTCTAGACTATTGGTTTCCACGTGGTTTATATCTGTTCCTGTTCTATTGTTATTTTGGCGGCTCATTTTTCAACAGTTATTAAAGTTATTTCGCTCTAAAGGGTTTAACTCTCGTCAAGTTGCATTATTGGGTGCTAATGCTTTATCAGAAGAGGTCATAAAGCATATAAAAGGTCATTCCTCTCTTGGCATGCATGTTGAGGGTATTTATGATGATCGTAAGCTTCCTCGTGATGAGAAACTTAAAAATACGGTTGTTGGTAGTAGTGATGATTTGGTAGAAAAGTGTAAAAATGGGCAGGTAGATTTGATCTATATTACATTACCAATGAAGGCTGACTCCCGTATTAAGCAAGTAATAGATAAACTGTCTGATACAACAGTATCTGTTTATCTATTGCCAGATATTTATACTTACCAACTTTTTAATGGTCGCTGGAGTAATTTTGCAGGCCATCCTGTTGTGAGTGTTTTTGAGACACCATTCAGTGGTATCGATTCTGTTGTTAAACGGGTACAAGATGTTATCGTCTCTTTGGTGATTTTGACATTGATAGCGCCTTTATTGCTAGCCATTTCTATTACTGTCAAAACTACCTCTGCTGGACCTGTTTTATTTAAACAACGCCGATATGGCATTGCTGGTGAGGATATTACCGTATGGAAGTTTCGTTCTATGACGACTCAAGACAATGGTGATGACGTTAAGCAGGCAACGAAAGGGGATGCTCGAATTACTCGATTAGGGGCATTTTTGAGGCGAACTTCTTTAGATGAATTACCCCAATTCTTTAACGTCCTAACTGGTGATATGTCGATAGTCGGTCCTCGTCCCCATGCCGCAGTTCATAATGAGTTGTACCGCAACCAGATTAGAGGTTATATGTTACGCCATGCCGTTAAACCTGGCATAACGGGTTGGGCACAGATAAATGGCTGGCGTGGTGAGACGGATACATTAGATAAGATGGAATCTCGTATTGAGCACGATCATTGGTATATTAGTCACTGGTCTTTGTGGTTAGATATTAAAATTATATTTCTAACTGTATTTAAAGGCTTTGTTTCTTCAAAAGCATATTAGGGATTAAGTTCGCTTTTAAGCATGTAAATTACTTTGTTCAGTGTAGGCGATGAATCAAAGCTTAATCATAAAAAACGTAAATTTTAAGGATAGTAAATGATCCCAGTAATCATGTCGGGTGGAAATGGCACTCGGTTGTGGCCTTTATCTAGAAAAGATAAACCAAAACAGTTTATTGCATTGTTAGGCGAGAATACGATGTTCCAAGAGACACTGGAACGGTTAAATGGGGTTGAAAATATTCAATCCCCGATTGTTGTCTGTAATCAAGGTCACCGTTTTATGGTGGCGGAACAATTACATGAATTAAATATTGATAAACCAAGCATTATTCTTGAGCCTTCTGGCCGTGATACTGCACCTGCCATAGCCATAGCAGCTTTGCAGGCAATGACTGGTGGTGAAGATCCTGTTTTGTTAGTGCTTGCAGCCGATCATGTAATTCAAAATGTAGAGGCATTTCACAAGGCTATATCTATTGCACAGCATCATGCCGAGCAAGGATTACTCGTCACTTTTGGGATCGTGCCAACATCACCAAATACGGGTTATGGATACATTCAAGCCGACGAACAAAATACCGTTAGTAAGGTTAAAGCCTTTGTAGAAAAGCCTAACTTAGAAACTGCCCAGAACTATGTGGCTTCGGGCGACTACTATTGGAATAGTGGCATGTTTATCTTTAAGGCTTCTAGTTTGATTGCTGAGTTAGAGCAGTTTTCTCCTGATATTGTAACTCAGTGTAGAAAAGCGTTGTCAGCAGGCCGTTCTGATCTTGACTTTATTCGCTTGGATAGCGATGAGTTTATAGCATGTCCATCAAACTCTATTGATTATGCTGTAATGGAAAAAACAGATAAAGCAATTGTTGTTCCTCTTGATGCAGGGTGGAATGATGTAGGTTCATGGCCATCACTATGGGAATGTAGCGATAAAGATGAGAGTCGCAATGTATTGAAAGGTGATGTTCGTATTGATGGGGTGAGTAATTCTTATATTCACAGTGAACATCGATTAGTGTCAGTACTGGGCTTAAATGATATTGTGTTAGTTGAGACTGCAGATGCCATTATGGTTGCCAGTAAAGAACGTGCCCAAGATGTAAAATCAATTGTAAATGATTTAGTAGCTTCAGGGCGTTCAGAAGCTGAAAACCATAGACTTTGCTATCGACCTTGGGGCTTTTATGACAGCATTGATGATGGTGAACGTTTTCAAGTAAAACGAATCATGGTTAATCCCGGAGCTTCACTATCACTCCAAATGCATCACCATCGTGCAGAGCATTGGATTGTTGTTAAAGGCATCGCTGAAGTAACCTGTGGTGATAAGGTATCTTTATTATCTGAAAATGAATCAACTTATATCCCTGTTAATATGAAGCATCGTTTACATAATCCTGGTCGCATGCCGCTTGAAATTATTGAGGTACAGTCAGGTAGTTATTTAGGCGAAGATGATATTGTACGTTTCGATGATAAATATGATCGACACCAATAGGATTAAGTAAGGACACAATGCAAATTAATATTAATGAACTAATGGTTCGTAGTGGTGTGAAGTTCGGCACAAGTGGTGTGCGGGGGTTAGTGGCTGAGATGACGGATGAAGTCTGTTTTCTCTATGTCACTGCTTTTCTGCAGTATTTGTGGAAAAATAACCTGGTTGAGACTTGCGGAGAGATAGGTATTGCTGGGGACTTGCGTTCGAGTACGCCTCGAATTATGAATGCGGTTGCTGGAGCTTGTGTAGAAATGGGCTTTAAACCTGTTAATTGTGGTTATATCCCTTCTCCAGCGGTAGCTTTATTTGGACTTAAACATTCAATGCCCACCATTATGGTGACGGGGAGTCATATTCCTGATGATAGAAATGGAATTAAATTTAACACGAAAACAGGAGAGATTCTAAAGCACGATGAGAAATTAATTCGCAGTCAACTAGTCGATGTACCTGTAAGATTATTTTCGAATGAAGCTGAGCTTATTAATAAGCGCTACCTGCCTTCAGAAATAACTGATGCTAATGAACACTATATTCAGCGTTTTACTAATTTCTTCCCTAAGGCATGTTTAGAAGGACAGAATATTGGCTTGTATGAACACTCGTCTGTTTCACGTGATTGTTTAAAAGTTATTTTAGAACGATTAGGTGCCAAGGTAACGTCATTGGGCCGAACTAACCATTTTGTTTCTGTTGATACAGAAGCTATTCGTCCTGAAGATGTTGTTCTGGCCAAAGAGTGGTCTGAAGAATATAAATTTGATTGCATTATTTCAACAGATGGTGATGGTGATAGGCCGTTAATTAGTGATGAAAAAGGGCATTGGTTGCGTGGTGATGTGGCTGGTATTTTGTGTGCCCGTTATTTAAATGCAGATATTGTCGTCACACCTGTCAGTAGTAACTCAGCCGTCGAGAAGAGTGAGTGGTTTGAACAGGTGATAAGAACTAGAATTGGTTCTCCTTATGTGATTGAAGCAATGCAACAAGCAAGTTCAGATGACAAGACGTCGGTGGGTTATGAAGCCAATGGTGGCTTTTTGCAGCATACACCTATTAGTGTGGATGATAGAACCTTGTCTCCATTAGCAACGCGTGATGCTGCCATTGTACCCATTGCAATATTGTTACTTGCCAGTAAACGGGAAATGACAGTATCTGAGTTATTGGCAACGCTTCCTCAGCGTTATACCTTTAGTGACCGTTTAAAAGATTTTCCTACGAAACTAAGTCAGACGATGTTATCTAAAATGGTGGAAGGTAACGAGGCTGCTAATTTTGAAACGATTCGATCATTTTTCCCTGGCTTGTCTGAGCCAGTAAAAATTGATGAGACTGATGGCATTAGAATTACACTGGCTACTGATGAGATTATTCATTTAAGACCATCAGGGAATGCACCTGAGTTACGATGTTATACCGAAGCTGATAGTGAGGTTCTTGCCCAGGAATTGAATAGTTCGTGTATAAAGATTATGAAAACTTGGCTTTAGAACTGTATTTTGGAAGAAAGAGTGACATCTCATAGATTTAACAACGTTATGGCGTATGCCATATTGGCATTATTGGTTTGGGTAACGCTACCGCTGGGTAGTAATAGACCTTGGTCAGGCATGTTATTTGTCCTTTTTACAACGTTGCTAAGTGGGGCTTGGGCATGGTTTAATTTACGCCATTCGGTGACTGAGTTTAAGGTGAGTCGCGCTTTTAAAGTGGCCAGGCCTCTATTTATCTTGTTGGTGATCAGTCAATGCTGGGTTTGTCTGCAATGGCTATTGGGTATTAGTCAGAATAATAGCCAAACGTTTTATTATCTTCTCTTAGGGTGTTCGTATAGCCTGCTATATTTGTTAATTATCAATCTGTTTGCTACGCGTAATAAGCTGACATTGTTAATGATGACACTCATTGTTACCGGTGCTCTACAGGCCTTTTATGGTACGGCAATGACATTGTCAGGTTTGGAATGGAGTTTCTTTGCAGATAAAACGTCTTATCAAGGGCATGCAACGGGTACGTTTGTTAATCGTAATCATCTTGCAGGTTATTTAGAAATGACGATTGCATGTGGTATTGGCTTGTTATTGGCGCTGAGAACGGGAGAGTGCTTTACGCTACGGAGTGTCCTTGATTTATTAATGGGACCGAAGGCGAAAATTCGATTGTCATTAGTGATTATGGTGATCGGGCTTGTCATGAGTCATTCTCGGATGGGAAATAGTGCCTTTTTTATTAGTTTAGTCTTTGTAGGCAGTATTTTTATAGCAACGAATAAGAAAGATCGCATACGTAATAGTCTTATTCTGGTGAGCCTTATTCTTATTGATATGTTGGTGATCAGTCAGTATTTTGGTTTAGAACAGTTGAAAGATAGATTGATGTCAACTCAATTTTCAGATCAGGTGGTTAATGGGGAAGTAGTTCAAAAAGCAAATGAGGTGAGGGATAATGTTGTAATTTCGATGCTGCCCTTATTGGAAAAACATCCTTTAGTGGGCAATGGTGCTGGTAGTTTTGAATCTGTGTATCAACAATATCCAGGTGATGATATACGCTTACATTTTGATCATGCTCATAATGATTATTTACAGTTTCTAGTGGAATTCGGTGTCATTGGATTATTGCCATTAATAATCTTTACTTTGATGTCTTTATGGTATGCACTGCAAGCATTATTAATGCGAAAATCGTGGTATAGAAGTGGTATTGGCTTTGCCTCTTTAATGGGGATCTTATCGATCTTAATTCATTCCCTGACCGATTTTAATTTACAGATCCCAGCCAATGCAGCAACATTTACGACACTCTGCGCCATTGCGGTACTGGCTAAGTACCATGTGAAAACTAAGAAACGTAATAAAATATAACTATTTTTTTAGTATTATGATAATGCTCAAGCTAGTCGTTGCTTGTGTGAGTCCCACTCAATAATGAAATGAGTGCAGATACCTTGGTGAGTCAATTTCCAACAGGTAGTGGGTGAATAGCAGCAGAGATCAATAGTTACCTAGTATATTTATATTGTCGCCTACATTTCTTGAGGTATTTGATCCCCAGTTTAAACATTAACAAGTGATGTTTGGACTGCTACGCCTTGGATTGTTCACTTGGGATGTCAGGCAAAACTAGGCTGGCGACGATCCTTGTTATTAAGAGAACGTTTCTCTTCATCGGAATAAAAATCTTGCAGCATACGATTTGGATAGCGACGATCTTCACCGCTACGACGATCAGTATGATGTTTATACGTGCATGCACATTTTTTTGCACTACAACCCGCGACAGGTAGCGGAGAAACATCGCCAACCAGAAAACGCTGTTCTTTGAGCGACTGTACTGAAGCGCAGGCGTTTGCACATTCGATAATCGTCACTCCTTGATAGGGTTTTGGCTGTAATTTTATCGGAGCAATTTTGTTAGCGTGTAGTGATGCGGCAGTATTAGCGTTGCGGTGTAATAAAAGCCAGAGCGCTACTAGCGCTATAACGATAAATACAGCTAACCAATTATCCATAATTTTCAGTCCTATTTGATTTCTTTTTACAAAGAAGGTGACGGGAGTAATCTTTTCTGTCGAGTATGTTAACAATGATACTGATATTAAGTAACCCTATTTCTAGGGGGGGAGTTGCGTAGTTTTCCGATATTAAACGAATATAATGACAAATCGACCTTCGGTTTTCACTACGGTAAAAACTACGCACCTTGAAATGACAATCAGTTACTTAGAACAACAACAAACTACTTGAAGCAATCTGAGACTTACGCTATAATGCCTGTCTTAGTGAAATTGAGGTAGAAGGGTTGAACTCATAACCCGAAGGTCGTTGGTTCAAATCCAGCCCCCGCTACCACTTGAATTACAGAACCCCTTCATGGGGTTTT
>ENA-OSET01004048-OSET01004048.1-sediment-metagenome-genome-assembly--contig:-NODE-4048-length-13136-cov-3.484111_pt1 | contig 13136 bp, 8 predicted proteins | sample MGYA00237882_ERZ534229 | MGnify/ENA primary metagenome ERZ534229 (study PRJEB26408, sample SAMN06266212) | sediment metagenome | isolation source: Hudson Canyon methane seep mesocosm | place: USA:Hudson...
GTTCATTTTCAGTGAAGCTGTAACCTGCTTTCACTTCGTGTGAACCCCAAGATGTATCTACAAACCACTCAACGGTTGCAGACCAGGTATCTTTATTGCGAAATTCAATGGAGTCTTGACCGTACCCCCCCTGGTCCAACATGGCAGTGGTGGGCGACCCACCCATAAAGGCAACATCATTGCGAGAAGACTGATCACTCGCCGCACTGGTTAATTCACCTTCGTGGCTTGCTGCGGCCAAAGTCAAAATAACATTGTCCCAGGTGTGAGAATATTCAATTTTGTAATTGTCGCCGCCCTGATTTTGCGCGCGGTCACGATTCAAAATTACCGTGGGGTCATCTGAACCACTGATGTCAGTGGGATCGTTAAACCACTCTGCCACAATTTTATCGTTTTCGGTTGCCTGCCAGGTTATTTTGGCAAAACCCAAAGTGCGTTCATCTTTAACGGTTCTAACAACATCACCGGATGCGGGGTCGGCAACATCGTCCTCACGTTCTTTGATCTGGTAAGACGTATAGAACCACAACTTGTCCTTAATAATCGGGCCACCCAGCGTAAAGGCCGTGTCAAAGGTTGAAAAGGCTGAGCCTTCAATGTGTTTATTGTCGGCCACCAGGCTGTCGCTCTGCATGTAATAGTTCGCAGAACCGTGGAATTCATTACTACCCGACTTGGTGATAACACGTGAAACCAGGCCTGTACCCCCTTCGTATTCCGCTGGCAAACCGCCGGTGAGAACGTGTTGCTCCTGAATAATTTCAGAGTTGAAGTTTGCACCAAATTTACCGTTGTAGTGATCGGTAATGTTGACGCCATCAATGTAATACATGTTATCGGTGGAAGAACCAGAGGTATTGCCTTTGGAGTCAACGGCATCTGAATAGTTTACACCCGACTTCGAAGAAGGGTTGCCACCCGCAGAAGGTTTTGTGCCGGGTGCCAATTGCAAATAGGACTGAAAACTACGCCCCGTGGGCAGTGCTTCGGTTAAATCTAGTGTAATGTCCTGCCCTACAGTAGCAGACGTGGTATCCACCAGCTGCATCGTGCGGCCCAACACCATCACCTCTTCAACATCTGACTCCATGCGTGATTGCAAGGCATAGCTAAGCGCAAAACTCTTGCCACTCACTACCCGAACATTTTTACTCTTAACACTCTGGTATCCTTTCCCGTTGACCTCTACCTCATATTTCGTGGATGGATCCAGCCCCACCAACTTAACTTCACCGTTTGCATCGGTCACTCCTTTGCGCCCAGTTAAACTCTCGGAGGTGTGTGCATCCACCATCACACCGGCCACAGCATTACCATTGGCGTCAACAATCTTGATTCTCAACGCGCCTGTATCAGCAAATACTGTCGCAGAACTTATCGCGGCACCTAGCAATAGGGCCTTAGCAGAAAGCTTCATTTCATTTCCTCAATTTATATTTATTTTAGCTCTGTGGAATGCAACAAGCCGAGCCTAAACAACCAGGCAACTGCAAACCGCTAACTCAAATTATTTTTACTTGAGAAGATATATTTCTATCCGCTACATCCATGTTTTCGGTAACCGCAAAACCCACCATAACGAATACATCAGAATTTTCTTCTGTGCCTATTGGACGTATCGGAGAAAAGTGCCCTCAAAAAAAATACTAAAAAATAATTTTTAATAATTAAAAAATATTGGAATTACCAACAATAAGACGACAGAAAATCAGGCAGAGGGAATAGTATGGGAGAAAATAAACAAACTAAAACACTCACAACAGAATGGTGAGTGCCAACAAAATTAAAAATCGCTTCCTTGCGGCTATCCTTTGCCACCTGCAAAATCAGCATCAATCATCAGCGGCCTATCGACAAACATCAATAGACACACCACAGACAATAAAATGGCGCCTTGCCGCAGGCACTTCCCGTTAGTGTCCTTATTTTTCCTCAATTTCTTTGTTTTTATCCCTCACAATGAAGGTGGGAATCCATCCCGAATTCCTCTTCATGCAAGGCTCATTTTACCGCTATAGAAGCCGATCTATTTCAATCTGTCATATCTATATTTTTGTATATAACAAAAAGTAGCATTCCTCGCGTAAAAATCGTTTTCTACACTATCTAGACGTTCAAGCGCAAAAAAACCTCAAAAAGTTTTAAGGCTTTTTTATATTAAAAACTGACATTCGATATGCAAGTGTAGAAGGTTTGATGCCCAATAATTTTGCCGCCCCCTGCTCTCCGGATATTTTCCACCCGGCACTTCTCAGCGCTTTGATGATGTTGGCCTTTTCCAAGCGGCGGAATTCACTGTCGGTTAGGAAGTCTGGGCCTTCAATAGCAGATTCGGCAGACTCGTTTTCAAGGGTGGCATTGGGGAGGGCCAGATCTAAACGCAACACTGAGTTGCCTGACAGGATCAATGCGCGTTCAACAACATTCTTTAACTCACGAATATTACCGGGCCAAGCATGGCCCTTTAGCAGTTCAGCTCCCTGCCGGGTCATGTGCAAAGGCTCCCGCCCCTGCTCCTGAATAAAGTGATTTAAAAAATGCTGCGCCAGAGGAATAATATCTGCAACACGGTCTCGAAGCGGTGGCACATCAATTGGAAATACACTTAAGCGATAATAGAGATCCTCTCGAAAACGTCCTTGCCGCACTTCCGTCGCCAAGTCACGATTGGTTGCCGCAACAATACGCACATCAACCGACAATGTTTTTTCATCACCAATGCGCTCAAACTCTTGCTCCTGCAAAGCGCGCAATAGCTTGCCCTGCAAATCCAACGGAATTTCACCCACCTCATCCAGAAACAAGGTTCCTCCGTTTGCCAGCTCCAGCCGCCCCACTCGGTCTCGATGAGCCCCGGTAAAAGACCCTCTCACATGACCAAAAAATTCGCTTTCAAATAAATCCTGGGGAATGGATGCGCAGTTCACTTTTACCATCGGTGCGTTAGAGCGCTCACTGTGATTGTGAATTGCCCGGGCGATCATCTCCTTGCCAACACCAGACTCACCTAAAATGAGCACACTGGTATTGGTGGCGGCAACCGCTTCAATCTGACTCAAGGTTCTTTTTAAGGCCTGGCTGTCACCAATAATTTCACCAAAGTTTGCATTAAAATTAATCTCCTGACGAAGGTAGTCCCGCTCCAGTTCCAACTGTTCTTTCAAACCTTTAATTTCGAGGTAAGCCGCCTCGCGTGCCCGGTCGGCCTCGCGCTGCTCTGATACATCGCGAAAAACAACAAGCGCGCCCTGCAATTCACCGTCTTCCCAAATCGGTGTGCTGGTATATTCAACCGGGAGACTAGTGCCACAGGAACGCCAAAATACTTCATTGCTGGCGCGGTGCACTTTGCCATCTCTTAAGGTCGCAAAAATTGGACACTCCTCCCGGGGGTAGTGACTGCCGTCCTCATGGGAATGATGGTGAATATCGTGCAGCAAGACACCAATCAGCTCTTCTTCCTTCCAGCCCAGAATTTCAATGGCGGCATCGTTAACAAAGGTGGTTCTACCCTCCCGGTCCAATCCGTAGATGCCTTCGTCTGCGGCACCCAAAATCAGTTGATACATCTGCCTTAAGCGGCTCAGGTCTTTGCCTTGGCTGACACCATCACTCACGGTTCCCACCCCCTAACTCTCAACTTTTTGATACTGAAATCACAGTATATTGTGATTCACAGAAAATTGCGAATCGTGATAAACCTGTAAGCAATTGATTTATAGCAACTTTACTGTTTGGCACGAAAAATGTAATAGCAGAACTGAGGTAGCAAAACCTAGATTTGAAAGATACAGCTAGTAGATCACAGGAATAGATAAGTCGCATTTAGCCGATTGAACCCCTACCAAACAATAAGGATAGTCACCATGCCAGCCATCAAGCTATATCGCCACCCACTTTCAGGCCACAGCCACCGCGTAGAATTGTTTCTGTCTATTCTCGGGATTATGCCGCAGGTCATTGATGTCGACGTATTAAATGGCGAACATAAACAGCCAGCCTTTTTGAAGAAAAATGCCTTTGCTCAGGTGCCTGTACTTCAGGATGAACACATCGTTCTTGCAGACTCTAATGCGATTCTCTGTTACCTGGCTAGAAAATATGACCCACGCAGAACCTGGTTTCCCACCGAAACCGTGGCCGCCACACACGTGCAACGCTTCCTGTCTATTGCGTCCGGTCCTATTGCCGCAGGTCCGGCAACGGCAAGATTGATCAATGTTTTTGGCGCACAGCTCGATCACAATCGCGCCATTGAGCAATCCCACGCCCTGTTCGCGGTGTTGAACACTCACTTGCAATCGCGCACTTGGCTGGCCGGTGAAAACCCCACCATCGCCGATATCGCTAACTATACTTACATCGCCCATGCGCCAGAGGGAGATGTTTCACTCGCAGACTATCCCAACATTCGTGCCTGGCTTGAGAGTGTGGAACATATTTCAGGCTTCATTCCCATGCAAACCACCAAAACCGGATTAGCCGCCTAACACGTGTTCCACAAACAAGCCCTTCCCGCTGGAGGGGCCAAAAAAATTTGGAAGCTATCATGAGCACAGAGAAACCCAATACACCTTCTTCTTCACCCTTTCATCGCGGTGAACACATCCTGCAAAGCCGCATGGGTGTGCGCGAGAACATGGAGCGTTTTGGCCGCAAGGTGATTCGTGACTACATGCCAGAGCAACACCGCACTTTCTACCAGCAATTGGCATACATCCTGGTTGGGCACGTTGACGACAAGGGCTGGCCCTGGGCTTCCATTCTCTGTAACCCTCCCGGATTTATGTCATCTTCCGATGAGCGCTCACTCAACATAGAGGCCAAACCAGCACTGGGCGATCCGCTTGAAAAAACATTTCATCAAACCGAACGCAAAAACCAAAGACTGGGGCTGCTCGGCATTGAACTGGAAACCAGAAGGCGCAATCGACTCTCGGGCACATTGAAACAAGCCAGCGGCGACAGTGTAAACATCGCCGTGGATCAGGCCTTTGGCAACTGCCCTCAATATATTCAATCCAGAGGGTTTGAATTTGTGGAGCGCGATCAGGCGCCTTCCACACACACCTTAAACACCCTCGATGCAGACGCCATTGCGCTGATTAAAAACAGTGATACCTTTTTTGTGTCCAGTTATGTGGGGTCCCCTACCCGCCAAAACCATCAGGACCCAGAGGAAATTGTACACGGCGTCGACATTTCCCACCGAGGCGGGCAGCCCGGGTTTGTGCAGGTCAACAGTGACAAAAAACTAACCATTCCAGACTACACCGGCAATTTCCATTTCAACACTCTGGGCAACTTTCTGGAAAACCCCAAGGCAGGTTTGCTTTTTATCGACTTTGATCAAGGGCATTTGCTGATGCTGACCGGTCGTGTAGAAATCATCTGGGACAGCGAAGATACACAACATTTTGAAGGCGCGGAACGTTTCTGGACCTTTGAATTAGAACAGGCCCTGTGGTCCAAACACAGCTTGCCCCTGAAGTGGACACCCGCAATACCCTCACCCAATAGCAGCCTCACAGGCAACTGGACAGAAGCCGAGAATCGCCGGCATCTCGAGGGCCAACGAAAGGCCTGGCAGGGTTATGAGGTGGTAAAAATTCAGGATGAAAGCGACAGCATTCGCTCTTTTTATTTCAAGCCAAGCGACGGGGCAAAACACCCATTTCTAGCGGGTCAGTTTTTGACAATTCGAGCAACGATAGACGGCAAAACCCAAATCAGAACCTATACCGTTTCCAGCGCCCCCTATGAAGATCACTACCGAATTAGTGTTAAGCGGGACGGTGTGTTCTCTCAATATTTGCACCAGAACTTGAGCACAGGCGACCATATTGAAGCACAGGCTCCCGCAGGCGACTTCGTGTTTAACGCCGAGGAAAACAGGCCCGCACTCATGATTGCCGCCGGAGTTGGCATTACCCCCATGGTGTCGATGTTGCGCCACGCACTCGCCGAAGCTGTCAGGCTCCGTCACCTGCGACCTATCTGTTTGATGGTGGTAGCGCGCAACCAACAAGAGCAAGCCTTCTATCAGGAGCTTGAGCAGATTGCGCAAAACGCCAACGGCCTGATTGAGGTTTACTGGTGCCTCACTCAAGCCGACCCAGACTCAACCCTGGCCCAACATTACCACCTCGAAGGTCGCCTGCAGGATGAGCACTTCGTCAAGGTATTGCCCACCACTCCAAGCGATGTGTTGCTCTGCGGACCCGCGGGTTTTATGCAAGACAGCTACAACACACTTCGTCGTCTGGGCGTGCCCGATAAAGACATTCACGCAGAGTCTTTTGGCCCCGCATCAATGCAGCGAGACACCGACACCATCGACCACAGCGCCAACATCGCTGAGAGTGCAGTCATCACAGTGTTAGATCAAGACCAACAGGTTCTCACCGAGCAATCCTGGCAGAAGGAGGATGGCAACCTGCTGAACTTTTTTCAAAACCATGGCATGGAGCCCGCTTATGGTTGCCGCAATGGGCAGTGCGGCAGCTGTACTGCCAAACTGGTAAAGGGCAAGGTGGACTATGAAGGTCACGACACAATTGCACATGAGACCGACAGGGTACTGCTGTGCTGCGCCAAACCCGCCAAAACACCCGATGATGAAACACCAAGCTTAACGGTCGAATTAATCAACAACTTGTGATCGCAGGAGGTCAAAATTGGGCTCTGCCACTTAATATTTAGGTCTATATCCGCTAAAATCGCCTCCTTTCGATACTACTTAGCCAATACAGACAGAGATAAGACGATGGGCAGAGCTTACCAGAACCGCAAAGAATCCATGGCCAAGACCTCCAATCAAAACGCCAGGGTCTACAGCAAATATAGCCGTGAGATATACATTACCGCCAAATCCGGTGGCTCTGACCCCGCCGGCAACCTGGTTCTGCGAAGCCTGATAGACCGCGCCAAGAAGGACCAGGTGCCAAGCCACGTGATTCAAAAGGCCATCGACAAAGCCCAGGGCGGAGGCGGTGAAGACTTCTCTACCGCACGTTATGAAGGTTTTGGCCCCAACAATACCATGGTGATTGTTGACTGCCTGACCGACAACCACAACCGCACCTTCGGCGACGTGCGTGTTTGTTTTAACAAGTCCAAAAATAAGCTGGGTGGTCAGGGTAGCGTAATGCACATGTTTGACCACTGTGCGATTTTCGTTTTTGACGGCGATGACGAAGAGGCGATTCTCGAAGCCCTGATGATGGCCGACATCGATGTCACCGACATTGAGTCAGAAGACGGAAAGATCACTGTTTTTGCACCCCATACGGAATATGGCAAAGCTAAAACGGCCCTGATGGACCTGTTGGGTGACATTGAGTTTGATGTAGACGAAATTCAGTTTGTGCCACAGGAAACCACGCCGATCAGCGGTGAAGACGTTGCGACACTTGAGAAACTGCTGGAAATGCTTGAAGACCTTGAGGATGTACAGGCCGTTTATCACAGCGCCGAGTTTTAACTCGACAGGTAACACCGCGTTGAGGCCGAGCGATCGCTCGGCCTCAACTCTTTAATCCGCTTACAACTCAGCCAATATTTTATCTAAACCGACTTTTGAACGCCTCACCGCCTCCAACGGCGTCATACCGTTAGGGTAGTCTTCCTGTTCCAATACAAACCATTCGGTCCCCCCAACTGCCAGCTCCGCGCGAATCACTGCGGGCCAGTCGGTCAGGTCTTGCCCAATAAACGGAAGTCGATTCTCCGTGCCGGGAGGCAACTTTGCCTTTATGTGTGTGGTCTGGGTTCTGCCAGGATATTTATGCACATAATGAATGGGATCTTCGCCCGCATACGTTACCCAACCAACGTCCAATTGCAGCACAAAATCCTCATCCGTAGAGCCAGCAATATAATCCCAGAAATTAGTGTCCCCAAAAGGTTCAAACTCGCGGTTGTGATTGTGGAAGCCCGCGCGCATGCCATAGGGTTTTAATGCCTTAGCCATGGCGTTCAGGTCGCTGACCAGAGACTCCACTTTGTCTGGATCCCAGGCGCGTGTATCCCAACCCACCACTAACACATCAACGCCGAGAGTTTTGTAAAAAGCAACGGTCTTTTCAATGGCTTCGGGGCTCACTTTATCAAAGCTGGTATGCGCGCCACTGACCTTAAGGTTTAAACTATCCAACAGGGCCTTCAAGCCCTTTGCATCCTCTTCATAGGGCCCAAAATAACGGGCAAATTCAACGGCCTCAAAACCCATGTCTGAAAGGGCCTTTAATGTGCCCTCAAAATCCTCTTTCAGGGCATCTCTGACCGACCAAAGCTGAACACTCACTCTAGGGTCGTGGTGTTCGGCCTGGCTCGCCAAGGCACTCATCAGCAATACACCAGCCGTCGCCATCAATATTATTTTTTTAAAAAAGTTCACTGTTATCACCTTGTTTCAACTCCGAAAAATACACACTACAAACGGGACGCTTTAAATTCTTTTGCCGCAAAATCCACCGCGCGGACCGTTAACGCCATAAATGTGAGACTGGGGTTCTGGGGAGGCGACGAACAATAGCTCGAGCCATCGGTCACAAAAAGATTTTTCACATCGTGACACTGGTTAAATCCATTCAACACAGAGGTGCGAGGGTCTCGGCCCATTCGCGCAGTACCCGTCTCGTGAATCGCCAGCCCTGGTGCGCCGTGATAAACCTCACTGGTGACATGTTTTAAACCAATGGCCTTGAGCATTCTCTCCCCCTCGGCCGCAGCGTCCTCCATCATGTCGGTTTCATTTTTCGAGAACTGGCAGTTTACATGCAACTGAGGCATGCCCCACTTGTCTTTCAAGCTTGGATGCAGGCTAACGCTATTTTCAAAGCGGGGTAACATTTCCCCCTGGGCGTATAAACCGAATCGCCATGCTCCCGGATGCCTCAGTGACTCTTTAAAGTCTTTACCCAAACCGTCTTTGTATTGACCGCTCTTCCAACTCTCGCGATAGGATCCACCACCAAAGGAATAACCCCGTTTGAACCCTCTTTTTTTATCGGGACGAAAATAGAAGTTAGGCATTAAAATTCCGGTCGGCCTGCGACCTGAATAATACTCGTCTTCAAACCCTTCAATTTCACCCGATGCACTGGCATTGAAATTGTGATCCATAAGGTAATGGCCCAACACACCAGAACGATTGGCGATCCCCTGGGGGAAATGTGATGATGTTGAGTTCAACAGAACCTGAGTGGTTCCCAACGTGGACGCACACAGAAAAACTATCTTGCCCCGATACTCGCGCTCACTTAAGTCTTCGTTGTCGATGACTCTCACCCCGGCTGCCCGCTGAGTGCGTTCATCATAAATCACACTGTGAACCACACTGTTTGGGGCGATGGTTAAATTCCCGGTTTTAGTGGCCGCAGGCAAAGTAGAACTCTGAGTAGAAAAAGGCGCACCAAAAGAGCAACCTTTTTGACATTCGTCACGTGCCATACACGGCGCGCGCCCCTGTTCAAAATGATGCGGGCGCGGCTGGCTCAAATTGGCCGTGCGCCCAATGATTATATTTCTATCGGGGAACTGATTTTCTATCTTCGACTTCACAAACTTTTCAGGTGAAGTCATCTCAAACGGGGGCAGAAAATCCCCGTCTGGCAATTGCGGCAAGTTGTCTGATGCACCACTAATACCGGCATGATTCTCTACATGACTATACCAGGGAGCGAGATCCTGGTAGCGAATGGGCCAGTCATTGCCGTGGCCATCCAGGGTATTGGCTTCAAAATCAAATTCACTCAAACGATAGGACTGACGAGCCCAGGTCAACGACTTACCGCCTAACTGATTGCCTCGAATCCAGGTCCATTGAGTGCCGGGTTCGGTAGAATAAGGCAGGTCGCGATCATTGCCAAAAAAGTGCTTGGTGGCGTCATTAAAAGCGTAACATTCTTTCTGCACACTGTGCTGTTGGTTGGCTAATAAATTCTCAACTTCACCACGAGTGGGCATATCCCAAAGCGGCTTGCCTTCACCGGTGTAATCTTTGCGGTGTTCAACCACTCGCCCCCTCTCAATCATCAGCGTTTTGAAACCGCGCTCACAAAATTCTTTAGCCGCCCAGCCCCCGGTAATACCCGAGCCAACGATAATCACATCGTAAACTTCGCTGCTTTCTTTCACATATAAACTCATTTTTTCACCTGCTCAAGTGGCCCAGCCAAGGTCTGTTTTTTTATGGGGGATAGAACCTTTAAAACCGCCCGGTACGGGCTGGTACCGCAACTCTTTAGTGGAACCTACCTCTGAGGTGTAGAAAGAGAAAACAACCAGGCTTTTGATTAATTTGAAATCCCACCGATCGCCTTCATGAAAGGGGCTCTCGCCTCGCTCAAGTGTTGTTAACAGATCGAGCTGCTGCGCATTGTTTAACTGATTGAAATCCCGCAAATGCCGATCGACAGATACGGCCTCCACCCGCTTGAGAAGTGCATGGGCCCGCTCTTTATCCTTGGTTTCACCACAGTAAAAAAGCTGGTTATCGATAAAACCGTGGGCGTCCAGATCCGCAGCACTGGGTGTGTCGGTCGCGGGTATAATTAAGCCGCTGATTTGTTTTAACAGAGCCATTTCGTGGCGCTTAAAGATTTGACCATCACGTTTTTCGCTATCGGCTTTAGGTGTATAGGCCATCGCGGTGGAGATACCTTGAGCGCTCAATAAGGCCCCTGCGGTAATGCCTCCCATCCACTGGCCAAGACCATTGAGAAAGGCTCGCCTCGACGAGCCTGTTTGAGCAACTGAGGCGTTGACCTCATTTGCAGGCGCATCTGGGTTTGCCCGGGAATCCGTTTTCACATCCATCCTCTCAACCTCACTCGCTAAACACAGGCGCATCAGCTGATGGTCTGTGCCGACGCTGCATATAAAAATAGAGCCCACTGAAACACACAATTAGCGCGACGGGAAAGAGGGAGAGATTTGTCAGGACTGCATGCCCCGCCATCAGTTCCGCCTCAGCCCCAGTCGCCTGCGCCAACAAGGCTTTCTCTCGAGCCCCATCAATCCAGGCCCCAATCACCGGGTTCCACATACTGACGGCAAACATACCCGCGCCACCCAAAAGCGACATGCCCAATGCGCCTGTTTGTGGCAAATTCTCCGCCACAAAACCAATCATCGTTGGCCAAAAATACGTGACACCCAGGGCAAATAGAATCGCCGCCAGATAAACAAAACCGCCTGTGGCAATACTCATTGCGTAGATGCCTGCAAAAGCCAGAACGGAAGACCCCAGCAATACACCAACAGGGTTCACACGCGTGATCAGTGGGCCGGCAAAATAACGCCCCACCGCCATCAAACCCGTGATCAGTGCCAATATCAACATGGGGGACGCACCCGACGCGCCAAGAATTCGTTCAATCCACTGCTGCGTGCCCAGCTCTGCGGTCGCGGTTAAGGTCATACACAGCACCATAAACAAAAACAGCGGAGAGGCCAGGCCTTTAATATTTTCGACCGTTGAAGTTTCAATATTGTGAGTGCTGGGAAATTGTTCTTTGAACACCAGGTAACCATAGGCAAGTGTTGGAATGATCATGATCGCAATCTGAGCCTGCCACCCCCAGCCGCCATCAGTCATGAATTTAGACAGAATGGCACCAATCACAATGCCACCGGGAAACCAAACGTGGAAGCGGTTTAACATGGTGGTTTTCTGGGAGTGATAGATGTCGGCGACCAATGGGTTACAACCCGCCTCTACCGCGCCGTTGGCAAAGCCGATTAAAAAGGTTGATATCAGCAAACCCCAAAAACCTTCAGCGGCCATAGTTAAAGACAAACCGAGCAGATGGCACACAAACGCCACCGCCAGCAGATTTTTTGCGCCGATCCAGTTATAGATCACACCACCCGCCATCACCGCAATGGGAAAGCCGAGAAAGGCCATCGCATTAACCCAGCCCAATTGGCTGTCGCTCAAACCGAAGTCAGCGCCCAGTTGCGTGAGAATGCCCGCACGGATGGCAAAGGTCATGGATGTGACCGTCAAGGCAATACAGCAGGCCGTAAACAACCTGGAGTGCTGATTGGATTCTGTTTGCATAATCGAAGTCCTTATTATTGTAATGTGAGTAACAACTGGCTGGGGAGTTTAAAAACAGAACACTCCGTCAACCCGGCTTATTTTATTTCAGACCTAATAGTTTTCTGTTCAATCCTGTGTCGGCTTGCACTGCCGCGAAATCGTCAAACGCTTTATCTGCGGGCTCAATGATATGGGCCTCAATAAAGGCCTTCCCCTCCCTTGCCCCCGCCTCTGAATGTTTCAAACAACACTCCCATTCAAGCACTGCCCAGCCCTCAAAACCATATTGAGTCAACTTGCTAAAGATGGCACCAAAGTCGATTTGGCCATCGCCCAGAGACCGGAATCGGCCGGGCCGCTCCTGCCAACCCTGATAACCGCCATACACCCCCGAACGAGCAGAGGGCACAAACTCAGCATCTTTGACATGAAAGGCTTTAATTCGTTTATGGTAGAGATCGATAAAACCGAGATAATCCATTTGTTGCAAAACAAAGTGACTGGGATCGTAGAGGATATTGGCTCTGGGGTGATGATCTACGGCCTCCAGAAAACGTTCAAACGTGGCACCGTCATGCAGGTCTTCACCGGGGTGCAGCTCATAACACAGATCCACACCCGCCTTGTCAAAACAGTCCAGAATGGGCAGCCAGCGCCTGGCCAACTCTGTAAATCCTTCTTCAACCAAACCGGCCGGACGCTGGGGCCAGGGGTAAAAGGTGTGCCACAGCAGCGCGCCTGAAAAACTGGCGTGGGTGTTTAAACCTAATCGAGCACTCGCTTTGGCCGCACATTTCAGTTGATCAATTGCCCACTCAGTGCGGGCCTCTGGGTTTCCACGCAAGTGCTCAGGTGCAAAGCCGTCAAACATTTCATCATAGGCCGGGTGCACTGCCACCAGCTGCCCCTGCAAATGGGTCGACAACTCAGTGATTTCCAAGTTGAAGCGTTTGACCAGTGCCAGAACATCATCGCAGTAATCCTGACTTTCGGCCGCCAGACTCAAATCAAATAAACCGTTTTTGTTGCCGCCTGAGGTGGGTAATTGTATGCCCCGATAACCAAGACCTGAGGCCCAGGCACA
>ENA-OSET01004049-OSET01004049.1-sediment-metagenome-genome-assembly--contig:-NODE-4049-length-13134-cov-2.979628_pt1 | contig 13134 bp, 13 predicted proteins | sample MGYA00237882_ERZ534229 | MGnify/ENA primary metagenome ERZ534229 (study PRJEB26408, sample SAMN06266212) | sediment metagenome | isolation source: Hudson Canyon methane seep mesocosm | place...
ATTTTTAAGGCATCCGTAGGCAAACCCAGGCGCTGGGCCCGCATCGCCACCTGTTGCAATGACTCCTCTCCTGTCACATATAGGGCGGGCATGTGCTGGGCTAAATAACAGAGTGTCTGCAACAGCAGCGTACTTTTGCCAGCGCCAGGGTTACCACCGATCAGCACAACGGATCCGGGCACAAACCCACCGCCAAGAACGCGATCAAATTCGCCGGCTCCACTGGAGAAGCGAGGCACATCTGTCAGGCTGATATCGCTCAAGGTTTGCATGCGAGTATCAACTGAACCGGCAAATCCGTCGAATTTTGCCCCCCTGTTACTGGGGCTCGGCCCTAAACGCATTTCAGCCAGGGTATTCCAGCCACCACAATCGGTACACTGACCCTGCCATTTGGAATAATCAGAGCCACAGTCATTACAGACATAGGCCGTTTTTTGCTTTGCCACACACACTCCTTCAGGGCCTGGGGAAAATCTCGCGTCTACGGTAACAGAGGTCTATTCAGCTTGCGAATCGAGCCTTAAGTTCAGGACACTAATGAGCCCATGTGCTAAAGTTGCGGCCTATGTCTATATCCTTAATACCCGAGAAAAACATTCAAATTTCGCCCTCTCTGGCCACTACTATTGGCCTGGAGGAGGCGACCATGGTCTCTATCTTGGCTGAGCTGCTGGACCACCGCGATGGCAACCATGACCAGGGTTACCTGTGGCTGCGTCTGACGGAAGACAGCATCCAACGTTTTATGCCCTTCTGGACCGAACACGACATCCAACGCATAAGTAAAAACCTGGCCGATACCGGTATCTTATTGATCCATTCCGCGCCCTACACTCGCAGCCGAGAGCTGCACTTTGCCTTTAATGAGCAGGCACCATCAAGTCAGGGCGCAGAATTCCACACGGAGCAGGCGCCGCGCCCACCCGCAATGCAAACAATCAAGCCCGGCGCTAATCGCATTGCACCCAACTGGCAGCCCAATGGAGACCTGATCAAACAGCTTGGTCAGCACAGCATTCCGGTCGAGTTTGTTTACGAGCAACTTCCCGAGTTTATCACCTACTGGAGCGAGCGGGATGAACCCCATCACTCCTGGGGTTCAAAGTTCCTGAAACAAGTGTTGAGAAAGTGGCGGGAACGGCAGAGTGAATTTGGGCGACGCGATCAGGAAATTGCGATATTCTCAGGCTGGCAACCCAGTCAAGATGCCCTCGACATCATGATTCGCCAGGCTCAGGTAAACCCGGCCTTTATCGATGATGCCGTGCCAGAGTTTGTGCTCTATTGGCAGGAGCGGGGGGAGAAGTCCCGGGCGTGGAACAGCAAATTTATTCAACATGTCAGGCGTCAGTGGGCGCGTTATAATTCCGCGCTGGAACACGAGACTGAACCACGTCGTATTCCGCCCAACTGGCAGCCTAATGACGATGTCTTTGACGTACTGAAACTCGCCAATATCGATTTGGCTTTCGCCCGGGGTTTGGTGCCTGAATTTGTGCTGTTCTGGCGAGACGGCAACCAGGTACACACCTCTTGGAATACCAAATTTTTGCAGCACGCAAAATATCACTGGGCACGCCGTCACCAGTTGACGATTAAAAATACACACTCTTTACAGGCCGCACATCATGCAGGACAGCAAAACCCTAGTCTCACAAGCCGCACAAGAGATCGCTCGCTCGTCGACGACCTCACCGACAGAAGCTGGGCCAGCTGAACAGAAAACACGGCCAGGCAACAAACCGAGTGACGGGCATATCGACGCACTGAACGAAGTGTTTGCCTTACTGCGCATTAATTATCATAACCAATATTACAAAGCCTATAGCGATACGCAGGTGCTCAATCAAATCAAACGTTTGTGGCTTGAAAGCCTGTCTCGATTCGAGCCTGAAGTATTACTGCGCGGCGCCAAAAGAGTGATTGAAAACAGTGAGTTTCTACCCACCCTGCACACCATGATTCAGCACTGTGAATCTGAATCGAGCGAGGGTTTGCCCGACGCCCACAGCGCCTACGTAGAAGCCTGTAATGCGCCCAGCCCCAAGGCCAGCGCCAAGTGGAGTCACCCGGCGGTTTATTATGCCGGCCGGGACAGTGACTGGTTTTTTCTCGCCGGCAATAATGAAAATGTGGCTTTCAAGGTTTTTCAACGCCACTATCAAAAATATTGTGAGCAGGTTATTGCGGGCGAAACATTACTGTCCCCCGATACACCTGCCCTGCCGGAAACCATTGAGACACCATTGTCCAGTGAAGAAAACCGAGCGCGCATGGCAGCCATGCGCAAAGCCTTAGATATTTAGGCAATATAAAAACGAGGTTCAAAGGCACTCCGAAAGGAGTGCGAAGAGAAACCGGGGCGCGAAGCCCCGGCATTGACTTAGATTTCGAAATCCACTACCGGATAACCCAAACCCTCTAGCTCTGGGCGCAAACTTTCAGCATCCCCCACAACCACCATCACCATTTCATCCAAGTTTAAATAACGCTTGGCTAATGTATTGACTTCATCCTGGCTGAGCTCATCCACTATTTTCGCCTGCTGCTTAACAAAATCGCGAGGCAGATCATATTCTAGAATTTTGCTCAAAAAACCCAGCTTAGCCATGGGTGTTTCGTACTTCAGTGCATCTTTTTGATTGATCGCACTGCGCGTGAAGGCCAGTTCTTCGTCAGTAATTCCCGACTCACGATAGCTTGCCATTTCATCCACAAACTCTTTGATTGAGGCGGCCGTTACGTCAGCTCTGACCGAAGAGGATGCGGTAAAAGACCCGCTCAGCTTACTGCCCGAGAACCCACTCCAGGCGCCGTAGGTATACCCCTTGTCTTCACGCAGATTTAAATTAATACGACTGTTAAACGCACCACCCAAAGCATAATTCATCAGACCCAAACGATAAAATTCACCGGTGAAATCTCGGGTAATAGAACGTTTACCAATTCGTATCGACGATTGAGCGGCGTCATCTTTGTTGACCAGGTAGATTTTGGTTTTATCCACAGTTGGCACAGGTAAGTCTAATGACAGCTCAGGGGCGGAACCCGTCCAGTTGTCTAATACGGGTTTAACAAGAGACAACAAGGAGGACTGTTCTAAATCGGACACAACAATAATTTTAGCATCCTGGGGTTTAAAGTGAGTTTGATAAAACTCGCTCACATCTTTCAATGAAATAGCTGCAAGTGATTCTTCAGACCCACCGCTTTGTTTGCCGGCAATAGTGTCCCCATAAAGCAGTTTGTTGTAGGCACCTCTGCCGAGATAGGAGGGGTCCTTCTTACCCTGTTTTACCGCCTGAATAGACTGCTGCTTGATGCGGTCAAAATCTGACTCTGTAAATGCAGGTTTGTACATTTTTTCTTTCAGCAAATCCAAAGTTGGCGCCAGATTCTTGGTTAAGCTGTTCACAAACACAGAGGTATATTGATTACCTGAACTGATTGAAATTGAACTGCCCAGTTTTTCCAGTGCGTTACTCATTTCTTCAGTTGAACGAACGGTCGTAGACTCACCCATGAGGCTGGCGGTCAAGCTGGCCAGGCCCGACTTTTCTTCGGATTCGTAAAAATGGCCACCGGGCACTTTAAGCAGCAATGAGGTTGTCGGTGTTTCAGTGCTTCTAGCGCCCAAGATCTGGACATTCTGGTCCAAGGTCTCGCGCCAAAAATTGGGAACCGGCACACTAGGCGACACGCCCGTCACAGGTTTCTGGCTTCGATCCAGCTCATCCTTCACTACCCGGAATTTTAGATCCTTGTCGGTGGTTTTTGAAACCGCATCAAAATTTCTTTCGGGACGCTGAAAATTGTCTTTAGGGGAAACACTGCCGCCTGCACCATTGGGCACAATGCGCATGATCACGGCGTGGGCATTTTTAACGTACTTTTCGTATACCCGCATAACTTCTTCCCGGGTGACGTCATTGTAGCGTTTGATATCGTGCTCAATCCAATTCGGATTTTTTGTGTAGGTTTCATTGGCTGCCAGCTGAGACACCTTGCCTCTAACACTTTGCAAACCGAAAATGAAGTTGGCTTCCATCTTGGCTTTTACTTTAATCAAATCATCTTCTTCGACCCCTCGAGCCTCAAATTCTTTGATTGAATCACGAAAGATCTTTTCGATATCGGCCAGACTTTTCCCCGATGCCGGATGGGGCAGCGCAAGCAGGGCAAAACCACAGGCGAGTTCCTGACAGTAGTGGCTGGTTTGAGCCTGAACAGCCAGTTGGTTTTTGACAAGATTTTTATAAAGAATGGAGGTTTTTCCTCCCCCCATAATCTCTGACAACAAGTCCAGAGGCGCCTCGTCTGCGTGACGGGCGTGCACCGTGGGAATGCTCATATAAATCAACGGAAGATGCACATTGTCTTCCATTGAAATATAGCGGTCGGCATCCAAACCCAGGGCCACTTTTTCAGGCATTTTTACTTCGGGCCCACGAGGAATGGCTGCAAAATATTTCTCCACCGCCGTCAATGTTTCAGCAATATCGATATCGCCACCAATAGTGAGGGTGGCGTTGTTGGGGCCGTACCAACGCAAAAAGAATTTTTTCAAATCGTTGACATTAACCCGGTTCAGGTCGTCGATATAACCAATGGTTGGCCAGGAATAGGGGTGGCCCTCGGGATAGAGCGCTTCACCCACCCGCTCACGCAGACGCCCGTAAGGGCGGTTGTCGTAACTTTGGCCTCGCTCGTTTTTGACCGTTTCCCGTTGATTTTCAAACTTTTCCTGGGTGACCGCATCAAGCAGAAAACCCATTCGATCCGACTCGAGCCAAAGCACGGTGTCCAGCTGGTTCGCCGGTACGGTTTGATAGTAATTAGTGCGATCGACATTGGTGGTGCCATTCAAGGTGCCTCCAGCTTCAGTCACCAGCTTGAAATGCTCTTCATCGGCAACGTTTTCCGAGCCTTGAAACATCATGTGCTCAAAGAAGTGTGCAAACCCTGAGTGCCCTGGTATTTCCCGGCCCGAGCCTACGTGATAGGTGATATCGACATTCACAAGCGGGTCGGAGTGATCTTCGTGCAACAGCACGGTCAGACCGTTGTCCAGAACGTATTTCTCATAGGGTATTACGGTTTTACCTGCTTCTGCCTCTACCTTTTCCACCAGGTGCACACCTTTTGGTATCGCGGCACTCGCCCCCCGGTCCTGGTTGGTAGGTTCCTGCGTACAACCGCTAAGCATCGCGGTAAAAGCAGCCGCGAGGACAAGGTTCCGCCGGGATTTTATAGTCATAATAGTCACGCTCACGATATCTCTCCGATTGATAGTCCAAAAAGAATGCCATTTCACCCATAGTCTTTATAGGCCTTTCTAAGGGTATTGACTACTTATCTTGCGACGAAGCCACTCTGGGACGCTACGGATCACCCTGACTTGCCACCAAAGTCTATGAAGCACTGTCAACACATCGGCTCACCGGCGCTCAGCGCTATTGACCTCAGGCCTTCAATGGTGACAATAGCGTCTTGCATTATCCCTGTCCGCGCTTTCAGGAAGGGCTTTAAAAAGACATTAAGATGAACTTTATGAAACTACATATCATTACTACTGGCGGCACAATCGACAAAGTCTATTTTGATGCCAACAGCGAATACGAGATAGGCGGTCCCGTTGTCGGTCAAGTGCTGGAACGGATGAACCCAAGTTTTGAGTTCGAAGTGAGCGGTCTGCTCCAAAAGGACAGCCTCGAGCTCACAGATGAGGACCGAGCTCTCATACGCAACGCAGTAGAACAATCAACTAGCGAAACGATTCTGATCACCCATGGCACTGACAGCATGGTCAAGACCGCCCAGGCCCTAAGTGGGATAGAAAACAAGCGAATTGTACTGACGGGATCTATGAAACCCGCTGCCTTCGCCGAAACCGATGCCATTTTTAATATTGGCGCTGCGATTGGCGCGTTAAATGCCGTCGCCCCCGGTGTCTATATCATGATGAGTGGCCAGCTGTTCACGCCCGACAAGGTGTTTAAAAACTACGAAACCAGGCGCTTTGAAGCCCCTGAGGAATAAGGTACACAATGGATACAGCGCTTAAACAACAATTTGGTAGTGACAACTACGCCGGCATTTGCCCAGAGGTCATGCAGGCGATGAATGATGCCAACCAAGGGCATGCGGCCTCCTACGGTGACGATGTTTACACTCAGAAAGCCTGCGACAGCCTGCGCTCACTGTTTGGCACCGATTGCGAGGTGTTTTTTGTCTTTAACGGGACGGCCGCCAACGCTCTGGCACTCTCGGGTCTCTGTCAGGGACATAACAGCATCATCTGTCAGCAACAGGCCCATATTGATGTTGACGAATGTGGTGCGCCGGAGTTTTTTACCCACGGCGCTAAAATGCTCAGTGCGATCGGAGAAGGGGGCAAGCTCACGCCAGCAGACGTGACTCGGCTTGCCAATGTCGATGCCGACAACTTTCACAGCCACAAACCCAAAGTGCTGAGCCTCACCCAAAGCACTGAGTGTGGCACGGTCTATTCCATTGAAGAGCTCAAGGCGCTAACGGCAACCGCCCGAGAGCTGGGCCTTCATACACACATGGACGGTGCCCGATTTGCCAACGCCGTAGTCTCCCTCGGTTGCGAACCCGCCGATATTACCTGGAGGGCAGGCATTGATGTGCTCTGCTTCGGCGGCACCAAAAACGGGCTGGGCATTGGTGAGGCGGTTATCTTTTTTAATCGATCACTGGCGGAAGAATTTGCCTGGCGTGTAAAACGGGCCGGCCAAATGTGCTCTAAAATGCGCATGCTTGCCTCCCAGTGGTCGGGGGTATTAGAAGGAGAGGTGTGGCGCAAAAACGCCAGCCACGCTAATGACATGGCAACCAGACTCGCCAAAGGCCTCGCCGCATTTGACGGTGTGACACTCAACTACCCTGTGCAAGTGAATGCCGTATTTGTGAATCTGCCCGATAAAACCAAAACAGACATGCACGATAAAGGCTGGCATTTCTACGACTTCCCCGGGGCGGGTTCCCGGTTGATGTGTGCCTGGGATACTTTGCCAGAAACAGTTGATGCTTTTCTGGAAGATCTAAAAGGATGCCTGCCCCAACCATGAGCGAATCTTTATCATTGCCTCAATCTGAAGCCCGTGAGCCCATTTACCAGGCGCTCATACCCCAGATCAAAGCCTTGACCGACTCGGAAAACGACTGTACCGCCAACCTGGCCAATATAGCAGCCGCACTGAAACAGGCCTTTGATTTTTTCTGGGTCGGGTTTTATAGGGTCGATGCAGATACCCTGGTGCTGGGACCGTTTCAAGGCCCGCTGGCCTGTACTCGCATTCCCTTTGCCAAAGGCGTTTGTGGCGCAGCCTGGCAGCGGAAACAAACACTGGTGGTGGCCGATGTGGACGCCTTCCCCGGGCACATAGCTTGCAGCTCCTCGAGCCGTTCTGAAATCGTATTACCCCTGTATAAAGCCGGTAAAGTTGCGTTGGTTCTCGATATCGACAGCGACAAACTGAATGATTTCAGCGAGCTTGATCAGCACTACCTCGAACAACTCCAACCTATCATAGAGCGATTTCTTTAAATTATGCCATCACACTCCCAAGCGGTACCCCCCTCTTTCCTAAAAAGCACCCTACTCCCCTTAAGCCTGATGGCTTACTGTGTCGGCTGCCTGGCACTGGCGCTGTATTTGGCTCAAAAACCTTCCCTCCCAGGGTCATCAGAGCAAACCTTTGTGCCCTATGACGCCCTGACCTTTAACAGTGATTCGTTTGATACACCACCCCTGCCTGATTTCGCCGCGATCGGTGATATCAAACAAAAGAAGTCTGCCTTTTTTAACTACCTATTACCTGCCATTGAACATAACAACCGGAGGGCTCGGGCCCAACACCTCACCGTCCTGAGCTGGCAAACCCGGCTGAGACAGGGTTTGCCTCTGGACAAGCAGACACAAGAAGGCATTATCAAACTTGCCAAGCGCTATAAACTGAGTACCGCGAACAGGAGCCCCATGCAGCTGACCACTGAGCTGTTGGTGCGCATTGATGAGCTGCCGAGCTCAATGGTTCTGGCCCAGGCGGCCATAGAGTCGGCCTGGGGCACGTCTCGGTTTGCCCGTCAGGCTAACAATCTGTTTGGGCAATGGTGCTTTGCCCCCGGCTGCGGTATTGTACCCCTGCAAAGACCTGAAGGCGCCCGCTATGAAGTCAAAAAATTTGACCATGTTGGCGCGGCCATCGATGCCTATTTTCTAAATATTAACGGTCACGACGCGTACAAACCTCTGCGAGAGATCCGCTCAAAATCACGTTTGAAAGGCGAAGCCTTGAAGGGCGCAGCTTTGGTCGCAGGTCTTGAGAGGTACTCTGGCCGAGGCTTAAGTTATGTGCATGAACTGCGCAGCATGATTCGCTCAAACAAACTTGAATAATAATGGAAACCCCAATGATCAAACGTATCACCCACTCCCCCACTAAAACACGTTTTGCCCTGGGGCTTCTGGCCCTGACGACACTGACAGGCTGCGCCAGCATGCAGGGCAAAGTTGAGCACGCACAGGCGACACCGGCTGCTCCTAAAAACGTTATTTTAATGGTCGGCGATGGAATGGGTTTTGGGTACCTGAAGGCCTACCGTAACTTTAAAGACCGTGCGGATACGCCTGAGATCGACCTCACGCTGTTTGACCAGTTGTTAACCGGAGCGGTATCAACGGATGCCAAGCGCGCAACCGGGCTGGTGACGGATTCCGCGGCAGCTGCCACAACCTATGCCACAGGATATAAAACCAAAAATAAAGCCATCGGTGTAGACATCAACGACCAGCATTTAAAGACGGTGGTGGAATACGCAAAGGAAAACAATCGACGTACGGGTCTGGTGTCGACCTCCCACATTAATCATGCAACTCCCGCTGCGTTTATCGCGCACGTACCCAGTCGCAAACAATACCAAACCATCACCGACCACTTTTTCGATAATCAATACCAGGGTAAACCTCAGGTTGACGTTATTCTGGGTGGCGGACGCTCTTTCTTCATTCGGGAAGAAGGAAAATTGTTAGACATGGGAGCCGGGAGCACTTTCTTGCTTCGGGATAATCGCAACCTGGTGGAAGAGTTCCAAACAGAGGGCTATCAATACCTTGCCAACAAATCAGACCTTAAGGGCGCAACACAAGACAAACTACTCGGTCTGTTTGCCCCGATTGGCCTACCCGCAGCTTGGGATCGAGATGAAAACACACCCTCTCTTGCCGACATGACCGATACGGCACTGAACACTCTCGATCGAAGTGGCGATGGTTTTTTCCTCATGGTGGAAGGCAGCCAAATCGACTGGGGCGGACACGGCAATGATATTCTGTATATTCTGAGCGAAATGGAAGACTTTGAAAGAGCCATCGCCAAAGTGCTGGACTTCATCAAAGCAAACCCCGACACCTTACTCATTGTTACCGCTGATCATGAAACCGGCGGTCTTTCCATTGGCGCAAACGGTAACTACGGCTGGGATGTTGAGTTATTAAAAAATATACATACCACGCCTGTCACGCTGGCGTTAAAAATGTCTGGCGCCAGTGATACCGTCAAAGCTTTCACCGAGCTGACGAGCATTGTACCGACAGAAGCTGAAGCCAAAACACTAATAGAAAATCGCGAGAACAAAGAGAAGCTGATAACCGCAATTAAGTCTATTATTAGTAGGGCGAGCTTCACGGGCTGGACCAGCCCGGGTCATACCGGCGTTGATGTGCCACTCATGGTCCACGGTGCGGGCACAGAGAACCTCAAGGGCTTGATCGACAATACTGATATAGGCAAGCTGTTGATTGAGCTCAATCGGCGCTAATATCCAAAATTTGTCCGCCCCTGGATAAGTGGCTGATCGGAGGGAGTACACTGTTGTGTCACATGACCCACACGCTCCCTCCGCCCGGCGAATTGCCAAAACAATACTCTATGGCTTTGACGCCTTTTTTGCAGACTTTCAGAATATCTCCCTGGGCGCCAAAGCCCGATTTGAAACCGCCAACTGGACCCAGGTTCACCACGCCCACCGTGAACGACTTGAGCTTTATAAAACCAAAGTCGATCAAGTCTGCGCACGAGTGCAGAGTGTTACCCGCAAAGATACCGGCGATCTGAGCTTGTGGCGACAGGCCCGCCAAGCATACGCACTGCTCATTTCAAACCACAGCAACTATGAAATTGCGGAGACTTTTTTTAATTCAATTTTTTGCACGCAGTTTAAACATGAGTTTATTCATGACAGAAATCTATTTGTAAAACCCTCTCGGCCCACCGACAACAAACCCACTAAAGCTTATAACATCTACTTCAGCTATGAGATACCTGAAGACACCTCTACGCTCACTAGAAATATTCTTGATGACTTTGCATTTTCGGTGCCCTGGGAGAACAGAGACAGGGATGCGGCTAAACTGGCATCGATAATTAACGATCAGGTATTGACTGAGTTCAGCTGCCCTGCAAGCCGGGTGCGTTTTGATATGCTCGAGTCAATTTTCTATCGCAACAAAGGCGCCTATTTGGTGGGGCGAGCGGTTCATCTCGATCAGAAAGTGCCCATTGTTATTCCACTACTAAACAATGAACAGGGAGGGATTTATGTAGACGCACTGATTCATGAGCAAGACGATGTGCATATCATTTTCAGCTTCACTCGCTCCTACTTTATGGTAGACGCACCTATTCCCTCCAGATTTGTGCGCTTCCTTCAGTCTCTCATGCCCAACAAAGGGCAAGAGGAGATTTATAATTCGATTGGTTTCAACAAACATGGGAAAACAGAATTCTACCGAAGCATCATCAGTCACCTGAAGCAGAGCGACGATAAGTTCATTATTGCACCCGGCATCAAAGGCATGGTTATGACTGTGTTCACGCTCCCCTCATATGACATTGTATTTAAAATCATTAAGGATCATTTTGACCACCCAAAAACCGTTACAGAGCAAATCGTAAAAGACCAATACAAGCTGGTTTCTCGTTCCGACCGGGCCGGCCGCATGGCCGATACACAAGAGTACAGAAACTTTATTTTTTATCGCAACCGCTTCAGCGAAGAACTTCTGTCCGAGCTTCAGGCGACCGCCTCTAATAAATTAACCATTACCGATAAACAAGTCATCATCAAACATGTCTATACGGAAAGGCGGATGAAGCCTTTAAATTTATATCTTAAGGATTGCAGTGAGGAACAGACCTGTAACGTGATGGACGAATACGGTAACGCCATTAAAGAACTCGCCGCCGCAAATATCTTCACGGGTGACATGCTGCTAAAGAATTTTGGCGTGACACGACACGGAAGAGTTGTCTTCTATGACTACGATGAAATCATGCCGATAACAGAGTGTAGTTTTCGCAAAATTACATTCTGTCATCGGCGTGATTTCATCGTAGATGACAGAATGTAATTTTCGCAAAATTCCGACAGCCAAAACTGAATGGGAAGAAATGTCTGACGCTCCCTGGTACCCCGTTGCAGAAAACGACATTTTTCCGGAAGAGTTCCGTTTATTTTTTACAGGAAGACCCGCTGCACGAAAGGCATTTGAGCGGCGACACAGTGATTTATATGATTATAAGTATTGGCAGGACATTCAGGCGGCCCTAAGACAGGGCCGCGTCGAAGATACCTTCCCTTACCGCCGCAAAAAGCGCTTCGGGAGCGTTCACGTACAATAACGTAATCCCATGCCTTCCGGTGCCAGTCGAACCACTTCCATGTCCAGCACTGGGGCTTCCATTGGCATACCTTGAACCTGCCCTTTCACAATCGCTCCAATTGGCAGCTGGGCATTGTCCTGAGCGAGTAGAAAAACGCCAGTATCTGATACATCTCGAGTAAATACCTCGATTTCGCCAAAACTTTCATGGCTAATCTTAATCCTGCAGCGCATGGGTGTTCGTCTGCTGGTACGGTGTTCTTCGACCATATCTACACTCGTTTTCGTGGTAAATTTGTTATTTTTTCGTCACTTCAACCGAATCCACATTCTGGAAACCCCGGGGTAACTTATTACCGCGGCGGCCCCGTTCACCTCTGTAGTGCTCCAAGTCTGCCAGTTTCAGGGTCAAATGTCTCTTGCCCGAGTAGATTGTGAGCATCTCCGAGGCTCCTATAACCGCGACCGCCAGCAGGTATTCTTCCCTCGATTGCACCCGGGCCGAAGGGATATTCATGATTTTATTACCCTTGCCTTTCGCCATTTCAGGCAACTCAGTGATCGGAAAGACTAATAACCTACCTTCATTACTGATAGCAGCCAACAAGCTCTCCGAGGGGTCGTTAATCACTCGGGGAGGCATCACACGCCCACCCTTAGGCAATGACAGGGTGGCTTTACCGGCTTTGTTTTTACTGTATAGATCTTTAATACTAGCAACAAATCCATAACCCGCGTCCGATGACAGCAGAATTCGCTGCTCATCACTACCCATTAGCGCCCCTTCAAAGGTCGAACCACTTGGCGGATTCAAGGTGCCTGTGACCGGTTCTCCCTGCCCGCGAGCCGACGGCAGGGCATGTGCGGCCATGGCGTAACTTCGACCGGTGGAGTCCAGCAACATTACCTGCTGATTACTTTTCCCCCGGGCCGACAACTTATATCCATCACCCGCTTTATAGTTAAGAGACGCGGGATCAATATCGTGGCCCTTCGCCGAGCGGATCCAACCTTTTTCAGAAATAACCACAGTAATGGGGTCGGCACTTAACAGATCCGTTTCACTAAAGGCAACAGCTTCATCGCGCGCGACAATGGGAGAGCGACGATCGTCACCAAACTCTTCAGCGGCGGCCAACAACTCTTTGCGCACTAACGTTTTGAGTCGACGCGCAGAATCCAGTGTTTTTTGCAGTGAGTCTCTTTCTTTACCCAGCGCTTCCTGTTCGGCACGGATTTTCATCTCTTCCAGTCGTGCTAACTGGCGCAATTTGGTTTCCAGCACATATTCCGCTTGAACCTCTGACAAACCAAACCGTTCCATCAGGGCAACTTTGGGTTCATCTTCCGTTCGAATAATGTGAATCACTTCATCAATATTTAAAAAGGCAATGAGCAAACCATCTAATTTATGCAGGCGCTCTTCAACCTTGTCCAGACGG
>ENA-OSET01004051-OSET01004051.1-sediment-metagenome-genome-assembly--contig:-NODE-4051-length-13129-cov-3.562443_pt1 | contig 13129 bp, 6 predicted proteins | sample MGYA00237882_ERZ534229 | MGnify/ENA primary metagenome ERZ534229 (study PRJEB26408, sample SAMN06266212) | sediment metagenome | isolation source: Hudson Canyon methane seep mesocosm | place: USA:Hudson...
ACCTAAGAGGCATGCTACTACCTGAACTAAGTGCTATAGGGCAACCTGCCACCCTGATTACGCCTCGCCTACCCTTTCAATCAGGTCATAAAGTATCCATTAAGTTCAGTGAGTCAGAGACGAAGTGCCAACTAGAAGTGCGCGTTTCAGCGACCAGTAGCTTCAACCAATTCGAATTATCTGAAAGCACGCATATTAGACCCGATCACGGTAAAGGTGCACTTGAAAAGATAAAATCTAGCAACTCAGATGATGATTTCGACTCTTTATGGCCAACATTATAATCAAGGGAAAAGTATTGATGCATCTCATTTACCTTTCTTTTTCACCTTTTACTTTAAATTCACGCAGTCTATTCTGCCAATGTAATAAGCAGTTATAAATTAATGAGCAAACCGAACGAAACAATTTTTCTACTCATCCTTGATAAATCAGAGAATGATGCTGAAAAAATGATTAGCCTACTTCGAAATGCAGGTATTCCTACTCGTGCAAAGCGAATTGAAAGTGAAGAAGACCTGATCACAGCTCTTGAAGAACAAGTGTGGGATTTATTTCTGGCTCGTGAAAAAGAAGCAGACTTTGACATTGATCAAGCACTGGTATTAATCAAACAAAAAGATCGTGATATTCCGTTTATCGTATTGAGTCAACAATATAATGCTGAGTCAGTCGCCAAGCACTTAAAAGCGGGCGCAAAAGACGCGGTTCCTTTTGATGAAGAAAGTCATATTGTTGTTGTGATAAGAAGAGAGCTGGCTAGTCGTAAAGACCGCAAAAATTTAAGAATGATGGAAACACAAATAAGAGATGCAGAACATCGTTGCGAGCTATTATTAGATAGTTCAAAAGATGCGATAGCCTATATCAGCGACGGTATGCACATTTATGCTAATAGCTCTTATCTGCAATTCCTTGGTTATGATGATATAGATGAAATGATTTGTGTGCCAGTATTAGATACGTTCAACACTGAGTCACAAGCTAAATTCAAAGAAATTTCAAAGCCATTTTCGTCCGATGACAAACCCAATGATAGCCCGTTAACCCCCTGCACCTCTATTCGTGAAAATGGTACTGAAATTTCAGTCACGATGAGCTTGTCTGCTGCCACCTTTGATGGCGAAAGTTGTATGCAAATTATCATACGACCGGAACAAGACAACGCTGAACTTGCTGAAAAATTAAAAGAACTCAGTCAACAAGATCTATTAACCGGTCTATATAATCGTCAATACTTCATGCAGCAACTTCATAGCATTAAAGAAGCCGCATTAATCGACAACACCCATTACGCAGTATTGTATCTTTCAATAGATAATTTCCAAAAAATCAAAACAGAACTAGGTATGGCTGATGCTGACTTGGTATTGAGAGATCTCGCCCACCTGCTGAGTGATCAAATTAACGACAAACATTATCTAGCTCGGCTAAGTGATGACGTATTTGGCATTATCAGTACAAGCCGGAACAGTGATCATGCATTAGAAATATCGAAAGAATATTGCAAGCTGGTTGATGAGCACTTATTTGAAGTAAGTGGCAAAACGATACAAATCACTTTAAGTATAGGTATTACGCTAGTCACCGAGAACGCCCCCTCAGTCAATGATATTCTTGGCCGGGCACAAACTGCAGCGCAAGAAGTATTATCGCAAGAGGAAAACGAGAATGGCAACGGCGTAAGGCTGTACGCACCAAAGTCGGATAAACCGCTTGATAACCTCGACTCAGCAGCAGACTTAATACAATCAGCCTTAGATGAAGATAAATTTAAACTATTGTTCCAACCCATTATCAGTTTAAGAGGTCAAGGTGAAGAGCATTACGAGGCATTTATTCGCATGCTCAATGATGAAGGTGAAGAAATATCTCCCTACGATTTTTTACCCCCAACCGGCCCTAGCCAAATGGCAAATAAAATTGATAAATGGGTTATCTTACAAACAATCAAACACCTAAGCGAACACCGCTCCCAGGGCCATGATACCAAGCTATTCATCAACCTGACAGCCGAGACTTTGCAAGATAAAACGTTTACATCCTGGTTGAATGTGGCACTCAAAGCCGCACGTTTACCAGGTGACTCACTGATCTTTCAAATTTCTGAAAATAATGCCATCACCTACATGAAACAAGCGAAAGAGTTCGCTAAAAGTCTGAACACCCTACATTGCAAGGTTTCTATCAACCAGTTTGGGCATGCACTTAAACCGTTCAACCTTCTTAAGCATCTTGAGCCTGAATACGTCAAACTGGAAGGGTCTTTCACAAAAGATATGATGAAAAATGAAGAAGCTAAAGAAAATGCAAAAGAAATGATTCAGACACTTCAATCAATGGGGAAAATCACCATTGTGCCTTTGGTAGAAAGCGCATCATTATTATCCACTCTGTGGCAAGCCGGCGTGAATTACATCCAAGGGTATTATTTACAAGCCCCCAGTAGTGAAATGAATTATGATTTCACGGATGAAAGCTAAGCACTCTTCTTTATAATAGGGAATCTAATCTAAGATCTAATAGGGCGCATAATCACCGATCTAATAAATAAAGACCGAATCAAAGGCCTTCTTCTTTCGCTTGATCCCAGATTTGATCAAGCACTTCAAGACTTGAGTCTTTCACACTTAGTCCATCTTGATATAGTCGCTCTTCTATAAATTGAAAGCGACGTCGAAACTTATCATTCGTACCTGCCAATGCTTTTTCAGGGTCAATTTTTAAGAATCTAGCCAAATTAACACAACAGAACAACACGTCACCTAATTCATCTTGGATTTTTTCAGCCTGCTTCTCAGCGTCTATACCCTTATCTTTTTTAATTATTTCAGCTTTAAGCTCATCAATTTCTTCAAATAGCTTCTCAAATACCGGCTTTATGTCTAACCATTCAAAACTCTGTTTTGCTGCTATTTGTTGCAGCTCTACAGCATATTGTAAATCAGACGTCGTTGACGGCTTTGGTTTAAGGGAACTGTGTTCTTGAATGTTAAAGCTCATTTTTCGATTCATTATGTTAGTTAAGAGTTTCGTTTTCTTCGGGCATCAATAACATTAGGCAACTGCTTCACCTTGGCAATGACGTTCCCCAAAATTTCCAAATTAACAACCTCCATCGCAATAGTAATCATGGCAATATTTTCTTGCTTATCGGAATAAGTATTTACGCCCGTTAAGTTCGCATTTTCATTCGCTAATACCGTTGTGACATCCCTTAACAGACCCTCACGATCATAGGCCTGAACTTCAATGCTAACACCATAGCAAGTTTCTTCTTCATATCCCCATGAAACCTCAATTATCCTATTCGGCTCCATATCTTCCAATTGCAATAAATTCATACAATCCTGTCGATGGATAGACACGCCACGCCCTACTGTAATGTAACCTGTAATAGGGTCTCCAGGCACCGGCTGGCAACACTTTGCAATACTGGTAAGTAAACGCCCAACGCCCTTAATACGAATATCATCACGACCTGCACTATTCGCGGTTCTTCCTTTCGGTTGCTGTAGTCTAAGGTCTAGCTGCTGCTCTTTAGGCTGTAGTATTTTTTGCGCCACATGGGCAATATGAGTCGGTTTAATATCCCCCCCGCCTATTGCGGCAAAGAGATCGTCAATATTGTTAAACTGAGTTTGCCCCAGTAATTCTGAATATAAAACGTCCCCTATTGAAAGGCGCTTCAACTCATCTTCAAGCAAAATCCGTCCATCAACAATATTTTGGGTTCGATCTTGTAACTTGAACCAATGAACCAGTTTTGCTCGCGATCGAGAAGTTTGGATATAACCCAAACTTGGGTTTAACCAATCTCGACTAGGCGCGGTAATATTTGATGTTAAAATTTGAACCTGTTCACCCGTTCTTAAGGGGTAAGTTAAGGGCACAATTCGACCATTTACTTTCGCACCACGACAGGCGTGCCCTACTTCAGTATGTACACGGTAGGCAAAATCAACAGGCGTTGCGCCAGAGGGTAAGTCAACAACATGACCTTCCGGTGTAAATACGTAAATTCTATCTTCGCCTACATCAGAGCTAAGCTGAGCAGCTACTTCAGAAGCATCCCCAACCTCTTCCTGCCATTCGAGAACTTGTCTTAACCAATTGATTTTTTCTTCATAACTGGAGGAACGGCTTTTAACATCTGCTCCTTTGTAACGCCAATGAGCACAGACACCTAATTCTGCCTCCTCATGCATTTCATAGGTGCGTATCTGAACCTCCATGACCTTCCCTTCAGGGCCAATCACAGCCGTATGCAAAGAGCGATAACCATTTTCTTTTGCATTCGCGATATAGTCATCAAATTCATAAGGGATGTGACGCCATAAGGAATGCACCACGCCTAATACAGCATAACAATCTTGAATGGAGGGCACCAAAATTCTAAATGCCCGAATATCATAAATTTCGGAGAAATCGAGATTCTTACGGCGCATTTTTCGCCAAATACTATAGATATGCTTGCTACGCCCAGCGACATCGCCTTCAATATGTGCATTCTCAAGCTCAAGCTCTAATTTCGCCGTTACCCGAGTAACGAACGATTCTCTGTCCACTCGCCTTTCATCAAGCTGCTTAGCTATTTTTTTATACGCGGATGAATGAAGATAACGAAACGATAAATCTTCCAATTCCCACTTAATATAACCAATGCCTAAACGATGCGCTAAAGGCGCATATATATCGAAAACTTCTCTAGCAACTCGCTGACGTTTTTCAGTTCTAGCGTCTTTAACCGCTCGAATTGCACAGGTTCTTTCTGCTAATTTAATGAGTACGATCCGCACATCGTCAATCATATTGATCAACATTTTGCGTACATTATCGATTTGCCCTTGATTTTGCCCTAGCACAGACCCTTTGTAGGAACGATGGGTTGCTGAGATAGCAGCCATTTGCGCCACTCCGCGTATCAATGCAGCAGTCTCTTTACCAAACTCTATTTCAATTTGTTCAATTGGTACTTTTTCTTCTCGAACCGCCCGATACAAAATTGCAGCGATGATGGCTGTTTGATCCAACTCTAATTCGACTAGAATTTGAGCCATCTCCAGACCAATTTTGAAACTATTGTGTTCTTCGGCCCAAACACGGTCTTCTTCAACCGCTTTAGCCTCTATATTCATACTAGTAATACAGGCTCGGCGTACCTTCTGAATATCATCAAATTCAGCTATCATCGATATTTTAGCTAGCCATTGATCGATTGCAGCTTCGCCGCCAGAATCTTCAATGTAATCTTCTCGAACTTGTACCATTCACCTAACCTTTGAGTATTGCCGTGACAAACGCATTTATACACTAAAAATAAAGTATATTATTTGCATTACTGCTCAAGTTGTCCGTTCAAACTATTCTATCAAACTATTCGATCAAACAAAGCAATAGACTCTACGTGCGCTGTATGTGGAAACATATCCAGGACGCCAACCTGAGATAAAGTATAGCCCTTCTCAACTAGTACGCCTGCATCTCTAGAAAGAGTAGCTGGATTACATGATATATAAACAATTCTTTGAATCTTCAATCTAGCTAAATATTTTACAATTTCGAGCGCACCCGAGCGAGGTGGATCAATCAAGGCCTTATCAAAAGGCCGAGATGCCCAAGCTTGCTTAGTAAAGTCAGATTGAAGATTTGAGGCAAAAAAATCGACATTATCAAGCCCATTTTTTTCCGCATTCTCATACGCTCTTTGCACCATACTTTCACTACCTTCAACCCCCACTACACTCGCAGCAAATTTGGCAATAGGTAAGGTGAAGTTGCCTAAACCGCAGAACAAATCTAACACTCGATCGTGACTTGTCAACGCTAAGCATTGAAGTGCCTTCAGTACCATCTTACGATTCATTGCTCTATTTACCTGAGTAAAATCTTTAGGGTGGAAACTAAGATTCAATTCATTTTTATGCTCAGAGTAAGCCAAAGAATAAGAGAGGCGATCTATCTCTCCTTCAGGCCAGAGCTTGATAACCGTATTTGTGCCCCGCTCTTGCATTCCCGTCTGTATGTACAAATCGAAGGTAAATAGCTTAGCAAACTCTATTAGCTTGAATTTATCATCATTATTCAACTCTGACATTTGGCGAAATAACAACGCTACTGCCGTATCTCCTGCAGCCACTTCAATATGGGATGTCGATGCCGGAGAAGATAGTGACGCTACCAGTTTTTTTAAATCAAGTAGACGCCCTGAAATTCTAGCATCGAGAACCAAACAATGATCGATATCAGCAATGACTTTATTACGCTTCTCTCTAAAGCCCAAAAGTACTTTTTTCTGTTTCTTATCATAAAAAACGCCTAAGCGCGCTTTTGCTCGGTATGCCTCAGCCTGAGACGTAATCACATCCATCCACGAAACAGGAGAAATCTTTCCAAAGTGAGTAAGCTGCTCTTTCAGAACCGCTTGTTTATGATTTATTTGAGCAACGACATCCATATGCTGCAAACTACAACCACCGCAAGCATCAAAATGCGCACACGGAGCTGATACTCTATCGGGTGACCCGTCAATAATTTCTGTCACCACAAGCTCATCAAACTTAGCATGTTGAGAGATAAAACGAGCTTTAACTGTCTCGTTTGGCAATGCTCCCTCTATGAATCGAATTTTGCCATTATTCTTAGAAACACCTCGCCCTTCATGACTGAGTGAAATGATCGAGCAGGTAAGCGCACCGGAGCTGGCATCTTCGCTTAAAGACACTGACGAACTTTTTTTCTTGGTTCTCTGAAATTTGGAAAATCGACTACGAGCCATATACTCTACCCGCCATTATGCAAATACCCCTGTCGATAGGTACCTATCGCCACGATCACAAATAATGGCAACAATCACCGCATCCTCAACTATCTTGGACAAACGCAATGCACCAGCAACCGCTCCTCCAGAAGAGACGCCACAAAAAATACCTTCCTTGCGAGCCAAAAGTTTCATCGTATCTTCAGCCTCTTGCTGTGCCATATCAATCACCTGATCGACTCTGGTCTTATCAAATATTTTGGGTAGATATGCTGCTGGCCATCGCCGAATACCGGGTATCGCTGCGCCCTCAATAGGTTGCAATCCGACAATCTGAATCTCATTGTTTTTTTCTTTCAGGTAACGAGAAGTCCCCATAATAGTACCTGTCGTACCCATGGCACTCACAAAATGAGTAATTTGACCTTTGGTCTGTTGCCAAATTTCCGGCCCCGTACTTTGATAATGCGCCAAAGGGTTGTCCTGATTACCAAATTGATCCAACACAATTCCTTTGCCCTCCGACTGCATCTTATCCGCCAAATCACGGGCACCTTCCATACTTTGTTCTTTAGTCACATAGATCAACTGGGCACCATATGCTGACATAGATGCTTTTCGCTCCTGACTCATATGGTCAGGCATGATAAGAATCATTTTGTAGCCCTTGATAGCGGCAGCCATCGCAAGCGCAATGCCTGTATTACCACTAGTTGCTTCAATAAGTGTATCGCCTGGTTTGATTTGTCCTCGCGCCTCAGCCTGCTGAATCATACTCATCGCAGGACGGTCTTTAACAGAACCAGCAGGATTATTCCCCTCCAGTTTTACCAGTATCGTATTACTAGTTTCACCCGGCAAACGTTGTAATTTGACTAATGGAGTGTTTCCAACATAATCTTCAATAGTAGGAAAATTCATCTTTAACCCTTGCTTTTCATCATAGTAATGTGGCGTGTTATCAGACGCATCATGATACACTGTTTGAAACAACAAATTAGCCTTATTAACTATTGTCTTCATCAAAAAATGAAATCTTTTAGCTTACAAACACGCACACTGATTATTGCAACCTTACCTATCATTATTATGGTATTTAGCTTAGGTTGGTACTTCTTATCGGATCAATTTCAAACCATAAAAAACCAGCAATACCAACAACTTGATTACTTAACACAAACAAGCACCCTAGGACTAAGTAATAACACTAGTAATATTTTAGATCTCGCTACCGTTCATATGGAGGCCTTAATTCAATCGCCATTCGTGTTATCAATTACCCTTTTAGATCAAAAACATCGAGTATTGAAACATATTGGCACTCCCCTAAATGCCCGCTTAAACCCAAGCTCATTTCCAGCCAATAAGCCAGAATTTATACACACCCAAAATGAGTCAATTTTCATAGTTCCCATCAATAGAAATTCAGGCAACGCCCCTGATAAAAAGCCTTATGACCTTAAAGGTACTGAAACCGCTAGATTAAAAATACTTTCAAGCCCGCAATGGTTATTAGTTAAAGTAAATCAACAAGAAGGCCCTAAACGAGTAGGCGAAGCAATCATACAAACTATCTGGTATTTGTTGATTGTTATTGCTGCTAGCTTCATAACCTTAAAATATCTTAGCCAATTAATTACCAAACCCATTCTAGATATTGGTAAAGACCTAAATAAAATTGCCGATGGGCAAGCAGACATTCGAATAAAACCTATTTTCTCAAAAGAGGTTAACCAACTTGTTTATTGCATTAACCTCTTAGCAGAGCGCCTGAATCAAACTCAATCAGACATGACAATTGAGATTGAGCAAACAACCGAAGACTTAAGAGAAACACTTGAAACAATCGAAATACAAAATGTTGAATTAGACATTGCGCGAAAACAAGCCGTGTTAGCGAATCGAACAAAATCAGAATTTTTGGCCAATATGAGTCACGAAATCAGAACCCCGCTGAATGGCATTATAGGTTTCACTAATCTATTACTGAAAACATCTCTAAATAAAAGACAACAAGACCACTTATTAACCATTCGCAAATCGTCTGAAATTCTATTATTAATTATTAATGACATTTTAGATTTCTCGAAAATTGAAGCAGGAAAATTGCTACTCGAAAAAAGTACTATTGAATTTAGAGAGTTAATTGACGAAGTCGTCGCGATGATGGCCCCTACTGCCCATACAAAAAACCTTGAATTAACTCACCTTCATTACCAAGATGTACCTAGAATAATTACAGGCGACCCACTTAGAATAAAACAAGTCATTACAAACTTAGTCAACAACGCCATTAAATTCACACAGGAGGGCGAAGTACTGGTTCGCGTCATGCTAGCAGACGAAGGCCACGGCATAAGCCGCGAGCAAATTAAAGTCTCTGTAAACGACACCGGTGTTGGTTTATCACGCGCCCAGCAACATTCAATTTTTAATGCCTTTTCTCAGGCTGATGCCACAACCGCTAGAAACTATGGCGGCACAGGGCTAGGTCTAGCCATCTCTAAAAACCTTATTGAGCAAATGGAGGGGGAAATAGGGTTTGACAGTGAATTAGGTAAGGGCTCTACATTTTGGTTTACCCTGCCAGTCGAAATACCTTCACACTCAAAAAATGAAGCGGAGATTCAGGACAAGCTCAAAGGAAGTTATATTATTTGTTTTGAGCAGCGTGAAGCAGCTCGCCTAGCAATCGAGCACTTATTTCATTCTTGGGGTGTAGATTTCCAGTTTACGGATAACGTTGAAAAGCTTATCCCACTATCCAAATTAGCCAAAGATGAACAAAAACTTAACCCTGTCACACTAATCAGTCTTAATAAAAATCAGTTAAATGAGCAAGCTTATATCCAGGTAATCGAAGCAATTTTAAAGCTTGAACAAAAAATACTACTTATCACACCGACTCTAGAAGACTACGATTCTCCAGCAATAGAACTTGCTAGTTCTCATTTGATCCAACCACTGACAAGACAACGCTTTTACCATACTTTATGCGACATAAATCTTGAAGAATTTAATAGAAACAAGTTAATTAACAAATTAACCCAGCCGAAAGTTCACATCATCCAACAGCAGTTAAGTTCTGTATTGGTCGTCGATGATAATGAAATCAATCTATTACTCGTTATATCAATATTAGATAGCCTCGGCATCGCGGCAGATTCAGCCAATGATGGCTTTGAAGCCTTACAAAAATGTCAAACAAAGCATTACTCTCTCATTTTTATGGACATCCAAATGCCAAGAATGGATGGCACTGAAACAATGAGAAGAATTAGACAAATTAGTAAGCAGTTTAAAGAGGTTAACATCATCGCCTTAACAGCCTACGCCCTGCCTGAAGAAAAACAAACCTTTCTGACCCAAGGTTTTCAAAGTCTAATGACCAAACCAATTGATGAAGCAAAGCTAGCATCGACCTTGTCACAGTTTTTACCTGATTATATTTCAGAGGTGCAAACCGATAACCACAACAAAGAAATCACTCAAGACTCTAAGTCTAATATTAAAGACAAAACTGTTATCGTCGATGATGTTGTGGATATCGAAGAAGGCATCAAGCTATGTAATGGCAACGCCCTTTTATCACAAACATTTTTGACTAAATTTCTAGACGGTCTGCCAGCAGAGCTTAAGCGAATTAATCAATTTTGGAACAAAGGCGAATTTATTGAGCTTGAAGAGTGTATTCATAAACTGCACGGTGCCTGCCATTATTGCGGCGTCCCTATTCTCCGCTTATCTGTCAAAAATGCTGAACATGCACTAAAAACTAAAAGCAGTGATATCAATCCAAAAATTGAAACCGTCATCGCAGATATAAAAAACATACTGACCTGGAATACAAACCTCGATAACTAAAGCTTGATGGCATCACATTCTTCAACAATCTTGCTTCTTAAAGTCTTTTTATTTCGTTATATTAATAAAATATATTCGACTATCTTAATGTAGCTCGTATTTTGATCAAAATTTATTTGAGGTTTCCCTTGCTTACACCGCTTGTTACGCTCCAAAACAGCAAACATAAAAGCGTTAACGCTCTTATTTTAATTATCCTGACTCTCACGTTACAAGCTTGTGGATTACCAGACGGTAGTCGCGAAGGTATTGGGGCCGGCGTTAACTCTGTGGATAATACTGATGAAAACGCACCAAAAGAATCTATTACCATTGAAATCGAAAAATTAAATGGGGAGATAGCAAATGGCGTTGTATCAATAGTCGTTTTAGATCACAATTTCAATGAAAATGATGTTAATAATGATCTTCCGATACCGCCACCCAATGCAGAAAAAATTCCAGAAGAAACAGGACGGTATAGGTTTCAGTTTGATTCTGTCTATAAAGAGCAAGTCAATATTGTGGTTAAAGTCGTTCTTGACAATAAGCAGGTTCTTTACTCTCCCCTTTATAGCCTACAAAATGACGACCAGACAATCAAAGTCAACATCATTTCACACTACGTCCTAAAGAAACTATTTGACACTATCGATAGCGCTGACGAGCTAAGTAAATTTTCCAAATGTAATAATGAGGATGGCTGCGCAAATCAGTCAGTGACTAAAGCCAACCTTTTAGAGCAAATAACCGTCGCGGCTCAAGCTTACGAAATAGAATTTTCACCGATTTATTCTGTAATTGGTGCCGTGGATGCTCTTGATGTAGCGTCGGTTTTAAATAAGGACCAAGTATCAATAACACATTTAGAGTTTAGAAATCATATTGAAACGGCTGTTTCAGAAATAACACGCACAACCTCTCCAATTGCAAAAGGCACATCAACTAGCTTTGACCTTTTGGGTGGCCTCCAATCTGGCAACCCCACTACAGCCGAAAAATATAACAGTGTTTTGTTTGGACTTTCGCTTACCTCATCAACACCAAATGCTGAGGAACAAGTACTAATTGGCGCTTACACTTCACATAAACTTGATACAAAAATAGGAATAGACAATACCGAAGTAACCCGTTACCCCAATTTGTTTCACACTTATTTTTTATTAGACAGACGAAGAGACTCCACTATCTCCGAAATACCTTTTTTACGCACAGCACTTACAATAAGTGACGACTCTGAGTATAACTTGACACGAGGTAGGGACAGCGCCGAATTTAAAGACAAAACATTTTCTTTTAATTTAACCGATACATTTCTTTCAACTGATGGCTTTTTATTAACCCCCCGAATCATTGAGCAGTTCACTAATAAAGACCCTGCTAATGATAATGTTGCCGCATCTCAAGGCTGGCAGTTTGACCCCATGTTTAGTAAATTATACCGCGCTAATGAGTATGAAGCTCCCGCCCCTGAAGCTTTAACTGAACCTTTAGAAGGTGAAACTGGGGATAATAGTGACGATGAAACTGATACCGAAGAAACTTCAGAAGTCATTGACTACGGTTCAGCCCCTACTTGGCTCCTATCCGCCAATTACAGCAAAGGCGCAAAATACCCACTGACTAAATCTTCTGATGATGACAAACCCGTTAGGGGTCCGCAAGAGGAAGCGTCTCAGATATTTTCGTGGGAAATACATGGATTAGAAACAAATCCAGATTTTTCACTTAGTGAAATTTCAGGGAAAGAATATGGCGTCATTAATTATTCAATAAAATTTAACATGCAAGACACCGTGATGACGTCAGACGTCATAGACCCGGACTCAGGTCCAGAAAAAACATACACAGTATTGAAAACTTACGCTGAAATGCTTGAGTGGGATGTAGTTTCCTCCAGTAATATCAAGGTCACACAACCAGCTGACCATGAGACAAATACACAATCACGATTAGCCAATAATGACTTTATCGGCGTAACAACTGAAACAGGTACCGATAATGAAGGAACATTCAGCGAAGATCATGGTATATTTTTCCTTAAAGATGGTGAAAATAACGACATAAAAACTGGGCAAGTTATTCTTGATGGCGGCTCAACCCCCCCTGAAGGACATGTCAGCCAAAATGGCAATTATATGGCTTTTGCGTTTGATACAATAGACTCTCTTACTGATTTAAACAGAGAAGAAGGAATAAGAGATTCTGACAGAGGCGCCGGAATTATAATAGCCACGAAGAAGTTCAACCTTGAAGCCAACTCTTTTGGCCCGGAAGATACCATATATCAACTTCAGGGCAATAGCCTAGGTATTGATGCTAAGAGCAACACTTTAATGAACTTTAATGGATCGTCACTAACCATCAACTGGGCTTCTGCCACTTCCTGCTCCGCCTCACTCGAGTTGAATCGATCTTATCTGCAACACCAATCTATCCCGCCGATTAACCGTTTACTGGAGCCTATTTCAGCACCCCCCGCTGTGGCTGATAGTGAAAGCTGCACCATTACGGGAAACATGATTC
>ENA-OSET01004056-OSET01004056.1-sediment-metagenome-genome-assembly--contig:-NODE-4056-length-13121-cov-35.431693_pt1 | contig 13121 bp, 11 predicted proteins | sample MGYA00237882_ERZ534229 | MGnify/ENA primary metagenome ERZ534229 (study PRJEB26408, sample SAMN06266212) | sediment metagenome | isolation source: Hudson Canyon methane seep mesocosm | place...
TGTTCTACACCGTTACTATCTTCGATTTTAAATGATTTTAATTGGGCTAGAAATATCACTAATGCTAAACCATTAACGAAACCGAGCATTACGGGGTGAGGCACCATCCTAATAAATTTACCTAGATGAAATACCCCTGCGAGAATTTGAAATATGCCCATGAGCACAACGGTTGCAAAAAGATACTCCACACCATGTTGAGCAACTAAAGCAACCATGACCACGGCTAAAGCGCCCGTAGCACCGGAGATCATGCCTGGGCGACCACCGATGACGGCAGTAATCAGACCTACTAAAAAAGCAGCATAAAGACCAACGAGAGGTTCGACACCGGCAACAAAAGCAAAAGCAACCGCTTCTGGGACTAATGCCAAGGCGACGGTTAAACCTGATAAAACATCATTTTTGACGTTTGTTGGTCTTTGAGACAAAAGATTAAACATTTAATACCTTGAGCTTTAGTGAATTGAAAATGGCTGAGCTAGTTGACCATTACGACACGCTTACATATTTAAGCAATGATGTTCGCTTATAAAGTGGTTGTAATATTAAAAACGCGAATACTGAAAATAGCCCGCATAGATGGCGGCAATTATCCAGATTTATAGCGTAAAAGTCCAGTTGGCGCTTAAGATGTAAGCTCGTAAACGGATGATGTTTTTTTTACCCACAAAATCTGTGGATAAGTCTGTGATTAATTGACAGAGAACTCGCTAAGTCCTTCTTTAATAATGCATGATTTAAAATTGGTCAATAAACGTACATGTTTAAAATGTATTGCAATATCAATTGCTTAGGTAAATTAATGTGTATTTCAATGACTTAGCGCTGTTGCTTTAAAAGAAGTTACAAGTTCAAATGCCGATAGTGAATAACTTGAGAAACGTTTACTTACTTATTAGGCCTTATTTTATATGGAAATAAATAAATAAAGCCGTTTTATCTAAAGAATGTTTGATGTTAATTCTTCATAAAAACTTGCGCATAACAAACTAATTCTCTATATTTTCTCTTCTCACGTTATTCTCATTAGAGGAGAGGGATAAATGCTAACCGAACGCCAACAAGATACGCTGGACTATATCCGTAACTATATACAGAGTCATGGACGCTCACCGTTAGTATCTGAAATTGCCAAAGGTTTAGGTCTTCGTTCTCAAGGTACTACACATCGTTATATTCAAGCTTTAGTAGATGAAGGGCTGTTAGAGCGACACGTCGGTAGAACACGAGGTTTGATTTTGATAGAAGATTCTGCAAATCGACACGATGATGTTTTACAATCAGTTGTCTTACCTGTGATGGGAAAAATTGCTGCAGGCCGTTTAGTTGAAGCGGTGGCAGATGAAACTGAAATAGATTTGAGTGAGATGTTTTCTGGCAAAGATCGTTTTGTACTTAAGGTAAACGGTGACTCAATGATCGATAAAGCGATCATGTCAGGGGATTGGGTGGTTGTGCAATCACAATCTCGTGCTCAACATGGTGAAATTGTAGTGGCTTTAGTCGATGGTTATGATGCTACCTTAAAAACCTTGTTAATTAACGATGATGGCACGGTGACCTTGATGCCTGCTAATGTTGATTATGAGCCGATCACCTTGTCATCGGAGCGAGTTCGCATACAAGGTGTTGTTGTTGGCCAAATGCGAACCTATCCATAAATTTAGGTTTGTTTTAGCCAAATTGAGTTCTAAAGCTTTCTTTAATATCTTCTTCAAGATCGTTATATTCAAACTCGGTTAGGCCAAAATATTCTAAGACGGGCTCTTTTGCTAATAACCACTCACTGTCTTCAGTCATAAATTTATAATGGTTTAAGGCATTGCTGGCAATTTTGACTAGGGCATATAAATTTTTCTGCACGATACTGACATCTGTTGCTTCTAAAAGATCAGTTTCATGATGTCGTAAAATTAACTCACATATATTTTTTGGAAGGTGCCATGACTTGGCAACAAAATATCCAATTGTGGCATGATTAGTTTGATAATGTTTTTCTTCGATATCAGTAAATACCAGCTCTGGTTTACTATTTGCTTCCATTAATATGTCTTTATAGTTGTCATATTTCATTGCCATTAATGGAATGCCACAGTCTCGGAATAGGCCAAAGGCATAAGCATCTTCGCTGGGACAATTAGCTTGTAAGTTTAACTGTGTTAATAAAATGCTGGCCATATTGGCTGTTTCCATAGCAGTGTCCCAATATTTTTCATGGGAAATAGCAGAGTTTTTGCCACTCATGGCTGATTTTAGTTGAAAGAATGAAACAAGATTACTGATATTGTCACAACCTAATAACATGACACCTTGTTTAATATCAGTGATGGTCTCATCTAAACCAAACAGTGATGAGTTAACTGTTTTTAATACATTAGCTGATAAAGCGACATCTTTAGAGATGACTTCAGCAAACGCACTGGCGGAGGGAACAGGTTTGGCTTGCTCGAGCTGCAATTCGGTTAATACTTCTGGTTTTACAGGGATCTGAAAACCAGTAATGATTTTTTGAGCAGTAGTCTTAGTAAGATCAAACATTAGGATAGGCTTCCTTCAGAAAGATAATTAACTAGAGAGGGTTAGACTTAAATTATAAAACTATAAATATCCATGATAATAAACGAACGCTGCTTAAATTGTGACACAGGATTTAAATCAAGAATAGTCTCTTTTATGCCGATAAATAGTATTAAATGCACCCAGTCGATAGCTGAGAGCAAACTTAAATGAGTCACCACGTCATCTTTAACAATGCTTGACGTATAGAACAATAGGTTATAGTTTCTATGCTTAATACGATAAAAATTATGCTGTTACCCTCATGAAATTATTAATGATCAATTAATCAGTTATGAATGAATACGTAAGACTTAAACAGGTCATTTCCCTATTAGCGGTAATATGGACTGTATTATTACTGGCATCGTGGCAGTGGAATATCGTTAATGAGAAAAAGGCAGCCGTCCAGCTTGCGGCGAATGAATTAGATACGAGTTTTAAAAAAATTGAAGCCTTTCGTAGCTGGTTTGCAACTCATGGTGGCATTTATGTTGAGGTGAGTGATGATCTGCCGCCAAACACGGCATTAGATAACAATCGCCGTGATTTAGAAACATTAAGTGGTCTTAAATTAACACTCGTTAATACACCGTATTTATTAAGAGATATACAAACCAACTATATGGATGAGGCTAGCGGTCGTGCTCATATGGTCGGCTGGGATCCTATAAACAAACTTAATATACCTGATGAATGGGAAGGCAATGCTTTAAAACAAATTCAAGCCGGCAAAACTGAAATTGACGAGATTGTGATGGCTGAAAATGGACAAGAAGAAATGCGTCTTATCCGACCTATTGTACTTAAAGAAAGTTGTTTGGAGTGTCATAACCAAACACACGTTAAAGTTGGAGAGGTGTTAGGAGGCTTATCAACGTCTGTACCCATGTTGCCTTATTATGAGCAGGAAAAAACATCAATTATTGGTTTGTCACTTTCACATATCGTTATATGGTTAATTGGCCTCGCTGGTATCGCTATCTTTAATAATAGTGAAAAACAACATTATGCCGCTTTGATATTGAAAAGACATGCTGATGAAGCCAATCAAGCAAAATCTGAATTTTTGTCATCAATGAGCCATGAACTTCGCACACCCCTGAATGCAATATTAGGCTTTTCAAATTTATTAGAAAGTGACAAACAACAACCTCTGAATGATGAGCAAAAAGAAAAAATGTCATACATCATCAATAGTGGAAATCATTTATTAGAATTGATCAATTGTGTTTTAGATTTATCAACCATTGAAGCTGGTCACCTAGAACTATCCATTGAAACGGTTAATTTGATGGATGGTATTAATGAGTCACTGTTGATACTGAAGCCTGTTATTGAACAATATAACAATCCTAAAATAAATGTGCTTAATGATAGTGATACGACATTGCAAGCTGATTTCACTAAATTAAAACAAATTTTAATCAACCTACTTGGCAATGCAATTAAATATAATCGAGATGCTAATCCTATCAGCGTTAATTGGCATATTACTGCAACTCAGCAGTTGAGAATTAATATTATTGATACAGGTAAAGGCATTACCCAAGAAAATCAGCATAAAGTATTTTCAGCCTTTGATCGTTTAGGCAATGAGAACTCAAATATTGAAGGAACAGGCATTGGTTTAGTTGTAACCAAAAAACTGGTTGAAGTTATGAATGGCCGAATAGGTTTTTATAGTAAGGAAGGCCAAGGATCAACGTTTTGGTTTGAACTTCCTTTAGTCTCTAACTCAAGTGAACAAATATCAAAAGTAGGATAGTTGTTGGTAATTCTTTATTATTAATTTACAAGACTTATTTCAACACGACGATTAACGGCTCTCATGTTAGCGGTGTCATTCGTAACAAGCGGCCTAGTTGAACCATAACCTTCTATTCGGAATCGATCAGCTTGTAGTTCACGTTCATCTAATAATACATGAACAACAGACGTCGCTCTGGCGGCGGACAGTTCCCAGTTTGAACGATAGCGAGAAGAGTTAACCGGAATATTATCAGTATGGCCCGATACAATAAAATCGGATTTGGTTTGTGCTAGAGAATGCCTTATTTTTGCAAGAATGGGGATGAAGGAGAATTTTAAATTAGCCTTTCCTGAAGGAAATGATGCCTGTTCATTAATTCGGATGGTGATACGATCGTTTATTGTTTCTACGCTGACGAGATCAAGTTTTATTTCTTCTTGTAATAACTGGTTTAACTCCTGGCGTTGTGTATTTCGCACTGCCATTTGATACTGTTTTAGATTGTCAATTTTCAAAGCAGCAGTTTCGCTGACTGTTGATTGGCGGGTCATAGTAGAAAATGGAGTGGGTTGATCTGGCGACGGTGAGAACGTTTGCTGGATGATACTGGTACCCATAGGAATTGAATCTGGATCTTCAGGCCTATCAACACCAAATCCGTCCTCCATTGATTTCACGATCATTCTAAATTTTAATGCATCCATTTCTGAAAAAGAAAGTAGTAATACAAAAAAGCACAGCATCAGTGACATTAGATCAGCAAAGGTACCCATATATCTCGGTACTCCCTGATCTGGGCAGTCACATTTCTCAGTAGCGGTAGGTTCATCACTCATAATTAACAATAAATAATACTCCACTTCATAGCTGTATTGTTAGTGTATTTGTTGAGTAGGCTTTGTAAGCTCTAGAAATAAAAAGAAATCTTAGCGATGAGGCTTGTTGAAAAATAAGTTTAAGTTGTTAGTTAATTGATGGTAGGATTGAAAGCACATCAACATTAAGGATGAATGTTATGGCCCAGAAACAGTGTGAAGAGTGTGGTTCTCAACTGGCTGATACTGCAAAACAATGTCATCGTTGTGGTATTCGGGTGATGTCTCCTAAGAGAATGGTTGGTATGCCGATGGCCACCCATAATTTCAAACCAGCATATTTTCGAAGGCCCTAAATCTGATAGCTATTTATAATTGTTGAGACTTTTGATCTAATTCAGGTTTTGCTTATTTATTCAGATCAATAAGTGAGTCTGCGCTAAGCGCCTCTACTTGGTGTTGATCTTCTTCTGTTAACGAGCCGTAAAGTCTAGGGTACGGCCAACCGTATCCCCAGCGAAATTTAGTGGGTAAAAACGGTGTGCCACCCACTCTTACACCGGCAAGCATTAACATTGCTATTTCCGGCTCACCAACTTGAGCAACACATTCTTGTAAAGTCTGATCTGCAATAACTCTATCGTTATAGTTACCACCCTTCCAGTAGGCAATATCATGTTCTGTGCAACACGCTAACCAAAGCGTCTTTTGCTTTAAAGTGCCATCAGGAAATGCGCTGCAGCCATCACTCGAAAAAGGTTTTAGTGACTCTGCAGATGACGGTGTTACAGCCAGAAATAATAGGCTAAAGATTGCTAGATAATAGTGTAAAGACATGCCCTAGCATAACGTAAAAAATAGACTCTATTTGAAAGAAAGTTTTATTTTTTCTTTGATTTTTTATCTTTCTTTACTTTTTTGTCCTTAGTTTTATCCTGTTTGTCTTTGTCTTTGTCTTTGTCTTTGTCTTTGTCTTTGTCTTTGTCTTTGTCTTTAATTTGACCGTCAGATCTATGTTCACTACCTGTATCACTAATATGGTCCTCAGATACACCACGGTGAGAATCCGCCAAAATTAGTGATGATGGTAAAACTAAACTAAATAAGGTGACTGAAATAGAAAGCAATAATTTGCTAGCCATAAAACGCTCCTGAAAAGTGTTGATATTTATTGAAACTTGCCAGTCTCAGCATACAATATTTTTATAATCTTATGTAGCGATAACATGAAACGATATGTCGAAGTATAGACAGGGGAAATAGTCAAATATCACAATGTGTTACAGGTTTTTCAATCGGAATAAAACGCCGCCGCGATTATAGCTTGAATTCAAGCTTTAATAGGATTATGGTGGCATTACACCTTAACTAATATGAAAGGAGGTCGAGTATGGGAATTATTACTCTCGACAGCAAATTCTATATAGAAGGTATTGACGAACAAATCACACAATTATTTGGCTACGACAACACAGAAATCTGTGGCCAAGCTTTAACCTTGTTGATCCCGAGTTTTGATAAAACAAAATTTAAGGAGGGCAAACTAAGCGTTAATAATAAAGAAATCGAGCGACAAGCAAGAACTAACAAGGCTCATATTATTAGCTTAGAATATGATGTCCATATTATTCATCAGCAAGATAAAAACGCCTATATTGTGATGGTGAATAAGCTTGATTCAGTTTATTCTGAGATTGAGGCAAAAAATGCAAAGCAATCTCAGGGTCATGCATGGTTAGCTTATTTGCTCCGGGCAAGTCCTGTTGTTATCTACAGTTGCATTCCTTCTGGAAATTACCCAACCACCTTCATCAGTGAAAATATTGAGCAATTAACCGGCTATAGCCCAACGCAGTACTTAGCCGATCCTTCTTTTTGGCTGAATCATTTACATCCAGATGACAAGGAGGATTTGTTTGCTGAAATGGCTGAATTATTTGAAACAGATGACAGTTTATCTTATGAATATCGTTTTTTATGTGCTGACGGTAGTTATATTTGGGTATTAGATAAGCTCAAAGTTTCATATGACGAGCACGGTAAACCTTCAGAAATGATGGGGCTTTGGCTTGATATTACCAAACGTAAAAATGATGAAGAGTTACTTAAGAAAAAAACGGCTTTATTAACCGAATCAAATGCCGAGCATTCACAGTTCACCTATGTTGTATCACATGATCTAAAGGCCCCACTCAGAGCTATTCATAGTTATTGTGAGTGGTTAAGTGAAGATCTTGAAGGAAAATTAGAACCTGATCAGCAAGAATATATTTCAGGTATGAAAGATGCGGTGCAAGAAGCTGACTCATTAATCGAAGACTTGCTTGAGTTATCTAGGGTAGGTCGGCGAGCGGTTGAAGTTGAACGCATTAAGCTAAGCGAGTTTCTCACTAAGCTGACTCGCTCTGTTACTCCGGATGATGAAGTCTCATTTGAAATAACACAAAATATGCCTGCAATAGAGGTTTCCCCTACAATTTTGACACAAGTGTTTCAAAACCTGATTACTAACGCCTTTACCTACAATAATTCAGACAAAAAAATCATAAAAATTGAGGGTCACACACAGGGACGAAACTATATTGTTTCTGTTACGGATAATGGCATAGGTATTGATGAAAAATACCATAGTCGAATATTTCAACTTTTTCAAAGGCTGCATACCAAAGATGAATATGATGGTTCTGGTATCGGTTTAGCGATTGTTCACAAAGCGGTTAACCACCTTAGTTGGACAATGGCTCTTAGTTCAAGCTTAAACCAAGGTTCGACTTTTTCTATTAGCATCCCAATCAAGGAGATTAGACATGAGTAATATACTTCCGATCCTCTTAGCTGAAGATAGTAAGCATGATGTTATGACTGTTAAACGCGCATGGAAATTACACAATATCCCAAATGATCTAATTGTGGTTAATGATGGTGAAGAGTGCCTAGATTATTTACATCAACGTGGTGCTTATGGTCCACCTACAGAAGCTCCATATCCATGTGTACTTTTATTAGATATTAATATGCCAAAAATCGATGGTCTTACAGTGTTAAGAGAAATTCGTGAGGATCCTGTCTTAAAATGCCTACCGGTAGTGGTGCTCACAACCTCTCAACGAGATGAAGACTTGATGGAAAGTTATGACCTTAATGTTAATGCTTATGTCACCAAACCATTACATTTTGAGGATTTCTCTGCTGCGATTAATACTATTTATGAGTTTTGGCAAATAGCTGAACAACCTCGCTAATATTTGGGGCGATAAGTTTATGCAATTAGATACAATCAATATTCTTGTCGCCGAAGATAATGAGCATGACTTTAGACAAATTAGTCGTGCTTTTCGTAAATGTGATTTTTCCGTCAATATCATGCACTGCATTCGTGCCGAAGATGCACTTGAAATAATCGAAGCTCAAGAAGTGAAGGTTGATATATTTCTGACCGATTATAAGATGCCTGGAATGACAGGTCTTGAGTTAGCAGAGCGACTCTACAGCCAGAATGTTACTTTTCCCATTATTATTCTTACAGGAGCTGGTGATGAGAATGTTGCTGTAGCAGCCTTAAAGCTGGATGGTGTGTTTGATTATATATCGAAAGATGTAGATTCGATTTTTACAAGCACATTGCCAGATGCGGTTATCAAAGCAATCCAAAGCTATTCCAGTCAAGTTGAACTAAAGGAATATCAAGCTAAAAACCAACGATTATCACTTGCGTTAGAGCAAAGCCAAAGTGCGATCACCATTGTGGATTTGCATGAAAATATTATTTACGTAAATTCACGATGTGAACAGTTAAGTGGTTATGCTTCTCAGGAAGTGCTGAGTAAAAACATTGTTGATACTTTTGCCGCTGCAACCGAAGAGTTTGATGTGAAATTCATGTGGGATAAGGTTTTGTCGGGCAAGCATCAACAATGTGAATTAAAAAAATATGGCAAAGGTGGTGATAGTTATTGGGTGACGCTATCCATAACGGCGATTAAAGACGAGCATGCTGAAACTTCATTTGTATTAGTGGTCGAAGACTGTATTGATGAACAACGTGAAATTAAACGGCTCGAAGATGACATTCAATACCGAATTGAAACAGAAGGTCAGCTTAGAGACTCTAAAGAAAAAGAAAGAATGGCATCCGAAAAGCTAGCTTTAAAGGTTGAGGAACTTGGTTTTCAGAAAAGTGCTTTAGATGAACATGCAATTGTTAGTATCACCGATGTGCAAGGCGATATCATTTATGTGAATCACAAGTTTAGTGAAATAAGTCAATATTCACATAAAGAGTTAATAGGTAACAATCACCGGGTATTGAAGTCAGACCATCATCCCTATGCATTTTTTAAGGATATGTGGCGCACCATTGAACAAGGAAATGTTTGGCATGGTGAAATACAAAATAAAGCCAAAGACGGTTCCTTGTATTGGGTAGCATCCACAATCGTTCCAATGTTGAATGAGTATAGAAAACCCAAGCAATATATTTCTATTAATACCGATATTAGTGAGAGTAAAGAACAACAGACCATTCTAGAAACAATGGCCCATTACGATATTTTGACTCAACTTCCAAATCGTATCTTGCTATCAGATCGGTTTAATCAAGCCATTGCTCATAGCATAAGATCCGAAACATCAATGGCTATTTGTTTTCTTGATTTGGATAATTTTAAACCTATCAATGATACCTATGGTCATGAAGTTGGTGATGCTTTACTTATTGAAGTAGCTGAGCGAATTAAACAAACGATTCGAAACGAAGACACCGTTTCTAGGCATGGTGGCGATGAATTTATCATGTTGCTTGGTAACGTGGTTAACATTTCTGGCTGTGAAATATTGTTAGACCGAATTATTAAAGCATTAGCCAAACCCTATATGATTGGCGAGCAAAAAATTAGTATCAGTGCTTCTCTTGGTTATACGATGTATCCATTGGATGATGCCGACTTTGATACTTTAGTTCGTCATGCTGACCATGCGATGTATCAAGCTAAATTGGCTGGTCGAAATATGTTTAACCGATTTAATGCCGCTGAAGACGAACAAAATAGCCAACAACTAGCCGAGTTGCACGCCGTAGAAGCTGCGATGGCAAAAAATGATTTTTGTTTGCACTATCAACCAAAAGTGAACATGAAAACAGGTGAAATATTCGGTGTCGAAGCATTAATTCGTTGGCAACGGTCAAAAGAGAAGTTGGTTTATCCCTTAGATTTCTTACCGGTAATCTCAGGATCAACTATTGAAGTTGAATTGGGAAATTGGGTAATTGCTGAGGCTTTGCAACAGCTAGATGATTGGAGGTCGCAAGGCTGTACACTTGAAGTGAGTGTTAATATTTCATCTTTTCACATTCAATCAGCTACCTTCATTGAGGATCTTGGAAAGACCTTAGCAAAGTATCCTGATATTAAACCGGAGCAGTTACAGTTAGAAATATTAGAAAGCAGCGCCTTGGGTGACATTAATAAAATTAATCTTATTATCAAGGCCTGCCAAGAAATATTAGGGATCCATATTGCCTTAGATGATTTTGGCACGGGTTATTCCTCATTGGCCCATCTAAGAAACCTAACCGTTAATACCATTAAAGTTGATCAAAGCTTTGTCAGGGATATGCTTGATGATCCCGATGACTATGCCATTATTGATGGCATTATTGGCTTGGCAGATGCCTTCAACCGTGAAGTCATCGCAGAAGGGGTGGAAACGACGGAATTGGGTTTAATGTTACTGAATATGGGTTGTGAGCAAGCTCAAGGTTATGGTATCGCCAAACCCATGCCGGGTGAGGAATTTTTAATTTGGTTAAAGCAATATGAGCCAAATCAAGAATGGATTGAATTTGGTCAACAGCCATTGACGATACAAGAAAGTAGAAAAAAATTATTTCGACTGGTGCTTAACCAATGGGCCACTCGTATCGAAAATAACCTCAATACCTTGCCAGAAAACCTTCAGCAATGGCCAACGATGGACAGTAATAAAACCTCTTGTGGTGTTTGGATTAAAAGAGAGAAACGGACTCATTTATTTGAAAAAAATTGGTTGGATACGCTTGAAGCATTAAATGAAGAAATGATGAGTAGTGCTAAAGAATTACTGCGTCACTATCAGGCCGAAAAAGTAGATACGGTGAAAAAAGGCATAAACAAGCTGCAATCAATCATCAAAAAAATCGATCAGTTTTTACAGTGAAAACACAATTTTAATCTAGTCATTTTATGTAGAAAGCGTTACAAGTTAGACTTAAGACAACGCAGCAAGAATTAGTCTTTTAGATCAAACCCAGGTGGTGTTTTTCCCCACGGGTAATCTTTCACAGCCATCTTATAGCCACGCTCATATAATTTTGTCATATAAACAGGATCAAAACCTTCAGTGGGCTCTTCAGTGAAATCTGCAGGTATATGGGCAAGGTTAAAGTCATTACCATCACGTTTACACAAAGCATAAATTTGGTATAGATCTCCAATACCTTGTGTTCTTATTAATGAATCAATAGAGCGACCAGCGATTGGCATCAGGTTTCGAAGCACACCATTATAGTCAGGCTCAAGAAATGCATTTCTGATGATATACACTTCTGGATCGCCCACCACTTTTAGTTTTTCGGTAATAACGTGCCAATCTATGGCTGATGGATAAACAAATACTTGAGAGCCGGTACCGCCATCGACATGCATTTCATCATATCGTTTGCCGTTAACTTCTACGGGGATCATCACCGGTGGAAATGCAACAGGAATAGCAGCTGAAGCTCGCATAATTTCGCGAATTAAAGAGTATTTTTCAGCATAGTCGCTGACTGCAATTGCACCAATATTCCAGATAACGGAACGACCGGCATCTAAGTTAACCGTCCCAATAAATAAGCGACGGCCTCGTTTAAATTCCTTGCCAATCTCATCAATTATCTCAGGTGTGATGTATCGTTTTATTAGATTTTTTAAGGGCGTGGTATCTGCTAACGAATCACCTAACAAAGTACCGATCAAACTACGTTCGATGGCAATATCTTTAGTTGTTGTTGTGGTGAACACTTTTTTAAGTTCATCATCATAATCAGCGCCCAGAAAGGCAAAAGGTGCTGTTAATGCACCTGTACTGACGCCGGTTACCATCGTGAATTCTGGTCTTGTTCCAGATGCTGTCCAGCCAGCTAAAAGTCCAGCACCAAATGCACCATTGGCGCCACCACCTGATATCGCTAAATAGTGATGCGACGTTTTATAAATTGCACCCATGTCACGGAGAAGCTCTTCTTCTGTAATTGAAGATAGTCTGTCTTGTGAGAATTTTGGCCACTCATCACCCCAAAACCGAGCTTCAGGAACACCAGGTATCACAGCTTGTGAGGTTAATTCAATAGGTAAGATATGGCGTTCAGGATTGCTTGAACAGCCAGTAATGACAAGTAGACATACTCCAACAATAAATAATTTCACTAACGATTCCATATTGTAAAAATTATTGGTCTTCATCTACTAACCTCTTAATTAAACTATCTAAGTTGATAAGTTAAAATTCAGCTTGAGAGTTTCATATTGAATAATTTAATCCTAACACAAATTAATATTAGGAATAGTTTGCCATTGTGTTATTTCCAATAGTGCTTGCTAGATTGAACAAAAAAAGAGGTGAGTTATTCCGACCATTTAGCTACACTAAATTTTGCGTTACAAAAGTCTAATAATAATTCATTGCTGAAGATATAAAGGAATGCACAATCATGTTAATGATGCACCGGAGGTCTACTATTAATTTCGTATTGATAGCGTTATTAATATTTGGAACTGGTGTATCCGCCGAAGCAAAATTATCGTTTGAACCTGTGCCTAATAACGCGACACCTCACCAGTTTGTTGATAATACTCAGTGTCTTGAATGTCATACAGAACAAGGCAAAGAGTGGGCTGCATCACATCATGCTCAAGCTATGCAGGAGGCTAACAAACTAACTGTTAAGGGTGATTTTAATCATATTACCTTTACAC
>ENA-OSET01004057-OSET01004057.1-sediment-metagenome-genome-assembly--contig:-NODE-4057-length-13121-cov-11.784039_pt1 | contig 13121 bp, 11 predicted proteins | sample MGYA00237882_ERZ534229 | MGnify/ENA primary metagenome ERZ534229 (study PRJEB26408, sample SAMN06266212) | sediment metagenome | isolation source: Hudson Canyon methane seep mesocosm | place...
CAGGCACTTATCTATTTCCCCTCATCCAACCTTCTCCCTCTGGAGAAGGCTTTAAGACTTGTGTAGATACCTATGCTCTTTGGAGAGGGCTTTTAAGAGCAAAAGTAATTAAAAAATCAACATGTAGCGGTGATATAAGCAGGTACCATGAGTAGTTGCTACCAGGTTCCTATCAGCCGTATTGAAATAAAAATATGCAAAAATATGACGGTTTATTAGTCCACCAAGAAAGAGATGATGAAGGGCTTATTGAAATTGTAGAAACCGACGGAGTGCGTTCTTTGCATTTTGGTACTAGCCCTAGGCAAAGTAGCCTGTTGATGGGCGCCCCTAATGAATTACATTCTGCTTATGTAAGATCAATGATGGTTTGGTTGTTATTTAAAGAGCAGGCCAATGATGTTTTGATGGTGGGACTTGGGGGTGGAATGCTGACCAAGTACTTACTGTACCATTTTCCTGATAGTCAAATTCAAGCGATTGAATTTCGCAAAGCCATGATTAAAATTGCACGGCGATTTTTCTCCTTACCCTTAGACGCACGTTTGAAAATAAAAATAGCTGACGGCGCGGCTCATATTAAACAAAAAAGTCTACAAACACCTGAAAAACACGACCTAATTATGATTGATGCATTTGACCATATAGGGATGGCAGATACGATGCAAGGCGTTAGTTTGTTCGCTGGGTGTAAAGAGTTGCTAACGGATGAGGGTATCTTGGTGATAAACCTGTGGGGTACCGAAAAAGAATTATTTAAACAAATTGCATGGGAAATGGGGACGACCTTTAATTGGAAGATTTTATTTTTACCTGTACGGGGTAGGGGCAATGTTATTGGCCTTGCGTTTTCCGAAGGCCATAGTAAATTTTCTATGAAAGAGTTACGGCGACGTGCTAAAAATTTAGAAGAGCAGTACCAAATAGAATTTATTGATTTTGTAAAAGATTTAAAGCGCAACAATGCCAGTGTGCTAGATAGAGTAATAAGTAAATGAATGTTTTAGATGCTAAGAATATATTTTCATATAGAAAATTTTGGGCGCACCGTTTTGGTGTGGCAACAGAGCTGCCTATGTGTCGTGAAGAAATGGATGAACTCGGCTGGGATAGTTGTGATGTTATTCTAGTAACGGGTGATGCTTATATAGATCACCCAAGTTTTGGAATGGCTTTAATTGGTCGCTTATTGGAAAGCCAGGGATTTAGGGTTGGAATTATTTCTCAGCCTGACTGGCGTAGCGCTGAAGACTTTAAATCTATGGGGCAACCTAACCTATTCTTTGGGGTTACTGGCGGCAATATGGATTCCATGGTGAATCGCTATACCTCAGATAAAAAGATACGCTCCAATGATGCCTATACGGCCAATGGAGAAGGCGGAAAGCGTCCTGATAGAGCGGTAAATGTATATTCACATCGCTGCCGTGAAGCCTATAAAGATATCCCTATTATTATTGGTGGGATAGAGGCAAGCTTACGCCGTATCGCACACTATGATTATTGGACGGATAAAGTCAAAAAATCAGTGCTACTTGATTCTAAAGCAGATTTATTAGTCTATGGAAATGCAGAACGACAAATTACCGAGATTGCACATCGACTTGCAGCAGGGGAGCGGGTTTCTGATTTGAAAGGTATTCGGGGTACTGTGCATTTTGTAAAGCAAGTACCGGCTGATTGGACGATAAAAGACTCGTCAGATATTGATAAGCCAGGCGTGGTAATCAAGCCCAGAAATCCATATCTTATGGAAGAACAGTCAGTTTGTGACGAAAAAACTAAAAATGCCCCAGAAGACTTACTAAAAGAACCGAAAAGTTCAAAAATTAGTAATGATCAGCGCAATAAAACAGTGATACGTTTACCTGATTTTGATACGGTCAAAGATGACCCTATTCAATACGCACATGCCTCACGGGTCATGCACGGTGAAATGAACCCTGGAAATGCGCGGCCCTTATTGCAAAAACACATGCAGCGTTACTTATGGGTGAACCCGCCCCCAGTTCCGCTAAGTATGAGTGAAATGGATGGCGTATTTGGCTTACCTTATTCGCGAATACCGCATACGCAATATGGTCAGGCAAATATACCCGCTTTTGAAATGATTCAGCACTCAGTCAATATTATGCGCGGCTGTTTTGGGGGGTGTTCATTTTGCTCAATTACCGAGCATGAAGGGCGTATTATTCAAAGTAGGTCTGAAGATTCGATTATTCAAGAAATAGAAGCGATTAGAGATACCTCGCCAAATTTTACAGGGAATATATCTGATTTAGGCGGGCCAACAGCGAATATGTATCGCCTAGCCTGCAAAGATGAAAAAATTGAAAGTGCTTGTCGTCTGCCATCTTGTGTTTTTCCAGGGATATGTGAAAACCTAAATACAGATCATGCACCTTTGATAAAACTCTATCGTCGAGCGCGGGCTTTACCTGGCATAAAAAAGATTTTGATCGCTTCAGGTTTACGTTACGATTTAGCGGTTGAGTCGCCAGAGTACGTTAAAGAGTTAGTCACTCATCATGTTGGGGGTTATTTAAAAATAGCGCCAGAACATACAGAAGAAGGCCCATTATCTAAAATGATGAAGCCAGGAATGGGGACTTATGATCGCTTTAAGGAAATGTTTGAAAAATTCTCCAAAGAAGCGGGTAAAGAGCAATATTTAATTCCTTACTTTATTGCTGCTCACCCAGGCACTAAAGATGTCGATATGCTAAATCTTGCACTATGGTTAAAACGTAATGGTTTTCGTGCAGATCAAGTGCAGGCCTTCTTACCATCGCCTATGTCTATTGCAACGGCCATGTACCACTCTGGCAAAGACACCTTAACTAAGGTCAGTCGTGGGGGTGCAGATATGCCAATTCCGAAAGCCATTAAGCAGCGACGCTTACATAAAGCTTTTTTACGCTATCATGACCCAAAGAATTGGCCTTTATTGCGTGAAGCATTAAAGAAAATGGGTAAAGCTAATTTAATAGGTAATGGAAAGCAGCATCTTATTCCAAATTGGCAGCCTAAAGAAGGCGGTAAGAATGAAAATAAGGGCGCAGGAAAAGGGCAGTCATTTAGAACTCAGCGCACAGAAAATAATCACAGAAGAGCGCCAAATAAAAAACGAAGGAACAACAAATAAAACCTTTGCAATTTATAGAGAGTGCTCTATAATACCCGTTCTTTGGCTGGTGTAGCTCAATCGGTAGAGCAGCTGATTTGTAATCAGCAGGTCGCGGGTTCGATTCCCATCACCAGCTCCATATCTAAAGGCCTGTAGCGTTCTCGTTACAGGCCTTTTTTATTGCCTTAAAGAATGTGCTGCTGTAGATTTTTAAACCCGATATGCTTTAAAGCCCCACTCAAAATTATTTTAACATTTGTTATTTTGTATAATTTTAGTAGGATGGGTAGAGCGTTTTTTGCGAAACCCATCAATTTACTGACAATGAGCAGGAACAGCACTTAAATTCATATAGATACTCATGCTTAAAAAAATCACCTCCTTTATTGTATTTACTACTATTTTAGCGACACTAAATGCATGCTCTACACGAAGTATGACAGAAAAAAGTGCCGCTCCAGCCATTGTTAACTGGAATTCAGAAGAAGGCATAAAGCGATTAGAAGAATCACAACATAAAATAGACTTCTTTAAATTAGCCAATCACTTTGAAAGTCAAAATAACAAATTATTTTGCGGGCCTGCAACGGCAGCCATAGTATTAAATGCACTGCGAGTGCGTAGAAGTGATGTTAGCTTACCGCGCGATAATAGCTTGCTAAGTCAGTCAGACTTAAAGTTTATTGGAGCTAAGAAAAAATGGAACCCATTATTTCAGCGATATACACAAAATAATATATTTATAAACAGTCCAAAATCCAGAGCAGTTGTTTTGGGAGTACCTTTACAAAGAGAAAAAGTAAAAGACCGAGGATTCCAATTACAGCAATTAGCAGGCATTTTTTCTAAGCATGATTTAAGCGTAAGTGCGACAGTAGTTCAAGAGCTATTGAAAGAAGAGGCACAAAAAGCTGAGATTATAAAAAATTTATCGACACCTAATGATTACGTCATCATTAACTATAAGCGCGCTATTTTACAGCAAGCCGGTGGAGGCCATATTTCACCTCTTGGGGCCTATCATAAAGCTTCAGATTCATTTTTAATTATGGATGTAACACCTAATAAAGCAGACTGGGTATGGGTGAAGGCGGCAGTATTATTTAGTGCAATGCGTACATTTGATACAGTCGAAAACCGAGGATATTTGTTGGTGGGTGGTTTATAGAAAAAGGCTATATTAGAAGCTGTGCTCTTAAAGCCCTCCCTTGCAGGGCATAGATATCTACACAACTTTTTACAATTAAAATACAATGAGTTATAGCACTCAATTGCTCCCTCTCCTGCTGGAGAGGGCAGGGGTGAGGAGAATAAAATCAGGCACTTATCTATTTCCCCTCATCCCAACCTTCTCCCTTTGGAGAAGGAGCTTTAAACCTTAAGTCAACAGCATTTTGGTTGGGAGAGGAGAAGTTAAAATGATTTTTTTCAGTCTCTACTAAGCATTTACAAAGACATAAAATGAGAAAATAAATGTAGTCAATGTAAGTAATAGCCCGTACGGAGGAGTGCAATACGAGGAGTAGTGGCCTGTATTGTGCCAAGCTCCATTTTAGGAAGAGCAAGCGTAATTATTAAAAAGCCTATAGGCAGTTTGGTTATAGTGCTTGAACACAGATGATACAGGTTATGAATATAGCTGATTTATTACAACAAGGTGAAAATTCATCTATTGAGTTTAAAGAAATATGGCCACGCCCCGAAAGCTTAGCAAAAGAAATTGTTGCCTTTGCTAACACATATGGTGGCACTCTACTCATTGGTGTGGCGGATAATGGTGAAATTACAGGGGTAGGTGAAGATAAAAATCCGGATGAATATATCGCCAATATAGCGCGTAATAACATTATTCCTGCGATAGATTTAACGGTAGACGTACAAACGATAAAGAGTAAAAGAATTTTTATTGTCCAGGTCCCTAAAGGTAAAGATAAGCCTTATCAAACGTTAAATCATCAGTTTTTAATTAGGATAGGTTCTACCAACCGAGTAGCAAGTCAATCTGAATTAATGCGCTTATTCCAACAAAGTGGCGTATTTCACTACGATGCAATAGGTTTAGACAATACCAGTATCAAGCAGGTGAATTTAAATAAAGTAAGTGAATACTTTGATAATTATCAAGTGGACTTTAGTCAAGAAGAATACCCAGAAAACCTATTAAAAAATACAGATATATTAACGGATAAATTGCAAATGACGGTAGCGGGCTCGCTCGTCTTTGCTTTAAATCCACAAAAAAATATGCCAGATGCCTGCATATCATTCGCCCATTTCGCAGGTGATGATATTACTGAAGAATTGATTGATAAGCAAACGATCACAGGCACTTTAGATTATCAGATAGATACTGCGCTTGCGGTTATTAAAAACAACATTAAACATCCTTCTTTTATTGAAGGTGCTAAAAGAAAAAGCATTCAATTCAATTACCCAGATAAAGTGTTTAGAGAGCTCATCGTTAATGCTTGCGTACACAGAAATTATGCTATTTCTGGTTCTAGAATTCGTATTTTCATGTTTAGTGATCGTATTGAAATAATCAGTCCTGGCCGCTTACCTAATACGGTCACTATTGAAAAGCTAAGCTACGGAGTATCCTACTCAATTAATCCAGTCATTATTAAATTCATGGAAAACCTAAGGTATATTGATAAATTAGGACGTGGACTCCCCATGGTTTGTAAAATTGCAAAAGATAATCATAAATTAATTCAGTTTGAAGAGGTGGGGGAAGAGTTTAAAGTAACTTTAGAGCGATAGCTTGTAAGTGTTGTTTTTCAGGTAACTGCCTATACAAATAGGGTAATGGGTCGAACGTGTTGTTTTCTGTATAATTAGAGTTTATGAGATGTTATCAAGACATTCACTGTCCACAATGTGACGGTACAAAAATAATAAAATCTGGAAAAAGTGCCGCAGGCATACAGCGCTATTTATGCCAAAATAGAGAGTGCAAACCCCCTGTTTTTGACTCTTTTGAAAAATGAGTGGGTAATCTACAATTGACCGAACTACTTCATATCTAAAAAAACGCGCTCATGATCACTGAATTATTTCAACAAACACTCCTTTAGATGAATTTCTTTATTCGATAATTATGAATGTAATAAATAATGTTTTACAACGGATAAACTCAAAACAAGCAATAATTGGAATTGTGGGTTTGGGCTATGTAGGCTTACCTTTGGCATTGCGTTTTTCTGAAGCTGGATTTAAAGTTTTAGGGCTAGATATTGATGACTCAAAAATACAAGCTATAAATGAAGGACGAAGCTATATAAAACATTTTGGTGACGCGGCTGTTGCTCAAGCAAAATTACAAGGCTTTACTGCAACAACCGATTTTAGTCGTGCCATTGAAGTTGATGCTTTGATTATTTGTGTGCCTACACCACTTAATAAATATCGCGAACCTGATTTGAGTTTTGTAACAAATACCACAGATACTTTGCTACCTTATTTGCGTTCTGGGCAAATTATTTCATTAGAAAGTACGACCTATCCAGGCACGACAGAAGAAGAGCTTAGGCCGCGTATTGAGTCCATGGGATTAACAGTGGGAGAAGATACCTTTCTTGTTTATTCCCCAGAGCGGGAAGATCCGGGTAACTCCGATTTTTGTACCCAGACGATTCCTAAAATAGTAGGAGGAAGTACCGATAAGTGCTTAGAAGCAGGAACCGCTCTATATAGTCAGGTCATAGATCGTGTCGTGTCAGTCAGTTCCACAAAAGCAGCGGAAATGACTAAATTGCTAGAAAATATTCATCGTGCAGTTAATATTGGTCTAGTTAATGAGATGAAGATCATTGCAGATAAAATGGATGTCGATATTTATGAGGTTATTCGTGCGGCTGCCACTAAGCCTTTTGGCTTCGTGCCTTATTATCCTGGGCCAGGGTTAGGCGGACATTGTATCCCTATTGACCCCTTTTATTTAACCTGGAAAGCGCGTGAATATGGATTAAATACGCGTTTTATTGAGTTAGCAGGAGAAATAAATAGCTCTATGCCTGAATGGGTTATAGAAAAAACGACAGAAGCGCTTAATCAGAGAGAGCGCTCCATTAAAGGCAGTAAAATTCTTATCTTAGGCATTTCGTATAAGAAAAATATAGATGATATGCGCGAGTCACCCGCAGTTGAAATAATGGAGCAACTTCAAGCAAAAGGAGCCATTATTGCTTATTCCGACCCGTGGGTTCCAATTTTCCCTAAAATGCGCGAACATTACTTTAATCTTTCTAGTGTGAAATTGACACCTGAAAATATAGCTTTATATGATGTAGTACTGGTAGCAACGAATCACGATGATTTTGATTACACAATGATTAAAGCGCAGGCAAAGTTGATTGTTGATACACGCGGTGTATATCTTGAACCAGCTGAGAATGTGGTTAGAGCTTAATTAGTAAGAGTTGAATTCAGAAATGACAAAACAAGAAGATTTTCAATTTACCATAGAAGCAGGTGAAGGCGTACCATATCCCACACTTGTTTTTGCAGCCATGTTGCCTTGGACGTTCTTTGCCACAGCCTTTGCGGATGTGATTTAAGTGGAACAAATATTAGCCCAAATCCAACAAGGTGAAGGACAGAAAACAGAATTCAAAACCTCGTTTCAAAAAGAAGTCATAGAAACCGTGGTTGCTTTTGCCAATGCCAAAGGCGGCAAAGTGTTTATTGGCGTGACGGATAATGGTGAAATAACAGGCGCTGAGCTCAATAAAGAAAGTCTGCAAAACTGGATTAACCAAGTTAAGCAAAGCACATCCCCCTCAGTTATTCCTGATATTAGCGCAGAGCAGATTGAAGGCAAGCAAATAGTCATCATTACCGTAAAGGAATACCCGATAAAACCCATTAGCTGTAAAAATAGATATTTATTACGTCGCGCTAATGCTAACCATATTATGAGCATGGAAGAAATAGCGAATGAATACCTAAAAACTAAAAACAGTAGCTGGGATTATTATGCAGACACAATGCATAATTTTAATGAGATTAGTCTTGAAAAAGTAGAACGCTTTATTCAAAAAATAGAGATCAGCCGAGGTAAAACCTTTGATGAGCCACCTATGCAGGTTCTGCAAAAGTACGGCTTGGTGAGAGACGGCCAAATCACCTTTGGTGCGTACTTACTTTTTGTACAAGATTTTTGTCTAATCAGCGGCATACAGGTAGGGCGATTTAAAACATCAACCGATATTATTGATAGTCTGTCATTAAACGTTGATTTATTCACTGAGATTGATGCGCTGCTGATTTTTATTAGAAAGCACTTCATGGTCGAATACATTATTACTGGCAATCCTCAAAGAGAAGAACGGTATGATTATCCTTTAGAGGCCATACGCGAGATTGTACTCAACATGATAGTACATAGAGACTATCGAGATAGTAGTGACTCAGTGATCAAAATATTTGATGACCGCATTGTATTTTTTAACCCAGGTGATCTTTACGATGATTTAACGATTGAACAGCTCGAGAGTAATAATTACGAATCTAAAACGCGTAATAAGTTAATAGCCCTAATGTTTAAAGAAAGTGGCTTGATAGAAAAATACGGATCCGGTATAGGCAGAATCAAACGTCTTTGTAAGGAGCACGGCTTACAAGAACCCAAATTTGAAGAGCTGCAAAAGGGCTTTAGAGTCACTGTATATAAAGTAATGCACCAAGAAAAAACAAATGAGGGAATAAATGAGGGAATAAATGAGGGAATAAATGAGGGAATAAATATTTTATATGAATTTATAAAGCATAACCCAGCCCAAAGAGTCTCACGCATACAGGAGCAGCTTAATACACCTGCCAAAACACTAGAGCGATGGATAAAGCAGCTGCGAGATCAAGGCAAAATCGAATATCGAGGAAGTAAAAAAACAGGGGGTTATTATATCAAATAAATCATTCAATATGACTGTAGGATGCGGTGAAGCACGGGCTGAATCAATCTAAAAGACATTGAAAACTAGATGAATATACAAGCAAGTCAAAAGCAAAATCTGATTAATATAATGCAATTGGCAAAAAATAATGTAGAGGTAGAAGTGCTTTGGTTATACGGCTCACGAGCGAGAAACAAGGCCAATATTGATAGTGACTATGATTTGGCGGTGGCATTTAAAACGTATATCGAAGACCCCATAGAACGTCGATTAAGGCCAGAAATACTCGCATTAGAATGGCATGAAGAGCTTAATATACCTTTATCAGTCATAGATATTAATCAAGCACCATTGCCACTAGCTTACACTGTTGTTTTAGACAATACCCTGCTTTATAAAAAAAATAACTACCGTAGAATGATCGAGGAACAGAAAATTATGTCCAAATGGGAAATAGACCACTGCTATCACAGAAAACATTATGCTTAATATTTATGTCGATGCCATTCAACAACATGTGAACGAAAGTGTTGAAGATTTAGACACGCTTCACGACCTATTAAAGCAACGCTCATGGACGAGGGTAGAAAGGAAAGGAGCGGAAAGATTACTACAAACTTTAGTAGAGGCGTGTATAGGGGTGTCTAAACACTGGTTGAAACAGCAAAATAAAGTGTTACCACCGGATGCATATGCCGTATTTAAGAAGTTAATGGAGTTACAATTAATACCTGCCGAGGATGCACAGGAATGGCAAAGAATTATCGGCATGAGAAATGCTATTGTGCATGACTATCTAAATTTAGATGAAAAAATAATAAAAACCATTGTAGTCAATAAAATGTACCTTAAACTCCAAGATTTTGCATTAAATACAAGTGCTAGATTAAATGATTGATAAGAGTGTTGGAAACTATCATAAAACAAAGACCTGAACATCCCTCTAGAATTTTCAAGTTTTATTTCAAAATCTACAAATAAATTTAGCATGCTTCTCCCCCTCTCTAGTCAAGCCAGAGAAAAATAGACTTAGATACTAAAGTATCTCTATTGCATATAATTCAATCTAAATGCATACCTCATTAGTCATTAATTGGCTTTTTTAATTTTGGTTCTAAATAATCTCGGTCATGACGTAGCATAGACCAGATGACACGAGATATATGCCGCCCCAACGCTCGGATAGCTTTGTTGTGAGTTTTACCTTCAGAACGCTTTTTATCATAGTAAGCGCGAGACTCAGGCACACAAGCCATGTGACGACAAACCGCAGTCATCATCGCTTTGCGAGCTCGAGTGTTAACATGCTTCGGTGCTTTCGTTCCTTCGTAAGCGCCTGACTTATTATCCAAAGGCGACATCCCAATATACATTGAGAAACTACTCTGCTTTGGAAAACGCTCTAAAGTGCCGATTTCTCCTGCCAGTTCAGCACTACATACCAAACCAAACCCAGGGATCGAATTTATATGTTGTGCATACTCAGAGTCTTGAGTCTGATGATCAATTTTAGCCTCTAACATTTTAATCGAAGTAATTAAAGCCAGCAGCCGTCGTGCATCTTCTTGAATCATCGGGCCAACTTCTTTGATCTCATCAGAAAATTCTGCCTGTTTTTGCCAGTCACAAATGAGGCTGAGGTAACTTTTTCCAATACCTTTAATGGCAAGTAAGCTTTTGTTTTGTAGCCGTAATAATTTTTCCAGATCATCACGACAGGTCAGAAAGTGTAGAAACCACTGGTTGTCAACACTATGAGTAATATCCAAAAGAGTCGGACAAACCGCTTGTAGGTCGGGTTGTATACGGTTTTGCAAGGCAATCTTTTCATTGGTCAATTGACGACGTCGCCGAGAAAGGCGTTTTAAATGCTGATTGGCATCAGGCACTGGTAATACAGACTGTAGAACGCCTTTGGCAAGTGGCAAATGATTCTGAAGCTGAAATAATTCAAGAATTTTGCGAGCATCAATCGAGTCGGATTTTGCGGGCGCAGGAAAGATTTCTTTAAAGCGAGCGAGTTTAAGGTTATTGACATTGTAAAGCTGGTAGCCGTGCCTTTGAACTTGAGCATCCAACGGGCGAGCCCAGCCATTGTAGCCTTCCATAGCAACATCTACGGGCAGGCTGTATAAGCGTTCTTGCTGCTCAATACGGCTAAAAAAACTTTGAAACCCTGCAGGTGTATGCGAAATTGAAAATTCGTCTAAAATCTCGCCTTCTGGAAGACCAATAGCCACATAATGCTCGCGACTACCGATATCAACTGCAACGTGTAAGTGGGGTGAACTATGAATGTTCATGATGATCTCCATAAGTTAAAGTTAACAATGGAACAGCACCACCCTGCGTCTCGTCTACTTAGTAGAGCCACAAATGATCTCAATAAAAAACTATATGAAATTACTCGGCACCATCCCAATAAAGACGTCTTGGGTAGCACAGATGGCGGAGGCGGCATTTCAAGTTCGAGCCGCTACCAAAAGGTACGACGGACCCCGTGAGCCACACCCCCACCAGATTTAATTTTACACCTCTGGTAAGATGTCCGCCACCTGCTTGAAGAGAACGCTAGTTTGCGAAAATCGAAAAAAAATTCGGCTTGCACTTATAGATATAAATATATAAATAATTTTCTCTATAAACACCATATCTATTATTTACTAGTCATTTCTCTCCATAATTCTATAGTAGACCCCTATGGCCTATGGCCTATGGCTTGCATGACAATGTTCATTTTATTGCTCAAGCTATACAGCTTAGTTATCAAGAAGGTGAAATTGACAAAGCGAGAGGATCACTTGAAGGGCTGGTGACTTCCTATAATGAAATGACTAATGTTGTAGGGTTGTGCGAGTAAGCTTATTGTAATAATTCGATGCGTTTATTCCTGTGGTTAAATAACATAACCGTCCGCTGTGGGTCGGTTACTAACCATTGGATCTAGACTTATAAAGTTTCCTAAAATTATAAGTCTGGGTGGTCGCTTGTCAGCATAGCAGACCTACAAAAAGTCGACAAGCAGAGCCTTTTTATTTCCTATAATCGTCTGGATTGATGTTATGTTTTTTTAATTTGTTATAGACAGCCCGAGTTGAGATTTCCATGCAGATGGCAATTTGTTTAATATCGCCTTGATACTGCTGTAAAGAAACGTGTAAAAAAGCCTGCTCAACTTCTGAAATCGCTTGCTCTCTTTTCTGTTTCCAATGGATAACTGCGCTACTGGATTCTCCGATATCCAGTTTTAATTCTGTTATTTCTGTACCCGTAGTAAATAATAAACTACGTTCCAGAGTATTTTCCAGCTCTCGGACATTACCCGGCCAGTGATACGCTAGAATCTTCTGCATGACAGCACCACTCACTGAGATTACTGACTTATTATGTTTTTTACTCATTCGTTGTAAAATTAAATCAATCAAGGCGGGCAAATCTTCTGGTCTTTCATTCAGGGGCGGTATTTCTAATTGAACCACATTGATACGATAGTATAAGTCCTTGCGAAACAGCCCTTGTGCCATCTTATCCTGCAGATTAGCATTGGTTGCAGAGATAAGCCGCACATCAACCTGTATCGCTTGTTTTCCTCCGACCCTTTCTAGTTCTCCTTCTTGTATAACTCTAAGTAAGCGTGTCTGTGCAGCAGGTGATAGTGAATCCACTTCATCCAAAAACAGAGTTCCGCCTTCAGCCCGTTCAAAAACGCCTTGATGAACCTCTATTGCTCCAGTAAATGCACCTTTTTCATGACCAAATAAAGCACTTTCGAGTAAACTTTCTGCTATTGCCCCGCAATTAATCGGGACAAATGCTTTATTGCTGCGACCACTCATTGCATGTATAGCGCGCGCAACTAACTCTTTGCCAACCCCTGTTTTCCCTTGAATCAATAGCGTTGCCGTCGTGGGAGCAATCACTTCTATTGATTGCAGTACTTTTTTCATGCCTGTTGAGTTAGCAATAATTAAGGGCGGCTGGCATTTCTTGGCGAGCTTTTGACTTTGTTTGCGCCAGATTTTTAGCATACTTTCTTCTATGCGTGAGTGCAGGGCATCAACATTTTGTTCATGTTTATTGTCGTTTCTATTGTCTCG
>ENA-OSET01004058-OSET01004058.1-sediment-metagenome-genome-assembly--contig:-NODE-4058-length-13121-cov-3.147424_pt1 | contig 13121 bp, 11 predicted proteins | sample MGYA00237882_ERZ534229 | MGnify/ENA primary metagenome ERZ534229 (study PRJEB26408, sample SAMN06266212) | sediment metagenome | isolation source: Hudson Canyon methane seep mesocosm | place...
TTTTAAGCATCATAGGGATGTCGCTTGGGTCATTTTGCAGGTCGCCATCCATTGTTACGAGTATTTTACCTTTGGCGTTATCAATGCCAGCGGCCATAGCAGGTGTTTGTCCATAATTTCGTCGAAATTGCACGAGCCTTAAGCGCGGATCTTGCTCTGTTAGTGTCCTGCAAACAGCTACAGTTTCATCTTTGCTGCCATCATCAACAAACAGGATTTCATAGTCAATGTCTGTCGGGTCGAGTGCATCACGAATAGCTTTATGCAAATGTATAGCAGACTCTTCTTCGTTGTAGAGTGGTGCGATGACCGATAGTGTAGGGTTTAGCACTTTGGAAAGATCCTTTTAATAAGAGAAGTTCCGATTTTATGTAATGGTTCTTATTTGTTTATACTTGTTAGCTATTAATTTTTTAGTACTGCAATTATAAAGAGGAATCATTTATATCCTAAGATATTATAGAAATGAATCGCAAAAAAAACATAAACTTATAGTATTGCTTTTTTAGATGCAAGATAATTATGGGAGCTATGCGCAATGCATGATTTTTTTTACCTAGAAGACGATAAGGATTATCAATAAGTGTCTGAGATTACAACTAACGCTACTACTTATATAGATACCCATTGTCATTATCACCCGTTGTTATCTTTTCCTGATTTTTTTAAATCCATCGTAAGAAACTCAAGAGCGGTAGTGCAAGGGCGAGATGTTCGTTTAGCTATTTGTTTAACTGATATGCCTGGAACAAACTGGTTTACAGCACTTGAGTTAAGTCCAAGTACCGCTCTATTTAGTGTCAGTAAAATCGACGATTGCACTTTGTCTGTTCGAGTAGGGGATGACACTGTGGCAGTTTACTGTGCGAATCAGGTTAACTCACAAGAAAAAATTGAGGTGATAGTGGTTGGTTTTCGGGGGACGGTACCTGAAGGGCTGGCTCTCAATGAGTATGTTGAAATCTATGGTAAAGACTATTTGCTTATCTTCCCTTGGGGGGTTGGGAAGTGGCTAGGTCGGCGTGGTGAATTGATGACGACGCAAATGGACGAGTCAATAACCCCTTTCGTTTTAGGTGACAATGGAGGGCGACCTTATTGGTGGAGCGGTATTTCTCAGTTTAGTATAGCTAATGAGAAGGGAATGCCTGTATTAGCAGGGTCAGATCCTTTGCCTGTTAGCTCATTTCAGCGCCGTGTAGCGAGTTTTGGTAACGTTTATGACGAGGAATTTGTCTTTTGCTCAGAATGGATCAAATATGTCAAAGGGTTGAGGCAGTCTCCACCGGTTTTTGGGGCGCCTTCTGGTACTTTGTCTTTTTTTGCTGAACAATTTGGTTTAAGAATTCAAAAAATTCTAAAAAATTAATTAGTTAATATAGTAAGAACAATATGAAAATTTTAATGATGGCCCCGCACCCATTCTACCAGGAACGGGGCACTCCTATCGCTGTAGATTTACTGCTTAAAAGCTTATCTCAAGCGGGACACAAAGTAGATGTTATAACTTTTCCTGAGGGAGAGGATCGTTTATATCCAGGAATCAACTATCACCGTGTCAAGCCTCTTGGGCGGGTAGAAGGTGTTAGGCCAGGGTTTTCATTAAAAAAAATCTACTTAGATATTTTTGTGTTTCTGAAGTTCTTTAGTCTGATGTTTAGAAATCGTTATGATGTTGTACATGCCGTAGAAGAAAGTGTCTACATGGCAATGCTTGTCTGTCCTCTATATAGGATCCCCTATATCTATGATATGGATTCTTCTATGGTGACTCAGTTGTTAGACAAAGCGCCTGTACTAGGTAAAGTAGAAGGCTTGCTGCGATTTATAGAGTCTTTGCCTGCTCGTTACGCAACAGTTGTTGTACCTTGTTGTGATGCTTTGGTTGAAGATGTGAAGCCTTATCGAGTGGGTAAAGATAAACCGACGATCGCCTTAAAGGATATTTCTTTATTAGATAAAAGCCAGAAAATACCCTCTAGTGGCATCAATGTTCAGCAGTATGTGTCTCGGGGTCCTGTGGCCGGAAGAGATGAACTGGGTCAGTCTGATAAAGTGACTGTGTCCAAAAAGGTATTGATGTATATCGGCAACCTTGAAAGCTATCAAGGGATCGACCTGATGATAGAAGGTTTTGCTGATGCATGTTCAAAGTTAAGTAACCTAGCTCTGGTTATAGTGGGTGGCGAGCAGCAGCATATAGATACGTATAGGTTAAAGTCAGAGGCGCTGGGAGTGGGTGGGCAGGTCTACTTTTTAGGTAAGCAGCCGGTATCTGATCTTTATGCATTGATGTTACAGTCAGATATATTGTTGTCGCCTAGAACGCAAGGTATTAATACACCAATGAAGGTCTATAGCTATCTTGATTCAGGCGTGCCTGTATTGGCTACGCGACTGCCTACGCATACGCAGGTGATGACAGATAAAAATACGATGCTTGTTGAGCCTAGTGCTGCTAGTTTTGGTCAGGGGGTTCAAGCTTTAGTTAGTGATAGTGAATTATGCTTGTCTCTAACGAATAATGCGGCTGAATTTGTCCGTAAAGAGCATAGCTGGGCGTCGTTCGATCAGTCTGTTAATTATATTTACTCCTTACCTTAGTGGTTTTTTTTAGTGTTTTATCGGTGAGTTATGGCGATCAATAGCGTAGAAAAAAAATCGCAGTATGACTTGTTGGTTATTGGGGCAGGGGTTTTTGGTGCCATGATGGCCCTTGAGGCCTCGCAAAGGGGGTTGAAAGTTATACTCCTTGAGAAAAACGATTTTGGCAGCGGTACATCTGCCAATAGTCTTAAAACTATTCATGGGGGCTTGCGTTATCTGCAAAGCTTGGATATATCCTCTAGTATTATTTCAGCTAAAGAGCGTAAAGCTTGGTTAGCGATTGCGCCAGGTTTGGTAAGGCCTTTGCCTTGTATACTACCTACTACAAAAGAGTTAATGAAAAGTAAGCTTGTCGTGGGCGCTGGAGTGATGCTTTATAATGCCTTAACGTTCGGGCGTAATGTTGGTATGCCGCAGCATGCTTTAATTCCTAATGCACATTTGATTTCCTTATCTTCCCTTAATCAACAGTTGCCAAAGCTGGCAGATGTCTCGGTCACGGGAGGGGCATGTTGGTATGATGCACAGGCAGTAAATACTGAGCGTCTTGTTCTGGCTTGTGTTCTGGCTGCAGAGCAGGCTGGCGCTAGGGTCGAAAATTATCAGACCTTAGATCAGCTGAGTCAAGATGAACATGGTTATGTCTCAAGGTTAGCTGGAAGTAATGAGGAGCTTAGATCGCGCTTCGTCGTAGATTGTAGTGGCCGAGGCTGTTATCTTGAAAGTCAATATCTTGGGCATTTGAGTAGCTCTGAATTTGTTTTTCCAATTTATGTCAAAGCAGTAAATTTGGTGATGAAGAAAAAACTGTCGACTTATGCTTTTGGGATAAAAGCAAAAGACAGTTCTGGTATGACGCGTTTACTGTTCACTGCTCCTTGGCAAAATACCCCCTCGGGTGATGATTTTACCTTGATAGGTACATGGTATTTTACCAGTGAATGTCAGACCCAGGAGTCCCTTTCTGATGTAGAGTTGAAGCAGTGTATTGAGCAAATTAATAGTGCCTTTGAGGCGCCGATTTGTACTGAGGAGGATGTTGTTCAGGTTCATGTGGGATATCTTCCTGCTGACCCTTCAATTGTTAAGGCTAGTGGCCCTGATGCGGGCTTAATAAAGCATGCCTGTTTTAATAGTTGGGGAGAATTAGATGTGAAATATGAAGGGCTGTATAGTTTAAAGGGCACCAAATTTACTTTAGCGAGAAAAGCTGCCGAAGAGGCCGTCGCTGCTCTGCAAAAAAAACACAACTTGACTTTAGAGGCGAGCATTTCTGCTACAGTATCTTTATGGCGCGAGGATCAGGTAGCAGAAAAACGATTAAATTTATTAGATATAACCGAGTCGCAGCTACAGTTTGTGCGCACGTATTTTCCCATGGGTATTGAAAAAATAACGGAACTTTGTGAAAAGGATCCTGAAATGAGCCTGGGGGTTCCGGGGGCTGAATATTGTTGCCGAGCTGTCTTTGAGTACTGTTTTCAGAATGAGTTTGTGCGTCACTTAACAGATTTGCTTATTCGGCGAGTGCCAATAGGAGCTGGCGAGTTGCCTTGCGCAAAAACCAGTCGATATGCGCTAGACTTTTTGGCTAACAAGCTACTTTGGGATTCTGCCCGTCAGCTTGATGAACTTGCTGCCTTGGAAGCCTATTATATGAAACGTGAAAGCTAGAGAAACTAAAATGAGTGAACAAAATTTACAACCTTTCTTTATTTTTGGAAGTCCACGCTCTGGAACCTCACTATTGAGCCGAATGATAGATAGTCATGAGCAGCTGGTTGTACCAAATGAGTCTCTTATATTCAAAATGTTCTCTTCCTCTTTAGGTAATTACGGTGATTTAAACAAACTCTTCAACCAGCAGGAATTGTTAAAAGATATTCTAGCGACAAGAGTGATTCAATATTGGTCGCCGTGCCCAAGGTTTGATGAGGTAGCCCCTTTGATTAAACAACCGGGTTTTGCAGGAGTAATAGAAGCGCTTATTTGTTCAAGGGCACCTGAAAAAAAATTACTTGCTTGGGGAGAGAAGTCGCCAGGGCATGTTTTTTACTGGAAAGAAATAAAGCAAACTTATCCAAATGCAAAAGTCGTACATATCATTCGAGATGGGCGTGATGTTGCTTCATCGATTATAAATGCCCGTATGGGGCCAAAAACATACTTTGCAGCAGCAAAGATGTGGTGCGATTATTTAGATGGCGTAGCAGAAATAAAACAGGATTGTTCAGAGGAAGATTATATTGAAATACGTTATGAAGATTTGCTTTCAGAGCCAGAAGAGAATTTACAGAAAATATGTACTACCTTGGGCGTTGAATATTCAGAGAAAATGCTAAAATTCTTTGAAAAAAATGCAAGCTACCAAACCGATGCTACAAATCTAGAGAATTTGAATAAACCGTTGATTGCCTCGAATAAAGAAAAGTGGCGAAAAAACTTAAGTGATAGTGATTTACAAGAATTTGAAACGGTAGCTGGTCAGCATTTGTCTGCGTATGGATTTGAACCAGCAAACAAACTAGGGGCCATGCCAACCTACAAACTTAACTTCGTTCGTTATGTTTTGTCCCCATCTATTCGTTTTTTTTCTCGGGCAAGAGATATTCAGGGCCAGAAAGAGTTTGTGAGCTTGAAAACTGTGCAGATTAAGCGGAAATTATCTAAGGTGTTTGGTCGCGCGGTATAGGGAAGCATAAGCATTGTTTTAGTGTGTGATTTGTAGACTAAAGATGTGTAAATTTAGGAAGGAAAATGAGCGTTAGAAAAATAATATTACTCGTTGGTCTGCTGTGTGCATTGGCATATGTCACTTATAATGAATGGCGTTTAGGGCAATCTCCACAGGTTATGTCTCCTATTCAGTCTTTTTCTGAACTATGTCCTTCGAATCAAACTTTTGGCTCTTATGCGTCCCGACCTAGTCGATCGAACGCTCGACAAGATGATGTCTGGGAAAAGCACTTTGATGTTGAAGCTGTAACAGGCAAAATTAATTTAAGTGCGCTAGGTAAAGCAAATTATTTTGACTTTAATGATTTCCCTCTTAGGGTTGAGTTGCAAAGCCCTAATGGAGGCCTTCTCAAGGTGGCTGCATTTTATGATGGCGATCAAGTTTTTAAAGCCCGCGCTATGCTGGATGAAGCCGGAAGTTGGAACTATCGGCTTTTGTATCGTGAAATGGTAATAGAAGAAGGGGTTGTTGTTAGGGAGATAGATACTGAGCGCTCAGCATTATTACCTGTATCTATCGATGCAAAACACCCATCCAGATTAGTAACCGGAAGCAATCCTTTCTATTGGATAGGAGGTAAATGGCTAGCATCTCAAAATATAGCGCCTTGTACGATCTCTCAATTTACGCACTTAAGAGCAAGCCAGCAATCATTAAAGGATAAAGAGTATATCGCCTATTTAGATGCTTTGGTTGAAACAAAGCATAATGGGATTTTGATTAAAATTGCTCAGTTCCCGCTAATGGAGGATGGCATTTCTTGGGATCTTGAGTGGATACAAAGAACTGAGTGGATGGTGCGGGAGGCAATGTCTCGTGGTATCTATGTCCAGATTAATATTTTTGATACCTGGAGCAGGGATAGCCGCTTTAAGGTTGTTAATAATACCTCGGGAGAACGGCATGTTTTTAATGTCTGGAATCCAGATGAAGCTGATTTGATGAAAATAAAGAATTATTTGCAGACAGTGGTGGCCAGATTCTCTTCTTATTCAAATGTCGTTTGGGAGTTGGGAAACGAGATGGAACATAAACCTAATTGTGGGAGCTGTTTTGCCGAGCTTGCTAACAAATATTATGTTCCTTGGATTCGAGAATTTGATGCGTTTAATCGTGTGATGGGGTTGTCTGAAGGAGTGTGGACAAAAACAAGCGTGGATATTGGCTTTATGCATCAGACACGTACTAGCGATTTCGAGTCTTTATCTCAGGGCCCTCGCCCTTTAGTAATGAACGAACTGGTTTCAGCCGATGACGCTGAGCCACTTTGGAGAGACGGTACGATAAGGTCTGCTAATGCCAGACTGGCTTTTAGGCGTACCTTTTGGCGTAGTTTTATGAAAGGTTTGTCTGGGAGTTTTGAGGCGACGTGGTTGAATATTCAGGAGCCTTTGAATGGGGCAGTAAAGAATGTCATGAGGGATCACCAGCGCTTGGCGGATTTTATAGAAAAGCAAAACATTAATGTGAATACCAGGCAGGTGTTAAATGACGCTGTTGTTAGAGGAGGTGAATATCTCAGTTATTCAGTGTCTCTTTTGCAAGGGCGTTATATATCGTATTTGCTAGCCCCAATGGCTGGAGCTTTATCTGATAAGGAGTTGACACTCTATCTGCCAGCAGCAAGGTATGAATATCAATGGTTTAACCCTGAGACTGGCGCCTACTCACATAAGCAGATAATTGATACGAGTAAGGAGAAAAGCATCAGAGTAAGTTCTGAAAGTGCTGATTTGGTTCTTTTGATCGTAGTGGCAGAGGTTGAATCGCTATAATGATGTTTCTTAAAGGTAAAACCTTTAAAGTTATAGTTGCGGTTCTGTTTGTTGGCGTAATTTATCTCAATACAAATATTGATGATGTCATAACTATTATTTGGCAGGTTCAAGTTTTTGAAATAGTTGTCGCTATTCTTATAGTTTTGTTAATTCGGCTCTTGATGGCTGCCCGTTGGAAACTAATATTAGATGAGCATGAAATGCCCATTCCTTTTTTTGAGTCGGTATATATTATCTTAGTTAGTGGTTCTGTTGGCTTTTTTTCCCCTGGGGGGGTGGCGGCTGACTTTTTAAAGGGTCATCACGCTTATAAAAAAGATAAGAATCTTTCAACTATTGCATCTGTAGTTTTATTTGATAAGTTAGTTGGCGTTTTTTCGATGCTATTTTTAGTAAGTTTGTGTTCGACGGTATTGCTGTTTATGCCATACCAAGGGGACTATGGAACGCTTAAACTTGTTTCTTATGTATCTTCTTTTATAGTTATGGGGATCTTTTTTTGCGTTGCTATTTTAATTAGTTTTGAGGCTCAAGTTAACAAGCAATTAGCAAAGTGTCCGCAAAAGATAAGAAAAATCTTTATTATGATTTATAAAGTGTTTAAGAGTACTGCTCTTAATAAAAGCTTAATGATTAAAGTGTTATCTCTTTCTTTTGCTATGCAGTTACTAAGAAGTCTTATGTTTTATTTTATTTTGACTTCTTTATCCATTGAGATAGCTGTAATGAGCGTTATTGCATATTTTCCAATAGTCTTTATGCTAATGTTATTGCCGATTACTGTCGGGGGGGTAGGTGTGCGTGAAAGTGCTACGTTCGTTCTATTTAGCCAGTTTGATGTAAATCTGGAATATAGTATTGGCAGTGGATTAATTTTTTATGGGATACAGCTACTAGTAGCTGTGCTTGGTATTTTTACTTATCTAGGCTTTTCAACAAAAGTTTCTGATCGAAACGACTGAAACTGATACTTATTGACGTAATATCTTAGGGTTTGATATGAATAAAGGTGTAGTTGCCATTACGGGTGCAACAGGTTTCTTAGGTCGTAATTTAACGCGTTATCTAATAGATGAAGGTTACCAGGTAAGGGCTCATGCTCATACTGAGGAAAGTTTGTCAGATATTGATGTTAGGGTTGAAGATACTTTTGTTGGTGAAATTACCGATACATCGATGGTTAAAAAATTAGTTGCTGACGCTGACTATGTAATCCATACCGTATCAAACTTCAGGGTTGCCTCAGGTAAACCTGAAAGTTATCAGCGAATTAATGTTGGAGGGACCAAGACTGTATTGGATTTAGCAATGGATGCAGGGGTAAAACGCTTTGTACATTGTTCTACTATAGGTGTTCATGGAGATGTTAAGCAAACACCTGCAGATGAAACTTCAGCTTATGCCCCAGGTGATCTTTATCAGGAAACAAAGCTAGCAGCTGAGCAGTATGTGATATCTAAAGTGGGGGAAAGTAAAACAGAGATTGTAGCTATTCGTCCTTGCTCGATGTACGGACCTGGTGACCTCCGGATGTTGAAGATGTTTAAGATGTTGGCAAAAGGGCGGTTCTTCTTTGTCGGTGAATGTAAAGATAACTTTCATGCAGTTTATATAGATGATGTTGTAAAAGGGTTCTCTAGTGCTTTAAAAGTGCCAAGTATTGACGGTGAAGTATTTTTAATCGGTGGGCCTGATGGTTATCGCTCACTAAGGGATTATGTTGGAGTTGTTGCTACGTCTCTATCGGTTAGTGCGCCAAAGATTACTTTTCCATATTGGCTTTTTTGGTATGCCGCTATTTTGTGTGAGGCTTTATGCGCTCCTCTAGGAATTGAACCAGTTTTACATCGTCGAAGAGTGCGATTTTATAAGAACAATCGGGCATTCAATACTGAAAAATCTATTAGTAAGCTAGGCTTAACACCTAAAGTTGGCCTGGAAGAAGGTATGCAAAAAACAGCGCGTTGGTATAAAGAGAACAACTTACTATAGTTACATGACTATGATGAAAAGGGTCTTCGAAGTCATAAAATAGTTTAAAAACAATAGAGAATTGAGAAATAATGAAAATAGACAATATAAAAAAAGGTCTGTTGCGGATATTAACACCCCAGTTCGTCGTAACTATCATTTACTTAATCAAGTACGGTGCGAAAATTAGCCCTAAAGCAGAGGTGGATCTATCACCTAAACTGAAATTAGGCAAAGGTTGTGTCATATCTTCATTTACTAAAGTTAAAGCCTATGATGGTATTTTTAGAATGGGGGAGCGAGGCGGTATAGCTACTAATTGCTTTGTTGCTGCGGGTGAGGGCGGTATTGAAATTGGCGATAATTTTATTTGTGGCCCAAATGTCAGTATTGTGGCAAGTAATTACAAACATGATCAAAAGGGTGTACATCTTGAGGATCAAGGAAGTACGTCAAAAGGTATTAAGATAGGTCATAATGTATGGATAGGTGCTGGTTGTGTTATTTTGGATGGGGCACAAATTTCAGATAATAGTATCGTGGTCGCTAATAGTACGGTTAGTCGCCGCTATAAACCCGATGTCATTATTCAAGGATCGCCAGCAAAAGTGATATTAAAACGTTAAGTTGATTAGAAGGAAAGATTCAAGTGCGAGATAAAATATTTTCAATTATTAAAGAAGCTATAACTGAATTAAATGAAGAGTTAGATTATGACACTCTCAAAGATGTGAGTGAGGAGACTCAAATATTTGGCGGGGATGACGGAATTGATTCTTTATCGTTGGTTACTTTAGTCACCGAAGTTGAGTCAAGTATTTTTGACGAGTTAGAGCAATCTATTTCGCTTGCTGACGAAAAAGCTATGTCAATGAGAAATAGTCCTTATCGAAACGTTGGGGCATTATTGGAATTTGCACTAAGTAAAGTTGAGGCAGCATAATGTCTGAAGTCATGGTAATTACCGGAACAAGAAAAGGCATTGGTCGCTATCTGGCTGAGTATTATGTTAACAAAGGCTATCAAGTTATTGGCTGTAGCCGTAGTGAAATGGACAGCGATATAGAAGGTTACGAACACTTTTGTTTGGACGTGGCTGATGAACAGGCTGTTCAGAAAATGATGCGTCAGGTGAGAAAGAAATATGGGCGTGTGGATATTCTGATAAATAACGCCGGAATCGCTTCAATGAATCACATTTTACTGACGCCATTAGAAACGGTCAGAAAAATATTTGAAACCAATGTTTTTGGTACTTTTTTGTTTGCTCGAGAAGCTGCAAAAATTATGTGTCGTCAAAAATATGGACGTATTGTTAACTTTGCGACGGTAGCCGCTCCGTTAAAATTAGAAGGTGAAGCTGCGTATGCTGCATCAAAAGCAGCCGTTGATAATTTTACCCAAGTCATGGCTAAAGAAGTTGCACCATTTAATATTACAGTTAACGCTTTAGGTCCAACTCCAGTAGCAACAGATCTTATTAAAGGTGTATCTGATGGGAAAATGGATGCTTTAATTGGCATTCAAGCTGTTAAACGGTTGGGCACATTCGAAGATATCGTGAATGTAACTGATTTCTTTATCAGAAAAGAGAGTGACTTTATTACAGGGCAGACTCTATTTCTTGGTGGTATCTCGTAATAAGGAATTATTGGTGTGCTGATTAATAAGTTGTTTGGTCGTTTAGAAGGTCATGGAGGTAAAGTTGCTATATTTGAGAAGGGTAAAGCCTATGAATATAGTGACTTGCTTGCTGAGGCAGAGGAATGGACTTCAAGGCTTGAAAAGACGCTAGAAAGTCAGCATGTTATAGCGCTCCAGTCTGATTTCAGTTTTGAGGCTATTGCGCTGCTTATCTCGCTTTATCAGCAAGGTAAAGTTGTAGCGCTTATTTCGCCAGGCGCTAAGAATGTTCAAGCTTATTGTGAAGATGCCCAAGCGGAGTATTTGTTTAGCTATGATATTGGGGGCTTACGTGGTGTGGAGGTTACAAGGGAAAATAATGATACACATCCCCTTTTAGTCGAGTTGTCAGCTAAAAAACATGCTGGTTTTATTATTTTTTCTTCAGGTACTACGGGTCGACCTAAAGCAATTTTACATGATTTAGAAAAGTTTTTGACGAGTTATGAAAATGTTAAAAAAACGTTTTGTACATTGTCATTCTTATTGCTTGATCATATTGCGGGTTTAGATACTCTCTTTTATACATTATCCAGTGGTGGGAGTTTAGTGCTACCGGATGGGCGTACACCTGCATCTATTTGTAAACTTATTTCGGACTGTAAGGTGGAAGTGTTGCCGGTTTCTCCTTCCTTTTTGAATCTGCTATTGCTCTCAGGTGAATACCAGAACTTTGACTTATCTTCACTTAAGGTTGTCAGTTACGGTTCAGAGCCCATTATTGATAGTGTGCTTGTGAAACTTCCTGAGTTATTTCCTAATGCGAAAATTATTCAAAAATATGGTACTTCTGAGTTTGGCTCCCCTAGGTCTAAAACCAAAGAGGGTGATTCTGCATGGATGAAACTTGATGGTGATCAGTTTCAAACTAAGATCGAAAACGGAATTTTATGGGTTAAGGCTCAGTCAACAATGTTGGGGTATTTGAATGCAGAAGGCATGCTTGAGCGAGATGGTTGGCTTTGTACTGGAGATATGGTCGAAGTCGATGGGCCATGGATGCGCATTATTGGCCGTGAGTCCGATATCATCAATATCGGTGGAGAAAAAGTATTTCCTATCGAGGTAGAGTCAAGACTCAATGAGGTGTCTGCCGTGATAGACAGTATTGTTTTTGGTGAGTCGCATGCCATGCTTGGCAATCAGGTGTGTGCAAAAGTCAGGTGCGAGCCGGGAGTCGATACTAAGATATTGAAAAAAACAATTAGGAAGCATTGCCTAAATTACCTAGAGCGCTACAAAGTGCCCTCTAAGTTTGAATTTGTAACTGAATCACTTATTAATAAGCGAGAGAAAAAACAGCGTAGCATTGATGTACGGGCGCGCAAAATATAATAATATACTTAGGTTGGAGCTATGTCGGTATAGTGTTTTAAATTGTATTGTTATGATATGAATTTTCCTAGTTTTTATATTATGTTACTATGAAAAATAAGATATTTTCTTAGGTATGTGAAATAGGAAAGGTGTTAAGTCAATAGATGATGTTAGTCATTGTTTGAAAATTTTTACCCAATTTAGCGCTTCTTAGGCAGATAGAAAAGGTGGTTGTTTTGGCGAGACTATTTACCTTTGTGGTGACTATAGGTCAAGAAACCCCGCAAAGAAATGTTCAGGGTTAATTCTTTAGTATGTAAAGTTTCCCATCAATGTTGGGGAACAATATTATTGTTTCCAAAGTTTTGCAATGGTCAAATTTCTAAGGCGGCTAAAGTGCTTATGGTAGTGCCAAAATATTTAACTTTTTTATTGGTTTGTATTGTTTTTTGGTTTGTCTTATTTTTTGAGACAATTATTGATGCGGTAGACGTTTGGTATAATTCGGCTACATATAACCACTGCTTATTCGTCATACCTATCTCTTGCTATTTATTGTGGCAAGAGCGAAATAAATGGCTTGCCTCCCCTATAAAACCTAACCCATTATTCTTGATGGGGGTTTTGCTAGCAATGCTTCTGTGGGGGGTAGGTTTTGCAGGTAATATCAACGTCTTTCAGCACTTTGCTGTATTTTCTGCTTTACCAATAATGCTCATTGCTTTAGTAGGTAATCAAATTGCCAAAGTAGTTTGGTTTCCTTTGCTTTTTGTTCTATTTAGTGTGCCGGTAGGGGAGGAATTGATACCTCTTTTTCAGAATATTACTGCAGACATATCCGTGAAATTTTTACTTTTGACGGGAATTCCAGTTTATCGGGAAGGATTGTTTATTCAGGTGCCGGGAGGGAAGTTTCTAGTTGCAGAGGCCTGTTCTGGTATTCGATTCTTTGTCTCAACGGTAATGCTTGGTTCTTTATGTGCTTATTTATATTACACTTCTTGTAAAAAACGCATACTATTTTTAAT
>ENA-OSET01004059-OSET01004059.1-sediment-metagenome-genome-assembly--contig:-NODE-4059-length-13118-cov-14.962043_pt1 | contig 13118 bp, 12 predicted proteins | sample MGYA00237882_ERZ534229 | MGnify/ENA primary metagenome ERZ534229 (study PRJEB26408, sample SAMN06266212) | sediment metagenome | isolation source: Hudson Canyon methane seep mesocosm | place...
GCCATTGTAATAAAACCTTATATAAAAAAGTTGGGGTTAAACCTCCACACACCCCAAGTATCGACCAGACTGACTAATCAGCTGGCACCCCGAGACTCGTGCCGGTGCATGTGTGATTTTGCCTTTAAATAGGCGCGCATATTATTCCATAGTTTGACTATAAAAACAAAGTAAAATCAAACTGTTCTTTAATATTAATGCCAATATAATAATTTCAATAGCGTAGGAGCGGCTTCAGCCGCGAAAGTCTACTTCTCTTATCTTCGCGGCTGAAGCCATCCCTATAATATGATGCTATTTTTCTGGTTGTTTGGAGCATTTTACGGCAAACTACGTCTTTAGTAAGCTTTAATACACTTCAGATAGGAAAACTTCCAGCCATGGCAGTCACAATAAAAACAGCAGATGAAATCGAAAAAATGCGTGTTGCAGGCCGCTTAGCCGCTGAAGTGCTCATCATGATCACTCCTCATGTTAAAGCTGGAATAACTACAGATGAACTAGATCAAATATGTCATAACTATATTGTTGATAAGCAAGATGCGATTCCCGCGCCACTTAACTACCATGGTTTTCCAAAATCTATATGTACTTCAGTCAATCATGTCATCTGTCACGGAATTCCAGGCACGAAAAAGCTAAAAGACGGTGACATCATCAATATCGATATAACAGTTATTAAAGATGGTTACCACGGTGATACCAGTATGATGTTTCATATTGGTAAAACATCCATTATTGCTCAAAGACTCTGTGCCAATGCCCGTGAAGCCATGTTAATCGGTATAGATTTGGTTAAACCTGGTATCCAATTAGGTGATATCGGTCACGCCATCCAAAAACATGCTGAAGCTCAGAATTTTTCTATCGTTCGCGAATATTGTGGTCATGGTATTGGTAAGGTTTTCCACGAAGATCCACAAGTACTTCATTACGGTGAACCTGGTACAGGTTTGGTATTAGAAGCAGGCATGACATTTACAATTGAACCGATGGTCAATGCTGGCAAACGTCATATCAAACAATTGCCGGACAATTGGACTGTGGTCACCAAAGATCGCTCACTCTCAGCACAATGGGAACACACCATATTAGTGACTGAAGAAGGTTATGACATTTTAACCCTTCGTGAAAACGAAATCATTTAAAGTGATACAGTCATTATTATCAATATGGGAAGTGGGAGAAAATACTGCTCCGAGCTCGGCTGAAAATATCAGTTTTTATCGTAATGCCCTTAAAGAAAGCCAAAACTATCTAATAGAACAGTTTGAGCAACAAGCCGATATCGTCACGTTGGTACATCAGCGTTCACAGTTCGTTGATCAAGTTTTACACGAGTTATGGCAGCAGCATATCCCTGCTAATACGCCTGTTAGTTTGCTTGCTGTTGGTGGTTATGGGCGTGGAGAACTCCACCCCTTTTCAGACATTGACTTACTCATTATTTTAGATGAATCAGTCTCGGAACAACCACCAAGTGGCTTATCAGGTTTTCTAACGCAATTATGGGATATCGGACTTGAAATAGGCCATAGTGTTCGGACAATTAAAGAATGTAGGCAACAAGCAGAAACAGATATCACTATTGCCACCAACCTACTTGAAACTCGTTTGTTATGTGGTAATACTTCTTTATTTTCAGATCTACAACAACTTACTGTCAGCCATAAAACATGGGACACACGTCGTTTTTACTTAGAAAAACGGCAAGAGCAGAAACAACGCCATTTAAAATATAATGATACGGCCAATAATCTAGAACCTAATATTAAAGAATCACCAGGTGGTTTACGTGATTTGCAAATCATTAATTGGGTTGCCCACCAACATTTTGATGTTCAAGATTTCAAAGGGCTTAGTGAAAAAGGTTTCTTGTCTAATAGTGAATATACCGCTTTAGAATCAGCCCAACGATTCTTATGGCGAGTACGCTTCGCCCTACATATTCAGGCTAAACGTAAAGAAGAAAAGTTGATGATTGATCATCAACGTGAATTGGCAGTTCAACTTGGTTATAAAGAAACAGAAAGCCGCCTAGCAGTAGAAGTATTCATGAAAGACTACTATCGCTGTGCTCGTTCAGTGGGTCAAATGAATGAGTTGCTACTGCAATTATTTGAAGAAAACATTACTCTGGCAGATGAAGCACCCAATATTGTCTCTATCAATAGACGCTTTCAAATACATAATGGCTACCTAGAAACGATTAACTCAGGCATTTTTGCATTTTATCCTCATGCAATGCTTGAATTGTTTTTAATCCTACAGCAACATCCTGAAATAAAGGGTGTACGCGCTGATACTATTCGTCAGGTCTACGCTCATATTCACCTAATTGATAAACAGTTTAGAGCAGACATTAAAAATCGTAGCTTATTTATGGAGATAATTCGCCAACCTCTAGGCATTACCCATGAATTTAGGCGGATGAATAAATATGGTGTCTTAGGTGCTTATTTACCTGAGTTTGGACAAATTGTCGGGCAGATGCAACATGATCTTTTCCACATATACACCGTCGATGAACATACTCTTTTTTTAGTGAGAAACCTTCGCCGCTTTTCATGTGATGAATACAAAGATGAGTTTCCATTATGTTCTAAAGTGTATTTCGAGCTCCCTAAAACAGAATTACTGTTCATCGCCGGTTTATATCACGATATTGCAAAAGGTCGTGGTGGTGACCACAGCATACTAGGTGTGGCTGATGCCACCGCTTTTTGTAAACTGCATAACTTAAGTGAGTTTGACACCAGTATTGTCACTTTTCTTGTTCGCCAACATCTCACCATGTCAGCTACCGCCCAAAAATTTGATATCAACGATCCAGATGTCATTAAAGCATTTGCAGCTAAAGTTAAAACAGTTGACCGACTCAATTATCTTTACCTATTAACCGTTGCAGATATTCGTGCAACCAATAATAACTTATGGAACGGTTGGCGTGATTCACTACTTCGTCAACTCTATAACGCGACTAGAAAATGGTTAGAACATCACTCTGAAATTGCACGAAGTACCGCTGAAAAGAGCCAACAAAGACAACAGCAAGCTCTACAACAGCTTACATTTCAATCATGGTCAAACACTCAAGTCACGCAGTTATTTGACAATCTTGATACCGATTACTTCTTACGTCATACAACTAATCAAATTGTTTGGCAAGCTATATCTCGACTACAGCATCCAGAAAAAAAGACACTGATTGAAGTCAGAAATCATGATCAAGAAGATACTTTAGAAATATTTATTTGCACTAAAGACAAACCCCGTGTTTTTGCAGCAACAACAGCCTGTTTAGAACAACTCCAGCTTAATATTCTTGATGCAAAGATCAGTCTCACATCTAATGGTGATACGCTCAATACATATATTGTTAATGGTCCAACACAAGATCAAAGTGAAATCATTGATAAACTGGCACGACAATTAGAGAATCTAGAAGATCTTCAAGCATATTGTCCCGTTCTAACGCCTAGAAAAATGAAACTATTTGAAACAGAAGTCAGCATTAATTTTCAAACGAACGATCAACAAAGTTACACTATTCTTGAACTCAATACTCATGATCGTCCTGGGTTACTCTCAACTATTTCTCAAGTCTTTTTGCAATGTGATATCCAACTAATTAATGCCAAACTTGCCACTTTAGGCGATCAAGTTGAAGACATACTATTTGTCTCAAAGAATGATAATCATCCACTAAGCAAAGATGAAGAAAATGAATTACAGCAAGCATTAATAGCAAGCTTAACGATTTAGATTGTTTTTCTGTACTCCGAAACTCGCGACTAAAGATCGCTCCTACATCCACGCCTTCATTATTCCCGTATTTTTCTAGCAGGAATCCATGCTAAGACACTAGGTATCCTTATCCCAATACAGATTAACTTAAACATTAAAATCTCGTAGGAGCGCGCTTTAGCCGCGAAAGCTATAGCAAAAAAAATGGCGTAGCAGGAAAACCTACTACGCCATGCTCTATCAAAAAGCTAAGAGCTTATTCTTCAGGATCTGAAACGCTCAATTGCTCAGATAATTTGTCTAACTTCTTGCTACCAATCCCTTTCACATTAACCAAATCAGCAACAGTTAAAAATGAACCATTTTCTTCCCTATACTCGATAATAGACTTAGCTGTTGCCTGGCCAAAACCTTTAATACTCTGTAATTGCTCTGAACTAGCTGTGTTTATATTCACTTTCTCAGCTGAAAAAGCTAAACCAGAAGACAATAACATTGCCATCACTATCGAAATAAATCCTTTCTTCAACATCTTTCCATACTCCATGTAGTTTAAAATAATTTAGGTTACAAACTAGCAACCACTTACAAGACTAATTCAAAATCGCTCACTTTGGCAATATTTATTTTCAACTAAAGCACATACTTACAATAATATAAAATCTTACAACTCATCCAGACTAGGTAAACCAAATTTATTTTTATATTTAAAATCGATCTCATAACCCAAGGCATCTAAAATGATATCAATTGTTTTTAAGGTAATAGTTGAGCTCCTGGATGTCACTAGACAGTGTGTAATTCCCAAAAATCCTAATGAGACACGCCATCTCGTTGCAATACCTTCAAAAAGGTAAGCCACAATATCTTAATATCAAACCAAAATGATTGCATCTCAACATACTCAACATCCAAATCAACTTTCTGAGGAATAGGTAATTCATCACGCCCATTAACCTGAGCCCACCCTGTTAGTCCTGGCACAAGCTTATCAACACCCTGTGCAGTTCGTAATGCTATCAAATCATCTTGATTAAACAATGCTGGACGAGGGCCGACAAAACTCATATCACCGGTTAGAATTGACCATAGCTGTGGTAACTCATCTAAACTCGATTTTCTCAGGAACTCACCTATAGGGGTTAAGACACTTTTGGGATCTTCTAATAAGTGCGTTGCTACGGCAGGCGTATCCACCTTCATACTTCTAAATTTTGGCATTTTGAAAATATGATTATTCCTACCAACACGATCAGACCAATATAATACAGGACCTTTGGATGTCAACTTAACCAAAATTGCCACCAAAGTGAATGGCACAAATAATCCCCCCCCCGCAACAGTTGCCAAAACCAAATCAAATACTCTTTTCATTTACACATTATCCAAAGGTAAGCACCACGTAGGAGTGGCTTCAGCCACGAAAAACCTAAACAAAATCAGCAATTTTTCCTACTCAAAAATTCTGACACCGCTTTCCGCAACTGTTCATCCATAGTGACTACCGGCTCCCATCCTAATAAATAACGTGCTTTTGAACTATCCACCTGCAATGATCCAAACAAACGATTTGCCACATCCGCCTTGCCTAGTAACTTAGCAACCAATGTCATCACACTAACAGGGATAGGAATAAGCATCGACTTCTTATCAAAAGCTTTAGCCACCTTTTGTAATAACTCGGTAGTAGACACATCCTCACCATCAGAAATCAAAAAGACTTCATTCGCTGCTTTAGGATGCTCAATACAATGAATAATAAAGCTCACCAAATTATCTAGAGCCACTAATGAGCGTTGATTATGTATAGCTCCAAATGGAAGTGGCACTCCTTTATGGATCCATTTCATCATTGATAAAAAATTAGCCTTTACCCCTGTCCCATAAATTAAAGGAGGGCGAATTATTACCACCTCCATCCCTGTTTCTTCTGCTAAATTAAGCAGTCCTTGTTCTGCCTCATACTTAGATAATGCATAAGGGTCGATAGGGATAAATCTGTCATCAGGTTTAAATGGCTCACCAACCATAGTCATTTCTCCATTGACTTTAACTGAACTGATAAAGATAAATCGTTTTACTCCAGCCTCCGCTGCTTGTTTAGCCAGGTTTAAAGTCCCTGCTGCATTTGTTTCATGAAATTTGGTTAATGAATCACTTGCGCTATCATTCATCACATGCACACGGGCCGCAAGATGAATGACAACATCGATACCATTGACTGCTGAGGACCAGTCCGTTTCTGGCGATATATTACCTATATTAATTTGATTAACTTTTTTAGATAATAAAGCTCGTTTATGTGTAGAGGCAGCGACAATGTATTCTTTTGATAACAATTGGGCAGTTAGCGAACTACCAACAAAACCAGTAGCTCCTGTTACTAATACAACTCCTTTATTCAATCAATATACTCCCAAAAGCACCGCAAAAAATAACATAACCCTATCTTGCAATCGTCTCCTGGTGTGTTTAATATTTTTTAGTACTGCCCATTTTGAATTCACAATAGGGTCTTCCAATTCTATTAATTGAGATATAATGCTCACCTGCTGTTTATACCAGCCACTTTGTACTAAATTAAGCCGCTTTAAACACGCAGCTAAGCCTCTATTAACACCCACTTGATTTTTATCATGCTGGCGATAACGCATTTTATAATCAGGATTAATAAACCACTTATATCCTTTAGCTCTAAAAAAAGCATAAATAAACCAATCATGTAATATTACTTGGCTTACCTCTTTCTCCTTTAGTAGCAAATATTTTTTAAGCTCTGTTAGTGGATTTACTCTCATGACATAAGTACAGCCTGGGCCTGCTGACTCAAATAAATAGTCATATTTTCTTTGAGACTGAGCTTTATCTATTAATTGCTCACGACCATCCGACCAAAAGGCCATTACATTGCTTGAATAGCCTGCCAAATCATCGGCTTCAATTATTTTACAGGCAGTAGATAATTTATTTGACAACCATATATCATCCTGATCTGCCAATGCGACATAATCAAAATTTAAAAAATTGACATCTTTAATCAACCTAAAAAAGTTTGGCGCTGCCCCACCAAACTGTTTACCATAAGGTAATATTTTTACTTGATGATTATTTTTGGCATAATCACAACACCATTCATATGTGCCATCTGAAGACTTATCTACACTTATAAAGACTGTAACATTCACATCTTTTTGTTGAACAATACTCTGCAATTGCCCTTCTATAAAAAGCATTCCATTATATGCGGCCATTAAAACGGCTATATTTGGCAGTATTTTATTCATTCTTGATGTAGCATCCACATTTAAAAACTCTCAAAATAGTTAGAATGCAAAGTTTGCATACTGAATCTAAACATTCAGTCACAATCTACTTTCCACAAACTTAACCAGATATTTCTTAAACTTTCCATATTCTACGAATATTATATTTAAATATTCTCACAATCAGTTCTTTTATAATACTAAGCCGCCACCTAAGCTTAGTAAAAAGAGTGTATTTTGATGCATCTGAAGTACATGAAGCATTATTTTCATGCCTCCTATATAGAATCAACTTCTCATTAACAAATGAAATCTGACCAATAGATTCAGAAATCAGACCAATCCACCAATCATGCATGGGGATATTATCTGGAAACGGCAATACAACATTTAAAACCCCTCTATTAAAAGCAAGACAACAGCCCATATAGTTATTTTTTAGTATGTTGTTAAATACCCCAGGTCGAGAATTGTTTTGTTTATAGAATGATTCACTAACGGGTCTTAAAGTGGAGTCTGTAATCATGCAGTCGCTAACTATTAATACATTCTCTATCAAGTAATTAAGTGAGACTTCAACCTTGTTATTTAGCCAGACATCATCTTGATCTGCTAAAAATATGACATCCCCAGAAACATGCATAAGAGCATTCTCAAAATTTTTCACAACGCCTAGTTGCGGCCCATAAATCAATTTAATTCTGCTATCTTTATACCCGCGAATCATCTCGCAAGTTAAATCAGTGGAGCCATCATCAGACACTATTATTTCATCTTCACTCCCAAGTTGACTAACAATTGAATCCAATTGCTCTTTTATATACTTTTCACCATTAAAAGACGCAATACAAACTGAAATAGTCTGACCTCTACTCCGCATAACTGACACAGGTTATACAACCCGCTCTTCAAACAGGAAAGGAAAAATATTTCCCAAGCGTGAATTTCTGCAACGACAATTATAAAACCTTTCGATATATTGAAACAAACTAATTCGAGCCTCTTTAATATTTTCATACTGTTCATGATTAACATGTTCTATTTTCAACATTCCGAAGACGCTTTCAGCAACGGTCTCCTTTACGACTCATACTAAAACTTCTTCCAACTCCACGACCATATACTAACGGCCTCTTCAACCATACTCAAAATATCTATAGCAAAGTGATACTACTCAGATAAAAATCCCAGTAACTTTAAGTTTCTATTTATAATCAATAAAATTAGCTTTTGTTTTAATTTTCTAAGCAATGCTTTAGTTCCACTCATTACCGTTTTATTAGTTAAGCCAATAGTACACTTTAAATCCTCACTACTTTTAATATTGCTATACCCTATTTGTTCCAATCCCCAATCAATATTTTCTATAGCATTATATGGTTCCACATATAACCATGGCCATTTTTCTATATAATTTTCATGTTCCAAAATTTTTAATTTTGTTGCTAGGCTCTTATACCATAGAGCATGCCAAAACCATGGGTGCTTACTATAATCATTTAACCTATAGCATTTGTCCTCTTGCATAAATACTGATACCTTTGCCCCAGTAGCTGCTGCATAAGCAATATGTGACCCAAGCACAGGTGTAGTTACATATTCAAAATACTCAAATAAGTTTCTCATTCTATACAATGCATTTTTATCATTGCTAATTGCACCTCTTACATAGTCAAGGCCCAGTTTTTCACAAACCCTGTTCATATCTCCTTTTCTATAATCAACATCGTTAATACATACACATACATAAGAAAATTTTTCTGACAGTTTTTTTATATTTTCAAAATACGTACCTTCAAAGCTATATTGTTCATTAATTCCGTGAGGGGGCATAACAAGCAAAGAATCACGCCTTCTTTTTATTTTCCCTTCTTCTCTCAATACATATGCATACGGCAAACCTACCGCAATAGCTCTACCTATCGATTGTGAATTAACTATCTCTGCTTCTTCTTCATTTGTTACCAAGTGCACATCATAATGCCATTCACTAGGCTCTATAACAGATGTAATCTCATTATTATTACAATCAATTCTCCATCCATGCCTCCAGCTTACAGAGGCCATATGATTAATTCTGATTCCATATCTTTTTTTAATAACAAAAAATGCACCATACAAGTTAGCAGTTACTAATAACCTATACTTTTCTCTTAAAGGTAAGATCTCTTCTATTTCATTCATATTTCCCATTAACCTTCAGGCTTTTAATATATAAAACAACCACTCTGATTAATACTGCATCTTTAAGTGGCACTGTCATTTATAGCATTTCTTTAACCTGTATTAGAAATTAATTAAATTCCAGTTCGTAGCAGTGCCTCTTTTGATATCAGTCTTCACTTTCTTACCAATTACCTGCTCTAAATTTTTTGGAGATACTCCAAAACCTGGCCTGATACTTCTCACTCCTGTTTCTGTAATCACTTCACCCTTCTTTATATCCTCTACAAAGTATAGTGAGCGTCGAAACTTAACATTATCCTGCTCACTTGCCTTTCTGCCATAATCTACCTTTCCTAGTGCGCGCCAAGCTGTTTCTGCATCATCGCATAGAGCCTTTAATTCATCAGGCTCCAGAGAGAAGCTGTCATCAGAGCCTCCTCCATCACGATCTAAAGTTACATGCTTTTCTATGATACATGCCCCCAGCGCGACACTTGTAATTGCAGTGGTGTTATCAAGCGTATGATCAGACAAGCCCACTGGCAACTGAAATCGTGTTTGCATATCTAAGATTGTTCTTAGGTTGTACTCTTCGGCCGGTGCTGGGTAGCCACTAACGCATTGTAGAATAGCCAATTCTTTGCACCCACCTTCTCTGGCAGCATTGATCGCTTCTTGAATCTCTTCTGCATCGGCCATACCCGTAGAGATAATCATCGGCTTACCCGTTTGTGCGACATATTTAATTAATGGTAAATCAACAGCTTCAAAAGAGGCAATTTTATAGGCGGGTGTATTAAGGTCTTCTAATAAATCGACCGCTGTATTATCAAACGGTGAGCTAAAAATAGTAATTTCCAGCTTTCTAGCATACTCAAATAGAGGCTTGTGCCAGTCCCAAGGCATATAAGCACCCTCATAGAGTTCATAGAGGCTTTGACCATCCCACAAGCCACCTTCGATCATAAACTCTGGTGTTTTCATATCCATTGTTATGGTATCAGGCTTGTAGGTTTGTAATTTTACTGCATCGGCACCACAATTTTTGGCCATCTCAATGATTTTATAGGCTTTATCAATATCACCATTATGATTAGCTGACATCTCAGCGATCACATAAGGTGAATAATCGGCTCCTATTTTCCGCCCATTAATTACAAATTCTTTCATTATAATTTCCAAATCTTTATTAGTTTTTGATGCAATTTTTCAGAAGTTTGATACCATTCAAGCTTCAATAAACCCAACCTAAATATATCGATATAACGCCCCTCAATCCGGTGCTCTTCTCGAAATACACCCTCTTCAATAAAACCAAATTTTTTATGTAGTTTAATTACTGATGAATTTGTCTCTAGTACTTCACATTTTAATTTATGCAGTTTTAGATTCTCAAAGGCATATTTAATGGCAAAAAACTCTACAAGTGAACCAATCCCTCTCTTAGCACTTGGAGATAAGTAAAATGCCCAGCTGGCATTCTGATTTGATCTAGTTATGTCAGAAAAACTAACAAATGCATTTGGTTGTGATTCAAATTCAAATATAAGAGGGATAATATCATTTCGAGACTTTATAGACTCCCACCAGGCCTCATGCTCTGATTTAGAAATTATATGGTTTGTATACATATATTTTCGTACATTTTCTTGATTGCGCCAGTCGAGAACTAAAGACAAATCCTGATCATTCATTGGTCTTAATCTGGGGTTATTCATTCATAACTCCTACAACTTTGTTCGAGCCTAAACCTTCACAAATCAAGCTAGATACCTTAATGATTTTTTTAAAATCAATATCAAAAGTTTGTGCATCCAAACTACTTATATTAGGTAAACACTTAATTACACCATCTTCTGACAATTTTTTTGCAGAGAATACTTGGTTGTCAGCAATAACCATCTGAATAGTTGGCAAACCTAAACAACATCGCTCCCACGTAGTCGCTCCAGCAGCACCAATCGCTAGATCGGCATTCGCCATCCTTTCTGCCATATTATTTACATTAACCATGACCTGCGTTTTATGAGGCATTGTGTTAGCTTGGGTTTTGACCTCATTTAAATGAGGTGCTGTGCCACCCATCACGACAGTGATCTCAATGTCTTGTGGGAATTGAACATGTCTAATCGCTTCAAGCACCTGACAAGTAACGTTATCAGAGTCAACTCCTCCCATGGTAATCAATAGTTTTTTAAACTCCGGCTGAATTCGGCGCTTTAAACTGTAGTCTCGCCATTCAGCAAACTCTGATCGCAACAAAGCATACTGGGAACCTAGTAACATTTGACACTTTTCGGGTACTAGATGCTGATAGTCCACAGGTTTTCGGCCATAGGTTTGATCCAGCAGTAAATTACACAGATGCTGTCTATCTGCCAAATCATCGATGACCATTAGCTTTTTATAAGTTGTTTTTAATAAAGCATGCCAAGTTTGATCGAGAGCGTAATGATCTACGATTAACCAATCGGGCTTAATGCTTTCTATAATCGGACTGCATTGTTCTGCATCTTGTTGCTGAGCGCAGCCTAACCAATCAGCATGAAATAACGAGGATGAATTCGCCTTATTTTCAATCTGATCGAGCCTATTCAGAAGAGGTAGTGGGTATATGGTAAAGCCTTCGTCCTGAATACGTTTAATTAGGTTACCTTGGTGTTCTCGACAAATAAATACTACCTCAGCATCTTGGCCTTTTAATGTCTTGGCTAAGGTTAAACAGCGCATCACATGCCCTGTACCTATTTGCAAAGATGCATCGACACGAATCACCACTTTCATTATAGTTCGCCCGCCTCTCTGAGTACTTTATGCATCAGCTCAGCACGTTTCCAGTCTTCTGGCGTATCAATATCTTGTACTAGATACCTGGGTAAAAGGTAGGGACTGGATAATTTTGAAAACAGAGGTTTCATTGCTTTAAAGGCTTCAGCCTTGCCCCAATAAAACTGACCTGCATCGTGATAGGCTTCTTCTAAGTCCTGCGATCGAGTAGAAAAATTCTGAGGATAAAACATCTCTAAACGATGCTGTTTAGTAATTTTTACCGCTCTTTGAACTGGAAATGGAAAACTCGTTACGGTAAAGCAGTAATCCGCTTGGCTTATTTGCAATTGCTGATAGGATTCTTTAATGGTTTCTGCACTGACAAAGGGGGCTGTTGCATAGACACAACACAATTCTGTCAGTGCAGACTCATTCTGCTCAAACCATTCAATAGCATGCTTAATCACGGGTAAGGTTCCGGCATGATCATTAGATAATTCGGTTGGTCTAAAAAATGGTACTTCTGCTCCATACGATTTTGCAACTAAAGCAATCTCTTTATCATCGGTAGAAACAATTACTCGATCAAAACAACCACTTTTCAACGCCGCTTCAATGGAATAGGCGATTATAGGTTTGCCATTAAACGATTTAATATTTTTACGAGGAATGCGCTTACTGCCTCCTCTTGCTGGAATCACACAGAGCTTCACTGCAAAACCTGGTTTAAAATCACAATAACTTGATCTTGCTGCTCAACAGTCATGCCATGAAATAGCGGGATACTAATCACTCGGCTGTAATACAATTCAACTTGCGGGAAGTCACCTTGTTTAAATCCCTTATTTTGATAATAAGGCTGAGTATGAACGGGGATATAGTGCACGTTAACACCTAGATCATTCTCTCTAAGTTCATCAAATACTTGAGAGTGACTTTTGCTTATTTTTTCTAGTTCAAGTTGGATCGGATATAAATGTAATGCTGAGTAGCTGTCTTTATCTTGATGCGGCGTTATAAGGGGCAGGTCTTTTAACAATTCATCATAACGTTGTTGAAGTTGATGTCGTGTTGCGACAAAGTCATCCAGCCGTTTCATTTGGCTTACACCCAGTGCAGCTTGCAGTTCTGTCATACGGTAGTTGAAGCCTAAATCAATTTGCTCGTAGTACC
>ENA-OSET01004060-OSET01004060.1-sediment-metagenome-genome-assembly--contig:-NODE-4060-length-13116-cov-10.599126_pt1 | contig 13116 bp, 11 predicted proteins | sample MGYA00237882_ERZ534229 | MGnify/ENA primary metagenome ERZ534229 (study PRJEB26408, sample SAMN06266212) | sediment metagenome | isolation source: Hudson Canyon methane seep mesocosm | place...
TCTTACCTTGGCTACTCGCAATATTGATGATTTTCAGGGCTATGACAATTTAATATTGGACAATTGGTTTGAATGAGTCGTGCCATCAATATAAAGGCTAGCGAATTTAAAAGGTGTGATTCACGTGGTTAAGATATAAATGCAATAGATAACTGTTATTACTTATATGTAGGCGGATATGAACAATCTCAAGCCATTATACTTAGACTGCGAGAATACAAATCTGGAACTCAGAGATATCGAGATTCGCTTAAAAGAACTTGAGGAAGAGAAACAGCAATTATTGCAAAGACAGAAAATACTCAATGACCAGAGAAAGCAAACCAAGCCAATAGTTAATCAGCTCGATACAGATCAAAAAGTACTGTTATTTCAATCCCTGTTTAAAGGGCGAACAGATATATTTGCTAACCGCTGGCAAAATAAACAAGGCAGAAGTGGATATTCTGTTGCTTGTCATAACGAATGGCAGTCAGGAAAATGTAATAAGCCTAAAGTGAAATGTAGTGAGTGTAATCACAGGCATTATAAGGCACTTGATCAGCAAGTTATTTATGATCATCTTTCAGGTAAAAAAGTGGTGGGCTTATATCCCTTACTCGAAGGCAATACCTGTTATATATTGGCTGCAGATTTTGATAAAACGGGTTGGCAAGCAGCTGTACAAGCTATGGCGAAGGCTTGTAATGAGTATCATATTTCATATGCACTGGAAATATCACGTTCGGGGAATGGAGCGCATTTGTGGGTCTTTTTTGCTGAAGCAGTATTGGCTAAAGATGCGCGAGCACTTGGTTTTGGCTTACTTGACAGAGCTATGGATATTTATCCAAGTATTTCATTTGAATCTTATGATCGTTTGTTTCCTAATCAAGACTTAATGCCGGAAGGTGGTTTTGGTAACTTAATCGCATTGCCACTGCAATATCAAGCTAGACAAGCGGGTAATAGCCTCTTTGTAGATGATCAATTGAACCCCTATTCAGATCAGTGGGCATTTTTATCTCAGCTAGAGACTATGTCGGGCTCACAACTGCACAAAGTTATTGAGCGTATTAATCCTAGTCATCTAAATTCTATCGGTGAAATAAAACCATGGGAGCAGGGTGCAATAGTAAAACCAACCCTTATTGAAAACTGTCCGACACAAGTAACCATTACTTTGGCTAATCATCTGTATATTAAATTGGATATGCTGCCGTCAATATTGGTTGCAAGGCTAAAGCGTTTAGCCAGTTTTTCTAACCCTGTCTTTTTTAAAACGCAAGCTTTACGTTTTTCCACGCATGGAATACCCAGGTATATAAGTTGTGCACGCATTGAACAAGATTATTTATCATTACCCCGAGGCTGTTTAGATGAAGTTATTGCCTTATTTGAACAGCAAGCCATTCAAATAGAGTTTGATGATAAACGGCAGGGTGGGAAAACCTTAAAGGCATTGAAAGTTATTGGTGTCTTAAGAAAAGAGCAGACTAAGGCTGTTAGAGTCATTGCTAAGCATGATACTGGAGTTTTACATGCACCCACCGCTTTTGGAAAAACAGTCACTGCGATTGGGGTTATTGCTAAAAGAAAGGTGAGTACCTTGATCTTGACGCATAGCCGACAACTTCTTGATCAATGGCAGCAGCGATTAATGGCATTTTTAGAAGGGGCAGATATTGGTGTTATCGGTGGTGGTAAGAAAAAAACCAACAAGATACATTGATGTCGCCACCTATCAAAGCTTGATTGATAAAAAAGATAATTCAGTTAATCCAATCATTCAAGAATATGGGCAAGTGATTATAGATGAATGCCATCATATTTCAGCTCCACGTTTTGAAATGGTACTCAACGAAGTTAGAGCAAAATATGTCTTAGGTCTGACGGCAACACCAGATAGGCAAGATGGACACCAAAAGATTATCTTTATGTTAGCAGGCCCTATTAGGCATAAAGTTAAAATTGATCATGCCTCCAAATTTGAACAACGTGTTGTTGTGTCACAATTTGAATATCAACCGCCTGCAAGCCTAATTCACTCAGAAAGTAGACCTCATATCGCAGAAGTTTATGCTTGGCTTGCAGAGAACCAAGAACGTAATGGTCGCATTATTGCTGATGTGATAGAAAATATAAACCAAGGAAAGCATCCTCTGGTACTTTCTGAAAGACGTGAGCATGCCGAACAGCTTAATCAACTATTAATGAATAAAGGCTTTAAGACAGTTATTCTTAGAGGTGCTATGCGAGTAAAAGAACGAAAGGAAGCTAATGAACAATTGGCGCAGGCACAAGTCATAGTAGCCACAGGAAAGTATATTGGTGAAGGTTTTGACCTCCCTAGATTAGATTCATTGTTTCTAGCAATGCCCATTTCATGGAAAGGAACCTTAGCGCAATATGCAGGTAGAATACATCGTGAATCAGAAGGTAAAGAATTGGTGACGATATTTGATTACGTAGATTCATCACTGCCGATGTTGCAACGGATGTATCTAAAGCGAGAAAAAGGTTATAAGGTTATGGGGTATAAAGTTAGTTTCTCTGAGAGTATGTAAGTTTGTAGATAATGTTACGGCGTAACAAGCAATAATTTAATGATAAAAATATTATGTAGCATTATGCTACAATTCTTGCATTGGTTTTTATTTAGAGGATACAATTATGGCTAAAGCATTGTCACCCGTTCGCTTGCAAGATGATTTAATGCAAGCAGCAAAGCTGACTGGAGATCGATTTCATCGTAGTACTGCTGAACAAATCGAATATTGGGCAGATATAGGTAGAAAGGTATCTAAAGTGCTAGACCCAGATACATTAATATCTATTTCAACAGGACTGACACAAGTAAAAGTTGAACCTATTTATGGAGCTCCAATTGATCCTGATGATGTGTTTAATTCGCTAGAAGCTCAACGGCAACAGGGAACGTTAACGCAAGTAGTGACATCTAGTACCATTAAGTATCAATCCTCTTTAGTTCACCCAAGGTATTTAGAACGAATTGATCAGCAGGGTAATGTTTCGGTAGGTCAATTTCAAAATGGTGAATTTGTAACTGTTGATGAGTTTACGTCTTGAGTGAACGTAAGCAGTTATGGATTCTGGCAGGTGGTAACGGCACAGGAAAAAGTACTTTTTATCGGACGCAACTTGCACCACTGGGATTACCCTTTGTAAATGCAGATATTCTGGCAAAAGAGGTATACCCTCAATCACCTGAAGAGCACAGCTACGATGCTGCAAAACTAGCAACTGAAATACGGTTTCGGCTCTTACATGAAGGGAGGAGTTTCTGTTTTGAAACAGTATTCTCTCATCCATCAAAGATTGATTTTGTCGCTCAGGCAAAAGCATTAGGTTATGAGATCATATTGGTGTTTATTCATCTTGATACAATGTCTCTAAATCAAGCGCGTGTTGCACAGCGAGTTAGTGAAGGTGGACATAACGTCCCTGATGAAAAAGTAGCCAGTAGAATTCCAAGAGTACTACAAAATATAAAAAAAACATTACCACTATGCGATCAGGTTCGTATCCTTAATAATTCCAAGATTCATAACCCGTTTCAACAAGTGGCTGTTATTCGTAACGGTAAAAAACTGCAGCAGGAAATAGTTTTACCAGATTGGGCTAAAGAGTTACTAGAAGATTATTTATAGGTCTATAGTAGTAGATGTAGGACAGTACAATGAGTGGAGATTTAATATATATTTAGTCTCTAACGTATTAATTCCGACTTGCATTAATAACGTGTTGTGTCCGTTGCTCTCGAAGATCATGCAACGCTTCTACAGAGTCCTGATTAACTTTATAGGGTTTAAAATTAAGAATTTTTTTCAGTGCTTGTTGTTTATGCTTGTCTAATTCTATGTTCAAATCATCATTAATGGTAGTACTAAGTCTTTGCATTTTTACCACCTGAAATTATGTATTTAGTAACACTATGGTATCAAGATTAACCTTGTTGAGCATTCAAGTAAAGCTGTCTTCTGTTTGCTACTGTCTTGGTTTGAGGAGCGTGGGATTTCAATACCCAGTCTCTAAAATTGTTGAAAGCCAGCGAACACGGGGTTTTACTACGTAAAAACTACGAGAATCGATACGCTAATGAGTGACTTTTAACTACTTTGAACAACTTTAGACTTATGTTAAACTATTGATTACAGGGAGTTTTAAGGAGTTTGAGATAGTCTTCTCAGTATTCATAACCCCGAGGTCCCAGGTTCGACCCCAGTATCGCTACTATTAAATCAATAGCTTAGCGAGTTTTTAGTCTAGTTACATTATCGGGTGCAACCGATTTTGCAACGATTCCTTCAAGACTCTTAACGTAATCGCTTAGATGTTCAGGTGCTAAATGTGCCTATCTGTTCACGAATAACACTAATAGCATTATCGTTTAATGGAACAGCAATATCTTTACCTGCTTTAGCCTTGTCCCCATGAATCCATGGGCAATGTCTTTGCATATCAATTTGTTCCCATAACAAGCTGGTGTGGCCCCGTAAATCTTGATGAATGTAAGGTCATTCCAAATTATTTTAGAATAGAGCTTGATAGAATTATTAAAGCCCCTACTCCTTCCCAAACAACTACTTGGTCTGCTGTTTGGCTTAGCTGTAGAGGGGCTTAATCACTTAATAAGTCTAAACCAAAGAAAAAAGGCTTTTTAGTATAGAATCAAAATTCAATCACCCCGCTATTTTGTGCGAGGTGGTTGAAATTGAATAAATGAGCAATTTCGGTTAGCTTTCAGTCTTTACTGCTTATTTATTAAGGCGCTCTGAAATACGTTTATAGGTTTCTTTCAGTTCATCTCCAATTATTTTGGTGGCATGGATAAGATCTGCACTGGCTTCTTTTGTGTCATCAGTAATCACGCCTAAGGCATCAACAAACTCTCCCCACTGTTTTTCACCTTCATGCCATTCATCTTTGGCTTCCATAGAAGCAAGATGTATTTGTACTTCAATTTCATCTCGTTGCTGTTTTAAGGCATCGGTTAATTCATTTAACTCTTTTTTAATATCCATTTTTAACTCCTAAGTTGACTAACAATGTGTGAAAAACTTGTTGATGATCATTACTTTATACTTATGTTTAGCTTTAGTCCACTTTCCTGCCTAGATTGACTTGTGTTTTTTTTCTGATGAGGTGGATGAGGTTTTTGAACATTATAATAAACACGGTTATTGTTGTTTGTGGCTTTAATTGCAGCGGTATTTCTTTCTATTGCTTCGGCCTGCTCACGTGCAGTACGTGATAATTTTTCTGACATTCTGGCCTGTGCTTCAATCGCAATTATTTCTCTTTCTTTTAAGGCCTGTTCTGCTTGTCGTTGTTTTAATTGTTGCCGTTGAGTAATGTTCTTATTTAATTTTTCCTGGGCTTTTAAGGTAACTTCAGGATCAATCAAGTGAACACTGACTTCACTTTGTTTTCCCGAACCTTGACAGATTGAATCTTGATAAACAACGTGACCCTTATTATTTACACATTTATACACTTGAGCATAAGCCGTATTTATCAGCGACAAGAAAAAGATAAGGCGAATGATCAGATGCATCATATTTACTGAGAAACAATTGATTTCATTGTTCTATATCCTTAAAGTTTCTACGCACAAATTCTTTATGCTGTCTAAAAGCAGTCGCATCATTATAATCAATAAAATGTTGATAGCGACTATGTAAAGTACTGATACGCCTTCCATACTTAATAGGGCACCAGTATTGTTCTGTACGTGCAGCAACTTCCTGAATATAGGCAATGGCACCATTAAAATAACTACAGTATCCGCAATTGATTTTTTCCATGAAATTCAAATAAGGCAGGAATTGTCTGTCAAAAACAATATAGTCAGAATGTTTAACTAGTGGAATACCATAAATAGGAAAGCAAACGGCCTGATATAGCGATACCACCAGATCTAATAGTAAAACAGGGATAAAAACAGCCCAAATAAAAGGCGCACTGATTATATTTTTGATAGAGGCATTTTTTAAATAGTCAGAAAATTGCTGTAATTGACCTTGATCTTCTTGCTCAGCCTCTTTTCTTTTCTGATTCACTTTATCGATAAAATCATGTTGCTGAGATTGAACTTCTTTAATCAGCTCTTTTTCCAGGGATTTCATTTTACCGAGTATTGCATTTGCTTTTTCAGACATATTTTGCCTCCTGTTGTTATTTTTATAAGCAAAGATGAGTTTTATATTAGCACTTGATTAGAAATGAGAATAGTTTGTACTTATTTGTTTTCATAAATTTAACATAGATTTAACAGGGTTTTTATTTTAAATAACTTATTTACTATCTTTTTCAACATACAGCGCTATTTATAAGATGTCTTGAGGGGTAGAATAGCTAGGCTCTGTAGTAAATTTTGACTGATATTACTTTATCTCAGCTCATTATTTATCAGTATTACAATTTTTTTCATCAATTTTCGATTTAAGCATTAATGAATAGCCTTCAAAGAATTATTCTTATCGACTCTTATATGCCTGGCATTGTGGAGTTAAAAGTGAACAAGCACACTAATATTTGTGGTGTTAATGCTTCGGGTAAGACCACCTTACAACGCTTGATTTTAGTGTTTTATGGGGAATTACCCAGTAATGTGGTGCCTAGAACCAGGGACAGTTTTGAAAAATGGTATTTACCCCGGCATTCAAGCTATCTGGTTTATGAGTATTACAATCATCAGAATAAACTCAATCAAGTGGTGTTATCTGCCAGTGTTGATGGCAGATCGGTTAATTATCGGTTTATTGATCAGGCTTATCAACTAGATAACTTTGTTAGCAGAACAATAAATAATCAGCATGAGTTCTACTCTATGCAGGAGCTGGGGCGACAGTTAAAATCGGCAAAAATTGATTGTTCAACGCAATTAAGTTCAATGGAGTATCGTGCCATTATTCAGCATGATCAAACCTTATCAAAATCACTTTCACGACATCAGGATATTAGGCGCTATACTCGACAATATTCTCTATGTGATAGTCAACATAGTCTGCGCCATGTAGAAAAATTAGTACACGCTATTCATACCAAAGCGGGGAAAATGAATTCAATCAAAGCCATGATTGCCGCCATTCTTGAGGAAGATGGTGTTCAGCCCCCAAGTATCCAGCTGAAAGCCATTAACGTACAAAATTGGGCTGGTAAAATTTTAGTGGTTGAAGACTTGATGAGCAGACAAAAAGAGATGGATGATTTATCTCATCTGGATTCTCAAGTCAATCATATTGAATTGCAATTATGTGAAGATAGAGCTTTTTTAATGCAGGCTGTGCAGGCTTGTTATTCAGAAATAGAATCTCATGCTAAACAGATCAGCCACTTAAACCATTCATATCAAACCATAGAAGAGGCCTGGTTTAATAAAAGGGATAGCTTGAGCCTAGAGATCACCCAGACTAATTCTATAATCGATGAATCAGAACGCAGGTTAGATCAAATTGAAACGCGTTATAGCCAGTATATTGATTCAGATATAGAAAAAATTTATGAAAATCTCACTTATCTGGATTCCTGGCAAAGAGACTTATCGGCACTAAAACAACAATATGATATGTTGACTGAGCAACATACGGATATTGAAAAGTCTTACCAAAACCAAAAAAATAGCATTTTAGAAAACAAAGATAAGGAAATAGAGCTTAGTTCAAAATCATTGAGTCAGTTTCAATCACAACATTCAAGCTTACTTACTGAAAACGCTAATGAGCAACGGACAGAAGAGAAGAAACATCATCTGGAAAATGAAGCTTTAAATAAAAAATATGCCCAACAAATTTCAGATCAAACAGGTATCGTTAACAGGTTAGAATCGCAATTAGAATTTATGGGCGCTACAGATTCCGAACAAAAGGAAATAGCCTCTGTTAATCATCGATTAGAAGACTTTGAAAAAAAACGCTCAGAAGCTATTACTAAGTGCAAAATTTCAGATTCAATAGAACAGCAGGAAAAGGCTGCTTTGGGTGAGTGTATGGCTTCCTATTCACCTGCCTGCAAAGCCGTCACGAAAGCTGAATTATTCTTGAAACAAGCAATAAACAGACGTTATCCTCAAGATGGTAGCTTATTACACTATTTGCGCAATGATAATGAACATTGGATGGCAGATATTGGTAAAGTCATCGATCCCTTACTGCTGGATCGTCGTGATTTAAAACCACAGAGTCAGCTATCAAATGATTCATTCTTTGGCCTGAATATTGATCTTGTGGCAATAGATACACCATTACATGGGCAAAGTGATGAAACACTACGCATCAAAATGACTCAGGCAGAAGATCAGTTGAAGTTAGACTTGATTAGTAAAAGTGATATAGAATCTAACATTTCTGTTATTAAGCAACGACATGAACAAGCCAGTAAAAATCTAATCGTACTGCAATCAAACACGGAACGAATTGAACAGCAAATCACTGAGCTTAAGAATGAGAAAACCTTAATTAGCAGTCGGCATCAAGATAATCTAAATCAACGTAAATCAAATATAAAGCAGGAAATAAAATCAGCCCAACAAGTTCTGCTAAGCATTAATAAACAGCATGAAGAGGCTATAAATAATGCCAAGGCGACTTTTACTGAGTATTTTGCTGAACTAATTGCCATGCATTCTGATGCTGAAAATGACATTAAATCAAGTATATCAAGCGCTGATAAAAGGTTGTTAGAGATTAAAGTTGATGCAAATAAGTTATTAAAAGAAGCTTTGAAATTTTATCAAGACACCTTAGCTGAAAGAGGGGTTGATGAAAAAGCAATTGCGGATTGTGAACATCGAATTAAAGATTTAGAACTGACTATTAATGAAACCATTCACCGCCGCAAAGAGGCTTTTGAGTTTATTGATTGGAAACAAACAAATATTATTAAATTGAAGCCTGATTTACTTAAATCAGTTGAACATAAAAAAAATAACTTAAGTGAGTTAAACAACCAGTTATCAGCAGCAAAAGCAGACTACAAATTACAAACAAAAGCGCTTAAACGTGAGTTATCTGTTTGCGCTAAAGAAAAAGAACAATTAAGCAATAATAGCAAAGATAGTGAACGCATAATACAGGCTTTAAACGCTCTAAATCTGATGCCTGTTGTTAATCAGTCCCTAGATGATTCTAAAATAGACATTGTTTTTGATGCCTTGGCCGAACAAGCAAGTGGTATAGAATTAAGAATTAACGAAACAAATCGGGTCCGCGTAAAACTTAAAGAACATATTCAGCGCTTTGATTCATTGATCAATAAGAGTGGTGCGAGTGAATTAAGTGAAGCGTGGGAAAAGGCCAGGGAGCAGGCAACTCAAGGTGATGTTTTAAACCCAGATCCACACCAGTTAGTTGCAGAACTGGAAATTATTTTTAACAACTTACTTCCTCAGTTGAGTAAATCTTTGACGGATGAGGGACATGGTTATTGTATTGCGATTAAAAGTTATTATGATGTTTTGGCTAATATTGATAACAAAATCAGTGCCCAGGCTGCAAAAATCACTCGTCATATTGGTGAAGAATTAGATCTGGATGGCGTGTCTAATTCATCCGTTCGAATAAACAGTACCGTTTCAAAATTAAATTTTTGGGATAATCTGAATGCATTTAATCGCTATTATGAGCAATGGCGGGAAACCGGGTTTTCTAGCCAGCCTGAGCAGGCATTAATTGAGTCTATGCAGGAAGTTGCAGGCATTTTGTCGCGTAATAAAGATAATAAGATTTCAATTATTGATGTGTTAAATATCGAACTACGTTTAAAAGAAGGGCAGAGTCAGCTGGTGATTCGAACAGACCAGGAATTGGTAGATAGCTCTAGTCAGGGAATGGCCTATCTTATTCTGTGCAAATTTTTACTGGCATTCACCCGCATGTTGCGAGGTAATTCCAATACACAGGTACATTGGCCCATTGATGAGCTGGGTACTTTGCACATTAGTTATATTAAAAAAGTATTTGATGCCTGTGAGCGTAACCATATAACCATTGTCGGTGCTTTTCCTAATTCTGACACCAGCTTCCTTAAATTATTCAGCAACAGATACATTATGGATCGCAGCACGCGTCGATTAACGACGATACGTTCGAACCCAAGTCGGCTGGCGTTACAAATGGCAGAACATGTAAAACAACAAGCTGATAAACAGGGGGAAATATGAGTCATTTTGCTGATATTGCCAAGAAGTTAATCAATGGCACATTTATATGTGAATACAGTTACCCTGATGATCATGCTTTTCTGCTTAAACCCGGCATAGCAGATGAAATGAGCGCTTATTTAGAAAAAATGGAATTCACCTTGTCGACACCACAAGAGGGCAATGGTTTTTACTGCAGTTATTTATTCCCAAAAAATAACCAGGCCGATCTCAAGAAGCAATTTACAGAAATTATGAGTTCTTTATCTCCGCTGGTCAGTTTTTTAACCCTGGTACAACAAAGCAGTGGTGACGATGATATTATTCGTCCAGGCGATATCTTACGAATGACAGAAATTCAGGGTGTGATAGAAGATACCACGGCTTTATCTACTCAACTGGATAAAATTGTAAGACACTCTTTGTTCCGCTCTAGCAGTCCAACAGTCGAAGGAAAGCTGAAACAGGTTTTTAATCGACTGATAGAAATGGACTATCTGGTTTCATCAAACCCAGCCCATCAAATTTATACAGCGACTTCAAAATGGTCTTTGCTCATCGACCAAATTCGCTTCATTAATGACACAGAACAACTTTCCCTGGAAAAATTGGCTGATGAAACAGTAAAGCAGGATGATTTGTATGAGTGACGAAGTTCGTAAATCAGGTATACAGTTTTTAAAAAACCTGGGGCGGCATGCTGAACTTATTTTAGATACTTATTTAGAAGGGGTTGTTCCTATTAAGTATGAGGATAATGATAAAGTCATTAAAACCTTGATTCAACAACAAGTGCTATGGCGACCAACAGAAGAAGAGGGGTTGCATCTAACTCAGGCGGTGCGTAATTTATTAGAGCAGGGCTTAAAAGATGAGCGCAACCGCCAGCTAGATATTAATATGGGTTCGGCAATAGCGACCATTAAAACCCTGATAGGGCACTACAAAGAAGCGCAAAGTACGGGCAATTATCGTGATGCAAGTGCTTATTTGCGTGATATTGGTGAACATGTTTTTACCTTGATTGAATCGCTTAGACGTAATGTAGATAAATTATGGACCCATATAAATAATGAATTTGGCAGGGTAGGGAGTTTATCCGCAAAAATCCGTGAAAACGAACTAGCCCAAGAGCAGGTCAGCATCATTTTACTTGGTTTGGGGATGTTTGATTTTAAGGACTTGGCAGAACTAGCCGGCGCAAACCCGCAGTTACGAAAATTATTGGTGGTTAATTTACAATGGGAAATTGATAAATGTGTGACTGAATTATCATCAGCCCAAAAACGATTGTTTCGTATGCTGGGTCACTTTAAAGAAGTTCGCGCGCGCTCTGCATTGATTCGTGGTTTTCAGATATTTAGTGAAGCCCATCTGGACTATCAACCGCCTTGTTATCCTGAACAAAGTAATATGCCAAGCGCATTCAATATGATTGTAGCGCTTGAAACCAAGGCACTTCTTAATACTTCAATAGAAGACCATGATGCTGTTCTTACCCAGCTAGTTCAATCTATTAAAGTGGCCTGCGTGGAACAGGCTGAATCTCCAGATCGTCAGGCAAGAGCTGTCGATAGTGTGGAGATGACTGAAATTGAGATTGCAGAAAAACCTGAAACCGTCGCGGTTGAAAGTTTTCTTAGTCATGTTATCGATACCAGAGGGCAAAAAATATCTGCATTATCCTATTATCAAATGATTGATTTTGTTCTGGATGAAGAGTTTTGGTTATTTGCTGTATTTAGCTACATGGATTCTATGAATGAAGAGGAAAGTAGCTTGTTCAACAAAAAATTACTAATAAATAGCCAAACCGAATTTACTGGTAATCAATTTATTGAAGACATTGAAGTATGGATCAACTGAAAGCCAAAGATATTCAGGTACTCTCCAGAGCCGTTAAAGTCGTTAAGCCCGCTGTTAAACTGACCGCACTATGGCGCTATTTAAATACAGAGTATGGAATAGGGTTTGTAGACAAAAATAATCTCAATCTGAGTCACACTGATTATCAGCATATAAGAGAACTGGTACAAAATGAAATGAACCTGGATCTTTTCGAGCCATTGCCGAAAGGAAGTCGAATTGATATTGCCAGAGCAACCGGGGATGAGAAACTCAATGCAGAAGCACCTGGTCGCCACCATATATTATTAAACAGCCCATCAGGGCAATTAGCTATTAATGCTCAAATAATCCCCTTAATAATAGCTGCGAGTTATCGTCTAGACTGGCGAGAACTGGATGAAAAATTATTCCCCAAATCAATTATCGTGGTCGAAAATCTACAGGCATTCGATTTTATCCAGAAAACTGTTCTACCTGAATCATTGCAGGCATCAGTTGTGGTCTATCGAGGCCATAATATCAGCAGCAAAGCGGTCATTGATTTTTTACAGGCTACGCCAGAAAACACTCAAATTGTTGCTTTCTGCGATTATGACCCAAAAGGCTTTGAAATAGCACTGACAACCCCTAAGGTCAGTCATATTTTATTACCAGAGCTTGAATATGCCTTTAATGGCGCCAATGGCACACGCTCACGATTTGATCAACAACATGCTGCAATCACACATTTTTCAAATAAACCTCTGCCTGCTCATTTGCAGCCATATTGGGATGAATTAATGGATCAAAAGCTATGTGTATCGCAGGAGTTGATTTTGACTAGCAGTAAAAAATTAGTGTTATTAGGTTTATAACTAAAGTTACGGGGTTCATTTGGGAAGTTGAATTTATATAAGGCCTCAATACTTTCACTGCCTCTTTTGCCTCGCACACTAATCAGGCGAGGCTAAAGCCTCACTTCCAAGCTCTTCCCCTTAACTTACTAGCATTGGGCTATGTGCCTCATGATCTAAGGAACCTTAAAAGAATGAACTTACCCGCTTTAAAGCTTCACTAGCATTAAGTTAAGGGATTAGTCCGTTGGGGCGCAGTGCTTTAGCCTGCATTCATAGCTAAAAATAGCAGGC
>ENA-OSET01004061-OSET01004061.1-sediment-metagenome-genome-assembly--contig:-NODE-4061-length-13114-cov-3.066273_pt1 | contig 13114 bp, 12 predicted proteins | sample MGYA00237882_ERZ534229 | MGnify/ENA primary metagenome ERZ534229 (study PRJEB26408, sample SAMN06266212) | sediment metagenome | isolation source: Hudson Canyon methane seep mesocosm | place...
TGCGGGCTATAATATTTATGCTGTTGGGCGTGATGGTTTAGGCAAGCGCTCAATGATATTGCGTTATTTAAAGTCTAGAAGTTCTATTAAAAGAGAGTTGTTTGATTGGTGTTACGTTGCAAATTTTGAACAACCTAGATCGCCCAAAGTACTAAAATTGCCAACAGGTTTAGGTGCGACCTTAAAAAAAGATATCGAAAAACTCATGTCTCGACTAGTGAAATCAATTCCTCAGGTGTTTGAAAATGATCAGTATTTTCAACGATCTGATAGCCTGAAGGAAAAATATTCAGAGAAACAAGAGACGGCCATTGAAAAATTCAGTACTCAGGCCAAAAGGAAAAAAGTAAAACTGAGTCTAACAACACCTGGTGGATATCGCTTAACCGCTATGGATGGAAAAGACGTGCATACAGCAGAGAGCTTCGAAAAACTATCTGAGGAGGGAAAAGATAAATTTGATGAAGTGATCAGCAAACTAGAACTTAAGTTACACGGTATTATACGAAAAATTGCTGTTTGGGAGCAAGAGTTTGTCGACGTTCAGCAAGCACTTGATGAAGAGGTAGTTTTTGCGTTAACGATGCCTTTAGTCGAAATTTTGGCTCAGAAGTATTTTGAGCATAGCGAAGTCATTAAATATTTAAATGACCTACAAAAAGATATTGTTTTAAATCTCGACATTTTTTTAGAAGATAGTGAGGAGCTAGGTGCAATTTCAATTGCTACCCTTGATAAAAAACTCCCCAGACGCTATCAAGTAAATGTACTAGTACAGCAGCTCAGTAGTAAAGAGCCTATCGTGGTTGAAGAAAACCCTAACTACCATACCTTGTTTGGGTATGTGGAAAATGTAACATTTAAAGGTACGGTATTTACTGACTATTCATTGATACGATCTGGTTGTTTACATCGCGCTAATGGCGGTTTCTTATTGCTGGATGCAGTGAAAGTACTTGAGCAACCATTTGTTTGGGATGGCATCAAACGCGCGTTACGTTCAAGAGAACTGACCATCAATTCTCTCGAAAAAGAGTTAACACTGTCCGGCACTATTTCATTAGAACCGGAGCCGATTCCTCTAGATGTTAAAATTATCCTTTTTGGGGATGCGTCAACCTACTCACTTCTTGAAAGTTATGATCCCGAGTTTAAGGAGCTCTTTAAAGTTACGGCTGATTTTGAAAACGAAATGACAAGAACAAAACAGTCACAAATGCAATATGCGAAGTTTATTTCCAGCCTTGTTCATGAAAAAGGGTTTTTACATTGTGACCGTAAAGCGGTGGCGCGAGTGATTGAACATAGTGCGAGAAAAGCAGAGAATCAGGGAAAACTGTCCTTGCATGCTTCTGAAATAAGTAATTTGTTAAGAGAGTCTCACTACTGGGCAAAAGAGCAAAACTCAACAATGATCAGGCAGTCACATGTTGATCGTGCGCTTGAAAGTCAGAAACATCGCAATGGACGGTTAAAGGAGCAAGTTTTTTCCACCATTAAAGATGGTACAACTCTACTTAATGTGAGTGGTCAAGTCGTCGGGCAAATTAATGCCCTGTCAGTATATATGTCTGCAAATGCCGAATTTGGAATGCCTAACAGAGTTACAGCAAATTGCTATTTTGGTGACGGCACAATCACCGACATAGAGCATCAAGCAAAGCTTGGCGGAAATATTCATACAAAAGGCGTGCTCATACTTTCTTCCTATTTATCGTCAATCTTCGCCCAAGAAAGTGTTATGCCGTTGTCTGCTAGTTTAGCATTTGAACAATCTTATGGAGAGGTGGATGGTGATAGTGCCTCGTTAGCTGAATTCTGTGCTTTAATTTCTTCTTTGGCTGAAGTACCAATTTATCAACATTTTGCGGTGACAGGTTCTGTTAATCAGTTTGGTGAGGTCCAGCCAGTAGGTGGCGTGAATGAAAAAATTGAAGGTTTCTTCAGCGCTTGTGAGCTGCTTGGTCTGAATGGTTTACAGGGCGTGTTATTACCCGCTTCAAATATATCTAACTTGATGTTAAGTCAAAAAGTCCTTAATGCCGTAGATAAAGGCTTGTTTAAAATTTATCCGGTCAGTCATGTTAATGACGCATTGGTTTGTTTGACCGGTATTAAAACGGGAATGAAGTCTGGAAGTATTTGCAGAAAGGAATTTCCAAAAAATAGTATTTATGGCTATATCAGCCATAAATTTTCAAAACTCATAGCGGAGCCAAAAGACACTAGTCCTTGCGAAAAAGATGATTAAATCGATTACAGTACTGCAATTATTATTTATATTTCTCTTTATTAGTTCTGATGCGATTGCTTTAGATGACATAATTTTAAAAGGAGAGTTAACCCAAGGAAGTCTCATCATCGGTAAGGCGCCTATAGGTAGTACAGTATGGCTTGGCGAGAAACCTATTCCGGTCACAAATAAGGGGGAATTTGTATTTGGTTTTGGGCGAGACGCTGCCTTAAACCAAACGCTGTTTTGGCAGCTTCCCAATCAAAACAAAAATACTATGCAAATAGTTTTAACTGAGCGAACGTACAACACTCAGAAAATATCGGGCGTACCCAATAAAATGGTTAACCCTAAAAAAGAGCTTAGCAGCCGAATCCGAGCTGAAAATAGCTTGGTAAAGGGGGCCCGGAAACAGCAGTCGGATCTATTGTTTTTTTTGGGTCCATTTAAGGCGCCGCTAGAAGGCGAAATTACGGGCGTTTACGGCAGTCAACGTGTGTTTAATGGGGTGCCGAAAAGGCCACATTATGGCTTGGACTTTGCTGCACCAAGAGGAACGGTAGTCTTTGCCCCAGCGTCGGGGAAAGTAACGTTAACGCATGATGATATGTATTATTCAGGCGGAACCTTGATCGTTGATCATGGCTATGGTGTGTCTTCAACCTTCATTCACCTGAGTGACATTTTAGTGTCTGACGGCCAAGCTGTTAAGGTAGGCGACCCGATAGCGAGAGTAGGTAGTGGCGGGCGCTCGACTGGGCCCCATCTTGACTGGAGGGTTAATTGGTTTAATGTTCGAATTGACCCTCAGTTAGTGCTAAATATGTCTCAGCCTTAAGAGTTTAGTTAACGTCCTAGTAGGCTTTGGCCGCACACGCGTAAAACATTACCATTAATGGCTTGCGAAGCTGGGTGGCAGAAGAAGCTAATACTCTCTGCTACATCAATGGGGAGCCCCCCTTGGGATAACGCATTCATACGGCGACCTATCTCTCTTGGGATAAATGGAATGCTATGGGTCATTTTGGTTTCAATAAAGCCGGGTGCGATGGCATTAATGGTCAGGCCATCACTTTGTTGCACGGACTCGCTTTGACTAAATGTTTCAACGTACTTAGCTATACCAGACTTTGAACATGCATAATTTGATTGTCCAAAGTTACCTGCGATGCCTGAAATAGAAGAAATACAGATGATCCGGGCGTGCGCGTTAAATACTTTATTTTCAAAAAGGGCATTATTTAGTTGAATAACCTTGCTCAAGTTAATGTCAATTACTTGGTTCCAGAAATGATCAGGCATTTTGCTGATTGTTTTATCGCGTGTTATGCCTGCATTATGAATAATGATGTCAATAGCGCCTAATTGAGACCGTATCGTTGACAATATATTTTCAACAGCATCGTCATCGCTTAGGTCAATTGGCAGGCTGTGTCCGGAAATAGAGCGCGCAAGTTTTTCAAGAGCTGCCTTATTGGAAGGCATGTCGAGGCAAACTACCGTAGCGCCATCGCGTGATAATACTTTCGCTGTCTTCAATCCAATACCTTGAGCTGCACCTGTCACCAGAGCTAGTTTACCTTTTAGTGGTAAGTTCCAATTAATTCTTTTGGGCTTTAGCGTGTTGTTACTGAGTTTGATTGATTGACCTGTGATATAGCACGCTTTATTTGTCATCAAAAAATATAAAGGTGACTGAATATACTTTTGAGACCCTTTCTTGAGGTAAATCAGATTACAGATAATGCCTTTCTTTCCGACTTCTTTTGCAATTGATTTGCAAAAACCATCCAAAGACCCTTGTGTTGCTGAATGTTCAGCATCACTTGCTTGATCTAGATCTTCACCTACAATGATAATTTTACCCTTTGTTTTAATGCGACGAATTATCTGCTTAAAAGTGTAGAAAAGTGCATTTAGGTCAGTTGTTTTAGTGAATCCAGTTGCATCGAATATAAATGACCTGAAGCGCTGTGTTCCTAGATTCTCAAGATTGATGTCTTGGGTGTCTGGTTTAAAGGCATTGGGAGTGCTTGCAAGGCTTAACTCTGTTGAACGGGCTAATGTAAGAGAACAGCTATCGTTGTTCAAAAATTTAAAAATATTCTGTAATGCGAAGTTGTTTTTCGTGGCAGCAATGAGTACGCTTCCGTACGGTGCTGTTAGTACATCATTTTCTGAACGCTTCAGTTGAACTGGATTTGGAAGGTTCAATGATTGGAAAACCTGTTGTCCAATTTGAGTATTTGCAAGTTCAAGGTATAGATCATTCATAATGGTCAATTATAGTAGTGAGGGCATGAAAGGGATTTTAGAACAGTTTACCCTAAATAATGTAACTAAAAATAAATAATCAAGATAGGAATATTTAGAATGGCACAATCACCTTCTCAAGACATTAATGACTCTGAATATGCTCAGCAATGGATTCGTTTTTTACGTCACCGTAATATTGTTTTAAATATTATCTGGCCAATTTTATTATTTGTTGCGCTAGGGGCTGCTTTGATCGCGTTATATTTTCAGCAGCAACATGAAATCACCCTGCAGCAATTGCAAAATGCTGAAGCAAAGATTGCCTTCGAGCAAAATGAGCTCACCTATTTGCAAGCTGATTTTGAGACTTTGCGCTCTATTAATGATGAGCTACGAGAGGAAATTCAGACGCTTACTGATCAACAAGTTGAATATTCAACACAGACTAATTCTCAACAAGATATAACGAATAAAATTGTATCTAACTTAAAAGATCAAATTGACTCTATTACTGTTCAAAAAGCTCAACTATTGGAGTCTGTTGAAGAAACAAAATTATTATTAGAACAAGAACAGCGTTCTAGCGCAGCTGAAATTACGAACAATAATAAGGAGTTTGATAAACAAAAAATGGTTTTTCAACAACAAATATCCTCTCGTACAATAGCTTATAAAGCACTTGCTGTCAGGCAAAGTGAAACACTGTCTGAAATTGACCGTTTGATTGGAGAGATAAGTAAAAAAGAGGATCAAGTTAAAGTGATAGAAGCTTCTAAAAGTCGGCTTCAGAATAATCTAGCTTCAAGTGCTCAGGAGTATGGGTACTTGAAAACTAAATATCAAAGCCTTGAGAAAAAGCTAAGCCTAATGATGACGCCTATCGCGTCATCAAGCAGAACTAAGTCGCCTCTTGCTCAGGAGGCGGGGGATGGACTAGACGAAATAAAAGCACCCGTAAACAAAAAGAATACGAGCAAACCTATTCTTACTAATTCTGAAAAGAGTAGTTCGAACACTTCTTTTGATTACGATACTATTTCGGTCAATTAACAGCAGCTATTCCCCAAACTTTCTTCTATTGATTGAGTAGTCAGCTCAAATGGTATTGCCGTACCGCATCCCTCGAAAATTCCGTAATGATTCTCCCAGCTACCAATAAATTCAAAATAATGTTCAAACCTTGTTTCTTTCAGCATTCTCCAAGTATTACCGCAGACTGGAAATACTTTATCTTTCTCGATTAAATGATGTTTGTCTAATTTAAAACTCTTGTCTGAAAAAGGAATCCCCCCTTTGTAAATCACTGCTTGTCCATAGTCTTCGCACTGTGGTTCTAGATCAGGTAATTTAAAAAGGCGATAAGTGGCTGAGAAAAAACGAATATGTCCTATTTTGTTTTGTACTGCTTCATTCTCTATGGTGATGATGTCGTCTTCTACTAATCTAGGGTCCAGAAAACCGACACTTTTAGCTAAATTTTCGAAATCATTCCAGTAAAGGGCACCGCTCAAACACTCTCCGTATAATATAGGGTCGTCAACTAAGGCTTTAGGAACTCGCTTATTTGAATATACATCAGAAAAGTAGAGCTCCCCCCCTGGCTTAAGTAGGCGGTAAGCTTCACTTAAAACAGCATTTTTGTCAGGTGATAGGTTAATCACACAATTTGATACAATTATATCGAAGCTATTTTCTGGCAAGTCGAGTTCACCAAGCTTTTCAATGTAAGCCAATCTAAATTCAGTGTTTTTTGTTTGATAGCCAAATTTATCGGCATGGTATTGTTCATGCTCAAGCGCAATAGCGAGTTGTTCCTCAGTCATATCAACGCCAAGAATTTTTCCATTATCACCAACCCATTGTGATAAGACATAGCAGTCCCGACCAGATCCACAGCCTAAGTCCATGATATGCATGCCGGAAAGCAGGTCTGGTGCTATTAAACCGCAACCATAATATCTGCTTAATACGTCATCGTGTACATTGGATAGTGCTTTTTTCACATGTTGAGGTAGGTCTGAGCTTGTGCAGCAGGCGTTTGTTTTAAGGTCTTCACTTTTACTTAATACTTTGCCGTAATAATCTTTTACTTCTTCATGCATTTAAATAGTCTCTTTTTAACCTTTTAATGGGGTTTTATGCTTTCTGTATAAATTGACAGTCTGGGTAACTGTAAGTTCAGTCTAATAAGTTGTTAAATTAGCACTCTTTGTTCTTTGAATATATAGACACAGTGACCTATCTTTAGGTTTATGACTTAATTAGGAATAGTGGATTAGAATGAGTGGTAGCAGTTTTGATTGCCTTGGCGGTAATTACTATATCAGTGCGGCTAGTTTGCTTCTCGAATATAGAGGCTTCATTGACTCACATACAACATTATCTAAAGTGAATAATGCAAATCCCCAGTGGTCAATTATGGCCAAGTACTGCAGAGAGTTAGAGGGCTTCCCTGAATTACTCCGACAAATCACAAAGATTCATCTATCTTCTCAAATCGATTTCGAAAGAGCATTGTTTTGTAGTTGGAGCTCTTTATTGGTTTCGATATTGCTTAATTTGCCAGAGTCGCAGCAAAAAGCCATATTCTTAGCCGGCCTACTGCAGGATGTTGGTAAGTATTCTATCGCGCATGCTGATATGAATATCTCTCCGGTAACATATAGCGCCAGGGTTGGTTATGATGAACATCCTCTTAGAGGTGCCATGATGGCTGGATCAATTTTACCTCAAGTAGCAGGTCTAAATGATTTGATATTACATCATCATGCAAGAGAAGATGGCACTGGATACCCTGTAAATGTAGGAGAAACACAGTTAGGCGTAGATAACCAGATTTTGATAATTTCGAATGAGATGAGTGATTTATTAGACAAGTGGGGAGGGCATAACCAATTAAAGCAAGTCTTGCCTGTTCTAAAGCTCAACTCCTTTCTGTATTTCAATCGAGTTCATTTCTTTTGGGTTAAGCTCTTTGAGCCTCACATTCCTGTGCAGGTTGCAAAATGTGATATAGATATATTGTTTAATGATGTTAAAAAGAAAGTTGAATCATTGCAAAGTATGTTATCAAACTTATTAATTCTCAGTGCTGAGTTAGTCCTTTATGATTATGATGTTGTTATTCATGGTTTGCGGATGATGATACGACGCCTTGCATATCTATCTACAGATACGGGAATATTTGATCCGGTATTATTTCAGCAAAAAGTCTATCATTCGAATAATAACGAAAATGATGTGATACGTGACTTGGATTCCATTTTAAAGGGCTTACCTGAAATCTTAATTCGTATTGAGGTGTTTATAGATGAAATCCTAAAAACAAAAAAGTATGATGTGGATGTTTCATTACTTCAGGGTGCTAAAATTCAATTGCATAAAAATATAAAAACCCTTGAAGGTAAACGCTGTAATATTTTTCGTTGATATCAACAGTTCCACATTTAGCTTTCTATTTAGGCATCGTCAATGCAGGATCAACTCAATCAGGCAATATCACTCCAGCAATCGGGTAAATTTCAACAAGCAGAAGAGATATTTAAAAAATTACTTCAAATTGAACCTGATAACCCCGTATTACAAGCTCGTTTAGGTTTATTGCTCTTCCAGGTTCAGCGTTTCGCCGAGTCGTATCCCTTATTGGAATATGCCATTAACTCGCTGCCTCAAGAAACTGAGTTATTGTTGCGTGGGGTAGAGGTCGCTACTCGTTTGGGTAAAAATCTACAGGTTGAAAAGTGGCTTTATAAAGTACTTGAGGCTTTACCAGATAATGTTGCAGCAAATGAACAGCTTGCAGGCATATTGGTGAATAACCACAAAGAAAAAGAAGCGTTGAAGATTTCTAAACACCTTATTAGATTGAACCCTAAAAGTTCAAATGCGTACAATTTAAAAGGCCTTGCTTTGAGCCGCTTAAGTGAAATAGATAAAGGGTATAAGTGCTTTCAAAAAGCAGTATTGCTGAATCCTGGTCAGTTAGGTGCAATACGAAATTTAATTATTTATGGCAAGGGGAAAAATGAGAAGGTCCTTGAAGAAATCATACCCCAACTTGAGCAAAAGATTACGCAACAGGCATCCCCTCAAATCAAAATGAATATCGCTTACATCATTTCAATGTATTACGACAAGTTGAAAGCAACAGAGAAATCATTTCAATATCTAAAGCTTGGTAATGATATCAACAACTCTCGTTTACCGTATGAACATAAAACGACAGAAAAGCAATTTGAAATACTTAAAAAATCCATCACACCCGAGAGGGTGAAGTTGCTTGAAGGAAAGTCACTAGACGATGCTTCGCCTATCTTTATTTTAGGTATGCCTAGATCAGGCACTACTTTGATTGAGCAAATTCTCTCAAGTCATTCTCTCGTAGAAGCTGAGGGGGAAATCACAGACCTGAAAGAGGCTTTTGAGGCTCGTTCGGCTATTTTAAACGACGATATCGTCGACGATGATTATCTAAATGCAGTGCTAGGCGTTTCAAGCCAATACTTGAGTAACGTTAGGTCTCGACAAAGTGCTCAGTATTTTACAGACAAAATGCCTTACAACTTTATGCTCCTTGGGCAGATTGCCTTAACAATGCCGAATGCTAAGATTATTCACTGTACGAGAAATCCAATCGAAACATGCTTTTCCATTTACAAACAGAACTTTTCAGGGGCTCATTCATACGCCAATAACTTGTTAGATCTTGCGCATTATTACAAAGCTTATGACTCTTTAATGACTTATTGGAAGGCCTTATTTGGCGACCAAATATATGAGGCAAATTACGAGTCTATGGTGAGTGACTCTGAAGATCAGATTGCGAAACTGCTAAACTTTTGTCAATTGGAAGATGAGGCGAAATGTTATGAGTTTCATAAAAATAAGAGAGCCGTTAGAACAGCGAGTGCCGCACAGGTTAGGCAGCCTATTTATCGTGATGCAATAAAAGCCTCAAATTTATACAAAACACAGCTTTTACCTCTAGCTCAAGCTTTGGATACATAAGTTTTAATAAACGATATGTTAAACAAGCCCTACATTCCTACTTGACCATAAGGTGTTTGCTTTTTTGAAGGCCGCTTTTTGTGTCAGGGTAGGGTGTAATGCTTTGAGTGCTAATGCACAAGTACCTAAAATAGCGCCGTGGGCGTACTCATCTGATAAATCGCCTCTCCATATAGACTTCATTTGGTCTACCGTCATTTCGCTTTCTTTAAGGTGTCGTTTTTGATACATCGCTGGCCACTCTTCTTCGCTTAACTCACCATTTAAAGCTGAAAAAAATGTCATGCTATTATCAGGGTTTCGTTCGATTTCACCACCTTCACCCTTTATAACCGCTAAATGTTTGTAAGCGAGTTGTTGCCCTACGGCTTGATGTCGTGGCGCGTAGGGTGGGTGAAAGATTCCTTGTAAAACAGTCGGTGAGTTTAACGGATTAATTAATCTAGCTAACGAGTGCACCGGAGATCTAAGACCCATGAGGTTACGCATATTGATCAAGCTATAAAGTCTTGGGCTGATATGCTCCAACGACAAGTAAGAAAAACCGCTTGCGCTAAGTTGGTCGCGTACATCAGACCAGTTGTTTGCAGATGATAAACCAAGATCCTCAAGAACATGTTCGGTGTAAAGGCGGTTCGCTGTATGTCCTGCTGCACCATGAATAAATACTTTATGACCAGCTTGAGCTAATAACAAAATTGAAAAAATATACCAAGGAAGGTGTCTCCTCTTACCTGCGTAAGATGACCAGTCAAGGTCTGCTTCAATATCAGGCGGAGTATTTAAGGTTTCTCTGACAGCCTCCGCAAATCCCGTTAGTTCATCATTAGTTTCTTCCTTGACGCGCATCAACATCATGAAAGCGCCCAGTTGAACGTCCTCGACTTCACCTTTCATTATCATCGACATGGCTGAGAAAGCTTCTTCTCTTGTCAGTGCGCGGCTACCTTTTTTGCCTTTACCCAAGATTCTTACATATTGTGCGAATGGGTGTTCTTCGTTAGCTTGTCTGATATTAATATGTGTCATACGGGTTCACTGATAAAAGGTAGGTGTAAATTAAAATATGTATTGTAGCTGAACTAAAGGCAATTGGTTGGTTTGGGTAAACCTGCAATTTTACTCGCAAGTTTAGCTGGACTATTTGGGAATAAGGACAGCAAATAGATACTTGTGCCTTTTTCGGCGCCAAGATTCTGCTTAACATACTTTACCAGAATTCGCATCGCGGGTGATAAGTCAAACTCATGATAGAACCGTCGTAGCAGGTGTATTATTTCCCAATGCTCATCTGTTAACACAAAATTTTCTTCTTTGGCGATCGCATGGGCAATGTCTTCATTCCAATCATTAAGGTTGACTAGAAAGCCTTGTTTATCTCTTAGAGGTTCATTTGCCATAACATCCCAAAAGTTGAAGGCTGATTAGTACCAGCTAGTGACCTTTTCATGCAATAAGCTTAGCTCAACAAACTCAGCGTAATTAATATAGCTGAGTTTACTTGTATCCAGAGCGATGCCTCTAGCAAGCGCATCCTCTTTTAGAATATATATGTGTTTAGCGGTATTTGACCAATGCTTGGACGAATGCTGAGAAAGCTGTTGTGCTTGATATACACCGTTTTCAATTAAAATGACGGAGTCGTTAGTATCGATCACATCTGAAAGTTGTTGGTTAAGGCCTTCATGTGCGCTTGTTTTATTTATAGTATGTAAAATCATGATAGTAAGCTGACTCTGTACTTGTTTAGGTGCTTGATTAGGTATTTTATTCGGAACTAGAGTCAGAGTCTAATGACTGTGTCGGCTGATTGGTAGATCTTCTTAATGTCGCTTTTCGTTATTTTTTTCAATACAGGTGAGTCTGTCAAATTAACGATCCCTCTAGAGTTTAAGCTATCTTCATCAACCAAAACCTCTTCAAGCCCATAAATCGGTAAAGCTTTAAGCATGTGTGAGATATTCTTTTGATCAATGTGTTCGGGGAATTGATTGCTCATTAATTGATAGCAGGCATCGCCAGTAAACAAAATACTGATATCTTGTTCAAATGTTGCTGCTGTTAGAGCTATATCGAGCGCTTCTTTAGCATGACTACTGCCGTAAGGTGCTGATTGTTGAACAAGCAAGATATGCATTATTTAATACCCAAATGTAATAATTCGATCTGACATTGCGCAAGCTTCAACAAGCTGTCCAAGGCCTGATAGTTCAAATTCTTCAGAGACGTTATGGCTTAGTTTATTATGTCGAGTCGCCTCTTGCTCATTAATTAAACCTCTACGTGCTGCTGCAGCGATGCATATAACCAGGTCAAGGTCATAGTCTTGTTTTAACGCTTGCCAGGCAGTATACAGGTCAAATTCATCTTGTGGGGGTGTCGCTAAACACGAACCGGCATGCACAGCATCTTGGTAAAAGAAAACGCGATGAATTTTATTGCCTGACTTTAATGCTGCTTGTGTGTAGCGAAAAGCGCTGTGAGCTCCTTGAGAGCTATAGGGGGCCGAAAGAACAAGTATGCTGATATTCATGTCAATTACATTAATCTTGCAGTGTAGGGTTAATGGCTTGATTTCGTGTTGAGTATATACAACTTCGCATAACAACAAAAAACCCAGCATTAGAGCTGGGTTTTTATTAAATCATTTAGAGGTATTAATCATCGCCACTGAAGGAAGATAGAATGCTTAGAAGGCTGATGAAGATATTGTAAATTGAAACATAAAGGCTAATAGTTGCCATGATGTAGTTTCGTTCACCGCCGTTAATGATGCTTCCTGTTTGGTAAAGTATTGCAGCGGAAGAGAATAGTACAAAGCCTGCGGAGATTGCTAATTGCAGACCTGGTATTTGAAAGAAGATGCCCAGTACCATAGCACCAATTAAAACAAAGAATCCGGCCGTTAAAAAACCAGCCAAAAAGTTGAAGTCTTTACGTGTGGTTAACGCGTAAGCAGAGAGACCGAAGAACACGAAAGCGGTAAGGCCAAGCGCATTCATGACAATTGGCATCGCGCCAGCACCTGCAAACATGCCAATGATAGGGCCCAGTGTGTATCCCATAAAACCGGTTAAAGCGAACGTACTCGCTAACCCCCAAACGCTATCACGTAATTTTGCAGTTAAGAAAAATAAACCGTAAAAGCCACCTAGTGTAAGTAAAAATCCAGGACGAGGCATATCCATTGATAAATAGGCCGTTAAAGCAGAAAAGGCAATTGTAAGGCCTAACAGCATATAAGTATTTTTCAACACAGTCGCTGCACTAGTATCTAAAGCCGCCTGAGCATTAGGGTTCATTACACTAGCCAGTTCATCCGTGTGGCTCTGAGAAGATCGTTTATCCAGCATATTTATGCTCCATTGTTACTGTTAGATAGTTAACTGCTAACTAATTAAATACGTATATACCTATAATAAGGCTGACAAGATAAAATTCAACTCTTTAATTCTTTAATAATAAAATGTTGACACTAATAAATTATTTGGTAATATGCACCCCGCTTCTAACAAGAAGCGTTGCGGTGAGCTGCCAGAGCGGTTGAATGGACTGGTCTTGAAAACCAGCGTGGGTTAATAGCCCACCCGGGGTTCGAATCCCTGGCTCACCGCCATT
>ENA-OSET01004062-OSET01004062.1-sediment-metagenome-genome-assembly--contig:-NODE-4062-length-13109-cov-3.872391_pt1 | contig 13109 bp, 9 predicted proteins | sample MGYA00237882_ERZ534229 | MGnify/ENA primary metagenome ERZ534229 (study PRJEB26408, sample SAMN06266212) | sediment metagenome | isolation source: Hudson Canyon methane seep mesocosm | place: USA:Hudson...
CCCTCTGATCAGGAAGCGAAGCCAACATCTGCCCGTACAAGCTATACACTACTTTGGCACTTTCAATAATGTCTTTTTGGTCTTGCGGGATAGTAATTTTATTCATTAACTTTTCAAAAAATGTTAGGTGTTCAACATCTAAGCTGCCATGAGAGTCCAAATAACTAAACGCTTGCTTTGGAAGCGACAAGCCTTTTCCCATTGCGTCAGCTGCATGACTCGCCAGAGCTACACTGGTACCTTCTAATACCCAGACCATGCCAAAAATACATAGGGGGTTTTGAGTATCAATCGCGTCATATAAGTAGCTAATCATGCTCTCGATAGCGGAAGAAGGTTGACCATTACGCACTAATTCTTTATCACCCCCACATGCAGCAATGTCATTTAGAATCCATTCGTGGTGCCCATACTCTTCTTCGATATATTCGACAATGGCTGCGCGAAGCCATTCTTTTTCAAAGCTCAGCTTTGAACCACTGGCCATGAGTAAAGGCACCGTATGCTTAACGTGATGAAATGCTTCTGTTAAGAATGCGACATAAGCCTCCAAAGATACCTGCCCTTGAAAACAGGACTGGATGATCGGTAAGCCCAATAACTGCTCACGCTCTTTGCTTGTTTCTGCTTGCAATATTTCAAAAAAATTCGTCATCGTATTTTCTCCAATTTGATTTATATTTGAGCCTGTTTCTAAATGGACAGTATTTAGATACAGTTCATCAATGTGTGTTTGATAGTGCGATAAAATCTCGGATCGTTTGAGTCTGCCATTGTCTGTTGCTAATCCGTTTTTAGCGGTGAATCCTGCGTCAATAACGACCCATTTTTTAATCTGAGCGTAGCTAGGTAATGTTTGGTTGATAACAGCGATTGAGTCTTCAATCTGTTGATCGCTGAAAAGTGCTGAACGCTTCACAATCAGGGCTATATTGAAGGGTTTAGCTTCGCCCCAGACCAGTGCCTGTTTGATGGCAAGACTGTGTGTTAATTCACTTTCGAGCCATTCTGGGTTGATGTTTCGTCCGAAACTGGTGATGAATTGATTTTTTTTTCGCCCCTTAATAAACAAATAACCCTCTTGATCTAAGTAACCCAAGTCGCCCGTAGGTAGCCAATTTTTTGTGGGTGGTTGTTCGCCTAAATATCCCAGCATTTGGTTGCCTTTGATGAACACCTCCCCAGTACCGGAAATCTGAATTTCATTATGTACTAGCGCTTTTCCTACGCTGCCTTGGCGTTGTTGGGTGGGTATATTCAAACAACTCACCGAGGCATTTTCAGATAATCCATAGCCTTGAAAAACTGGAAGTCCACAGTTGTTCGCGCGTTGCAGTAGCGATTCACATACATGCCCACCACCCACCGCGATTAGCTTTAAAGATGTCGTTTGAAGTCCACCCATTTCAATCGCCGCGACCAAGGCGTGTAAAAGTTGTGGCACCAGTACGATGCTGTCGGCTTGTTGCTGATAGATATGTTGAACAAACTGGGTGATATCAAGCTCGCTGGCTGATTGATAACCCACGCGTGAAAGTGACGATACCTGAACCGTTCCACCGACCATTAATGGCGCATACACACCGGCAATGTTTTCTAATAAAGTAGCCAAAGGCAGTAAACAAGCGTGCTTTCGAATATCCTGCGAATCTGTTGCTTGTGCTAAAGACTGAGCGACTATCAGTTGTTGCTCTGCTGATAGACATACCCCCTTGGGTGAGCCAGTGGTGCCTGAGGTAAAGGTTATTTTCGCCGTATTTTCATGTACTTTATTGCGATTCACATCACTGAGTTGAAATTTGAAATAGCTCAATCCTACTGGTGATAATTTAAGCCTACCTTGTTGGGAAATGCGCTCAGGGAATTCTGGTAATGCTGAAATTTGCCCGCCCTTTAGTTCGGTAAAGAGATCTGTAAAGAGACCTGTAATAACACAATCAATTGAGGCCTTTTTTAAGACATGATTGAGCTGATTTGAGCTGAAAAAAGTCGGGAGCGGGACAATGAGAGTATTTGATTTCATTGCCGCTAGATCCCATAAAACCCACTCGGCTGAATTATCAGCTAACAAGGCTAAACGTTTTACGTGATGCTCTTTTAACCACTGAACTCGTTGATCAATAGCCTGGTTTAATTCTCCCCAGGTAACACGAAGCTGATCTGATTCAATAGCGACTTTCTGACTTTTTTTCACCGCATGGCTTTCTAACAATTTGAAAAAGGAGATCGGGTTCATTTTGAAGCTCCCTGTTTGATAACTCTTTGCTGGTCAAAAGATGAAGAATAAAAATTTTGGAATTTCAACTTTTTATACAACCCCATTTGGTGCATTTTTTCACACGCTAACGCCATCGCGCCTACCATAACTTTTGGCTGAGTTTCAAAATAACTTCCCCAATCATCGCATTGTGTTGAAGTACTTGAATGATGGGCATCAATTAGTGCTAAGGGCTCTAAACCAATCGCCTGAAAAGCATTCACCATGCTTTTTGTTAAGGTGAACGCAATCCATTGATGGCCAATACTGCTTAAGTACTCTGCTAGTGACAGAATTATTAAGTGGGCCGCACCGGGGATAGCGCCCGCCAAATTACCTACCTCTACAAAATCACTACGCTTCATCTGTTTTCCAATTACCGCTGATGCTGCTTTTTCTAGCGGGAAATCTAAATACTGCTCTAAGAACAGTTTATTTCTATGCCCTAATGTAAAGCCTGCGGCTGCTACCGTCTTACCAGACGAGACACTGCTTACTTTCACTAGCATTGGCATAAAGGCCTGCACATCTGCCTGATAGCGTTTTTCATAAACCGCATGTATAAAGTGTTCTATGTTTTGCCTATCAGCATGTTGTTGAGGCACTAAATCTACTTGATAGGATTGTTTGGCAAATTCAAATTGCGCGATACGCTGTTCCATTACTTGTTCTTTATTTACTAACTCGTGAGAGCTTAGCTTAGCTATATATTCTTTCATGACTTTCTCCAGTCAAATAAGAGCTGTTGACGTTTTACACAGCCCATACTAGAGTTCATGACTTAAGCTTTTCTTATCAAAAATTGAAGAAATTAACTTTGTTTAGGCATTTTCTTAAGACAGCCTTAAGCTTGAGATCTCAATATTGAGGACATACTTATTACACTGAATTGGAATGTATGCATTTATTATTAGTAGAAGATGACCAGCTTTTGGGCCAAGGAATTGAGATCACCTTAAAGAATGAAGGTTATCAAGTTGATTGGGTCTGTGATGGGCAGTTAGCACTCGACACACTGCTTCAAAGCGCAAGCCAATATGATGCATTAGTGTTAGACCTAGGCTTACCTACAATAGATGGATTAGACGTTCTCACGAAAGTAAGACAAGCCAATATCGAGATACCGACGCTGATTCTGACGGCAAGAGACAGCATTAACCATAAGGTAGAAGGTTTAGATTCAGGCGCAGATGATTACCTGGTTAAACCCTTTGATATTCAAGAACTGTATGCCCGCTTAAGGGTACTGCTTCGCCGAAAACAAGGTCGCGCCCAAACATTAATTCAGCATGAAAGCTTAAAAATTAACCCGAGTTCAATGCAGGTATGGTATCTCGAAAAAGAAGTGAGCTTGACGCGAAAGGAGTATTTTTTATTACTTGAGTTAATATCAAACGCTGGCAGAATCCAAACTAGAGATCACTTAGAAAGTACGCTTTACGGTATTGACGAAGAAGTAGAAAGTAATGCCCTAGAAGTACATATTCATAACCTTAGAAAGAAAATATCAACTGAGCTAATTAAAACCAAACGCGGCATTGGCTACCTCATCAAAAAAGAAACAACTTCAGGATAATATTGGCGTGAAATCAATTCGTAATTATTTATTAATCTCGGTTCTGAGCGTTGTGTTAATTTCCTTAATGATTTTTTCAATCCTCACCTATTCGAATTCAAAACATGAGGTTGAAGAAATATATGATTCACAACTTGCGCAATCAACACGACTATTATATGCACTAATCAGCGTAGATTCAGTAGAACCCCTGGCCACTAAAAAGTTATACAAAAAAAGCTTAATGTATCAAGTTTGGCATTTTTCAGGTGAGTTAGCCCTTCATTCACAGAGTGCCCCTGAGAGTTTGCTGCACCCACTTAAAAAGGGTTTCAATACCGCAAATTACAATAAAAAAACCTGGCGAACATATACCTTGAAAGATTCGGATAAGGCGTTATTTTTTGTGGTGGCTGAAAACCTTAAGGTACGCAATAAACTTGTAGACGAAATTACAGAAATCATATCACTGCCGTATTTTATTGGCGTACCGGTACTTTTAGTACTGTTATGGATTTTTATCGGTCGAGGTCTGTCACCGCTCATAGCTATTAGCGCAGCTATTCAGGCAAGGTCGCCCGATAATTTAGAGCCCATAAACTTACCGCAACTTGCACAAGAATTACAGCCTATCGAATCCGCCATCAATGGTTTGTTTATCCAGTTGAATGATGCGATTGAAAGAGAAAAAACCTTTACTGATGATGCGGCACACGAGTTAAGAACGCCATTAGCAACCATAAAACTGCATGCGCAAAATGCAATCCAAAGTAAAGAAGAAAGTACTCGGCATCAAAGCTTAAACTTGCTCGACCAATCTATTGAACAGGCCACCCGAACGATAGAGCAATTACTACACCTTGCTCGCATTCAGTCATTAGCGTTTAATACCAGCCAAGATGCCGTTGCAATAGATAAGGTTGCTAGAGAACAAGTCGCGCAAATAGATGTAAAACTTGAGCAAAAACAGCAGCAGTTAATCTTTGACTGCCAAGAACCACTGCCAAAAATTAACGGTAATGATGTGTTGCTGAGACTGTTGATTCGAAACCTGTTAGAAAATGCCAACCTGTATACACCTGAAGACGGCACCATTAAGTTAGCTCTTCGGGCGTCAAATACCACGTTGATATTACAAATCGAAGATTCTGGGCCGGGTGTTTCGGATACAGTTTATACCGAGATATTCAAACGCTTTCACCGTGAACGGCCAGGAGAGACTATTGGATCAGGTTTAGGTTTGTCTATTGTGAGCCGTATAACAGAGCTTCATTCAGCCAAAATCCAACGATTAGAACCGTCTGAGATTACACTGAAGGGGTTTTGTTTGGAAATAAGCTTTCCAGTTGCCGATTAGTATCGGATCAAAAAAGAGCTTCTGCTACAGCGATACATTCCGTTGAGGTTTAAATTAAACCAAGTCAGACAGTAAAGTCGGTTTTTTAATGCCAAAACCTTGAGAGTGATCTACGCCAATTTCTTTTAAGACTTCAAGAATATCGTAATTTTCAACATATTCCGCAACTGTTTTCATGCCCATAAAATGTGCTAGCTCATTAATCGATTTGACTAAGGCCTGATCTTGAGGATTTTTATCTATGTTACAGATAAACATTCCATCAATTTTAATAAAATCGACAGGTAGCTTTTGGATGTAAGCATAGGAAGATAAACCAGAGCCAAAGTCATCCAAAGAAAACTTACACCCGGTCTGTTTCAAGATCCGAATAAATTCAGTTGCATCAGCAAGGTTAGTGATGGCGGCAGTTTCAGTAATTTCAAAACAAATGAGTTCTGGAGATACTGTCGAAGCAGCAAATTCACCAAGAATAAATTCCAAAAAGCTATCGTCGCTCAATGAGTTACCGGATAAATTAATTGAAAAGCCTTGTGATTTAGAAACAATAGCCTCGTTCTGTTCCATCCATTGTAGTACTTGATTCACCACCCAACGGTCTATTCTCGCCATTCGGCCATAATGTTCAGCCGCTTCAATCAACATGCCAGGAGGCAATACTTGACCACTGTGTTTAACCCCTAAGAGAATTTCGTAATGGCAACTATCACTGTCATCATTAGCATCCACAATGACAGGTCTAATTTCCTGGCACCTCAAGGTAAGCAGGCTATCCAAGTCATCATCTAAACGCTGAACCCACTGCAACATTTCATCACGTTTTTTCTGATCTTGGTCTTGTTCTTGGTATAAGGTAACTCTGTTACGCCCGTTAGATTTGGCAGAATCACACGCCACACCTGCTTTTCGCATCACCGTATCATACGAGTCGAATTCTACCTCAAACTCAGCGACGCCAATACTCACCGTATTGGTGATATTATTCTTTTCCCATTTAAAATCTGTTTTTTCAACATCTGTACAAATTAACTCAGCGACTTCCATGGTGGTTTCAGAAGAGCAATTTGTCAGAATCATACCAAACTCATTACCCCCCAAGCGTCCACAGAAAGCATTATCCAAACCATGCGCCTTAATCACTTCTGATACATGCTTTAAGATTGCGTCTCCTGCATGGTGGCCATAACTTGTATTGGTTAAGTTAAATTTATCAACATCTATATATAGCAGAGAGGCATTGGTGCTATTTGTCACAGCCCCTGCGATCGACTGTTCAAGCGCTCTTTCAAAGGCTTGTCTATTCAATAAACCCGTCAGTACATCACAACTAGATTGGCTTGATAGCTCTTCATATACCGATTGCACCATTTGATGCAGCCCCTGATCAACAAGCGGCACGTCTTGATGCGTTACGAAGGTAGCGTTGTTTTCCTTGAACATTTCAACCAAGCCATCAAGAGACACATCAACATCTTTCATCCCTTGGCTATCAACAAAAACAAAACGGAAAGATTCACTACCAGACCAAGCTAAACGTAAACAACGCGACCGGCCATCCTCATCAACAATTTCGACCCAGTCTCCTACTTTCATTGATACGATACGTTTATACCAATGACCCGTTTGATCTTTTGATTCGGCATCAGGACTTAGGTCTTTAATTTCTTTTTCTGTTTTATCAAACGGCCATTCATATTTTTCCACTTTCACTAATAAAGGGTCGGCCTCATTAAATAAACAATCTTCTAACCTTTTTATGACGGCCTCATAACCAATTAAACCAACAAGAGAGAGCTCTTTGGTAATCAGTTCTACTAATGACGGCGCTTCGAGCTCCATTTCTAACTCTAATGCCCATTTATCTGAACTATCTGCCTCATCCCCCAACCAGTTCAACAGCAAGTCAACCACGTTCAGCACTTCATTATAGGTAGCGCTACCATGGCCGTCACGGATACAGACGAAAGACAGGTGTTCTCGCCAACCCGCCTTATCTATTAACTCCAATAAAACAACGGGTACTTGCTTCCCCTCAATTAAGTTACAGATATCAGTAACCACTTTTAAACGAGAGTCCGCTACTTTTTGCTTGCCTTCATAGGCTCTCGCAATGCGGTCTGAATTTCGTTGATACGCTTGAGCTTGGCGCTCCAATAAAGCATTAAGCTCTTCTAGCACCTTCTCTACTATTTTGTCATCATCATCATATTCTTCGATGACTTGATCAATAAACCGGCCAATTATTTTTTCTAAACGCTTATGGTCTGTGCGTTCATCTGATGATAATTTTGCTAACTTATTCAACATCTGACGCGCTGGGTGAGAAACATCTGAAAAGAAGCTTTCATCCCTTAATACAATTTTCAAAATGGTCAGTTTTAATTTATCTAGCCATTCTTTAAGAACACCACACACACCTACTTTTTCAACAATTACCTCAAAAAACCGATCTGTAACATCAATCTTTTCAGATTCGCCCGAGGTGATGGTATATGCTTCGCCAGGTAGTCCTGTTAAACCGTCCTCAATCCAGCCCCTTAAATTTGAATGCTTAATCTGATCAGGACTCAAATCCCCGTGCTGCAACTGACTGATAGCACCCACTAATTCTCTGGATTCATTTGTCACTAAATCAGGTGAAGCAATATCGTTGTTTTTTGAACTTAGGCTGCCAGACTTTAAGTGAGAATTTACAGAGGTATTGAGACGCGTTAAAGTATTTAATGTTTCAACATGTCCGACTTGTGGTGCCACTATGGCGCCAGTTCGGACCTCAGTATTACCCACATTCATTTGTAGCGCTGCATTACCTACTTGAGCAGTTTCTGAATGTGCGTGCCCTGCCACACCCAGGTCTTCATCATATTCGAAAGAGTCGGGTACTTGCTCGCCACTGCTTCCATAGTGAGAACCTCCACCGCTACCTCCTGAAGGTCCAGAAGGTTCTAAAGCGCCTAAATCCTGTTCACCCATTAGAGGCTTTATTGGTTCATCGTCAATATTTGAGACCACATTTTCATCGGATTGGTCAATCTTAGGCGTGGCTGCATCCGTACGCGCTTTATGTATTGCGGAAAACTTTTGATAATCAAAACCCGCCAATAAGGTAATGTGCATTACCTTTTCATACAGCTCTTTTAAGTCTGGCAATAAACTTCGGGAAAATGTTTTATAAATAACAGACTGAGTTGCAGCAGGTATTTCTAATTCATCGATATGCTTTTTAAGCAAAGAAAGGATACAAGCCGGGCCAATCGCAACGTCTTCATCATTAAATAACTTGCCAGCAAGTGAACTGAAGACTTCTGACATTTCATGAATTTCATATGACAGCTCAGCTTCGAGAAATTTGATGCCATTATTAGCTGTTAGCCAGTCTTCAAATTCGTCTTTCGAAACCAAACTTAAACTATCTAATCTCTGTTTTTTTTCAGTTATCGAGGCTTTGGCGGGTGTACTTTTGGCGGTAGGCTTAAGTTTTTCATTATGTGCTTTGGAGAGTTGCTCAATGACGCCTGAGGCTATATTTGCAGCAAACCATTCATCATTTGATTCAAACAGGTTGATCGCTAAAGAAAAATCGGCACGAAGCCAATCTTCAGTTTCTTCCAGGGATTGATATAACTCAACCGCACAGCAGTGTATGGCACGCTGTATCGCGTCCCGAATAGCATTTGAGCATTCGTTGCTTATGTCAGAAAACAGCTGTTCAATCTGATTCAGGCTGGTTTTGTTATCAGTCATCAATTATATAATGTTCAGTAAGCGTCAACGTTTAACGGTTATTTCAGGAAGGATGATCTTTCCATTCCTGCTCCTTGTACATTAAAGGCTAACCCAAATGCTTGATTTAACAAGGTATGGCTTCATTAAGTTACAAAAAACATAAAACCTGCAGCATGTATTCACTAGTTTTTGTTAGACTATGTCCCTCTTGAACAGATGGATAGATGAAGGCCCCTTAATGAACCAGCTTTTTGTACAAAACCTCAGTGTGATTGACTTTTCTTACTTTGACCTTCAAAGGGGAATTTTAGGTGAAAGCTGGATTGTCGATATTGAACTCTCAGGCGGATTAGACGATTTAGGCATGGTCTTTGACTTCGGCCATGTTAAAAAGAAAATAAAGGCCATCATAGATGAAGAAATGGATCACCGCTTTGTTATCTCCAAACAGCTTAAGGGTCTCGAGATTAAAGAGAGTAAAGGAAATATCGAATTAAATTGGCAAAATACCATGGGGAGTTATCAGCATATTTCGCCAGAGAGCTCTGTGCTAATCCTCGATGTTAAAACGATTAATACAAAATCTGTTGCCAATTATTTGGAAGAGCTAATACTAAAAGCACTACCGGATAATATTTCAAAAGTTAAAATCACCTTATCTCAAGAAAACATCGATGGCGCTTACTACCATTACAGCCATGGTTTAAAGAAACATGACGGTAACTGTCAACGCATCGTGCACGGTCACCGGTCTATGATCGAAATTTATGAGAATCATTCTCGAAATACTACCTTAGAAGACTATTGGTCAGCATGTTTTCGTAATATCTATATTGGTACCCAAGAAGACATTAGCAAAGAATTTGAGATTGAGGGTAAATCTCATACCACTTTCTCGTATACCAGCGAGCAAGGTGATTTCAGTGTCACCTTACCGACTAAACGTGTCTATATCATCGAAACTGATTCAACGGTTGAACTCATCGCCGAGCATATTGCCGAAAAGTGCTTAGCTAAGAATATTAATAACCACTACCGCGTCAAAGCATTTGAAGGAGTAGGCAAAGGTGCCATCGCTAGTTGTTCTTAGCCAAGACTCCTTTGTTTTTAATTAGTTCTTCTAAAGAGCCACTCTAAACGGCTCTTTTTTGTTAATTTTGTCAGTACAGCCCGCCATAACACAGTAGGCACATTAATGATATTTTTAATGTTTTTCGAATCAGCGAGCATTTCCTTTTTAGCCATTTTATATACTTTTTCTGACGCCTTAGACGGATGCCCAGCATTGACAGGCGGTTGAGGGTCATACTCAATTGATAATTGAATAATCTCAGCCCGCTCTTGCCCAAAGAGTCTTTTAACAACACTTAATGCTAAATCTATTCCAGCCGACACACCTGCAGCTGTGATAATTTTTCCGGAAGTAACAATGCGTGCGTCTTTTTGGGGGATGGCACCAAAGCCCTTTAAGGCATCTTGTGCAATCCAATGCGTTGTTGCCGGATGCCCCTCTAAAATACCAGCAGCAGCCAAAATTAATGCACCAGAACAGACTGATAAGGTCAACTGACTGGTTTCATGCGCTTGTTTCAACCACGATATCAGCGCGGTATCGGCCATGGCAGTCACGGTATCTGCAGAAGAGCCTGGAACAAGAAGGATATCCGGTGCCGGCGTTTCCTCAAAAGAGTGTGTCGCTCCAATCACCAATATTCCGCTATCACAGACGATAGGCTCAGGCCGGTGACTCACAAACCGAAGCTCAACACCTGGCATCGACCTTAGGACTTCATAGGGCCCAAGGGCATCCAAGGCAGTCAGCCCCTGATATAACACGATTGCTACCTGCATGATCATTTCCTCTTTGAGTAGATTAACATTCAGCTTATCGCATCTAAATTTGTCTGGTATGCCATAAATAGTCTAATATCTGCCATATGGAAACACGTAAAATCTATTTCGTCATTTTTCCCGGCTTTGAGCTCTTAGATCTCTCTGGGCCAGTTTCTGTCTTTTCTTCTGCCACTCAGCTTCATGCACAATCGCCTTACGAAACGCATGTTATTTCAACATTAGGTGGGCCAATACAAAGCAGTGCAATGCTGTCTATCGATAGCACTTCAATCTCTGAAATTGCTATTAACTCTCTAGATTCGATATTCATCGTCGGCGGGAATGCAGAACCCGTATTGCATGCTAGCCAAGATGCGACGCTTATTAAGTGGTTACAGAGCATAGGAGATAAAGCAGAACGTATAGGCTCTATTTGTAGCGGGACCTTTATCTTAGCTGAGACAGGCTTACTGACTAACAAACTGTGTACCAGTCATTGGTCAGCAACGCATACACTCAAAACCATGTACCCTTCGATCAAGATCAAACAAGAAGCATTGTATGTGAATGATGGCAAATTTTGGACTTCAGCTGGTGTCACCACGGGCATCGATATGGCATTAGAGATCCTGAGAAAAGACTTAGGGAACGCGCTATCAAACAAAGTGGCAAAAATGTTAGTTGTCTATGCTCACCGACCAGGCAATCAAACACAATTCAGCAGCTTACTACAGCTTCAAGGTAAACCAGGTCATCAATTTTCTGAGTTACTCTCTTGGATTGACAGCAACATCGACCAAGCGCTAAAAGTTGAAGATATGGCTGAATATATGTGCATGAGTGAAAGGACGTTTTATCGTAAATTTACCGCAGCATTTGATACCACCCCCTCAAAGCACCTTGAAGAAATTAAACTCGATCGGGCCAAAAAGTTACTTGAAGAAAATTTTGCTATTAATCGCGTCGCCAATGCAGTCGGTTTCCGTTCTGAGTCTGCTTTTCGAAGCTGTTTTGAAAAACGCTTCAAGATAAGCCCTTCTATGCACCGTCAACTTCATCGACTTTAAACACATGGCTATTAAAATCAGCAAACGCTTAAGTGACATAAACCAGATGATCACGCAAAAATATCATGCCATTTGGGACTGTTGTTGCGATCACGGATATTTAGGCCTAACGCTTCTTCAAGAGAAGAAAGCGCAAACCGTGCATTTTGTAGATAATAATCAGAATCTAATCAAGCAACTTGAAAAACAACTTAAGCGACCGTCTACCGACTCTGACGCTCAACAAGCGTGGCGAACTCACTGCATTAATGCCGCAAAACTTCCGCTTAACATCCTGCCAGCGGCCTCCGCTGAGAACAAACACTTAATTATTCTTGCCGGCATAGGCGGAGACTTGGTCATTGACATCCTAAACACACTCCTCTCAGCGCACGCAAATGTAGAAATGGAATTTATTTTATTTCCCTTACACGATCAGTTTAAAGTGCGCACTACTTTAATTAATGCAGGGCTTAAATTAATCAATGAAAAGCTGGTACAAGACAACAATCGCTTCTACGAAATTATCCATGTCGGAAATTCGTCACAACTGGAAATACCCGTTTCGAATATTGGGTCAACTATGTGGGATTTGTCTCGAAGCATTGATAGGAAGTACTTAAACCTGAAGCTTGCTCACTATCAACGTCGATTAAAAAATGGTGATACCACAGCCAGTCAAATTATTGCTGCGTATACGTCTCTGAAATGATTGCGTTGTGCACACAAAAAAAGGAGTGCATTTCTGCACTCCTTTTCAGATGCTTCTTATCAGGCCGATTGAAGCAATAACCATTTCAATGCGCTACATTAGGCAACAAATTGAGTCGCGCGCATTTCATTTCTGAATACTTCGATAGGGTCTTCATATAAACGATGTGGGTCCATATCATGCTTCATTGTCCACATCATATAATCCATTAATTCTTCTGACGCTTTTTCTTGTGCTTTTTTAGCGCTTCGGATGTTAATCACATTTGCTGATAGATTCTGGTTCTCTGTAGATGCTGCGGTGTTGTTTTCAACTAACATAAAAGGATTCCTGTTTGTTCAATCTGCTTATTAAGTATGATTTCGTTTTTAATTTTTTGTGTTGCATATAGTTATAATTTATTACTAAGCTTTTTTCATGCCAACTTTTAAAACAACTGTAAAACATCAATAGTAAACCAATAAAATCAATAACTTATAAAAAACAGTAAAACAGACTAAACGTGAAGTAGCGCACATTTCAATTTTGATAAGATAAAACAACAGACGGAAGTCAAAAAGTTGACTCAAAGGAGAAAACAAAAGTACAGACGAAAAAAAACCGCTAATATTTTCATATTAACG
>ENA-OSET01004063-OSET01004063.1-sediment-metagenome-genome-assembly--contig:-NODE-4063-length-13105-cov-93.927924_pt1 | contig 13105 bp, 14 predicted proteins | sample MGYA00237882_ERZ534229 | MGnify/ENA primary metagenome ERZ534229 (study PRJEB26408, sample SAMN06266212) | sediment metagenome | isolation source: Hudson Canyon methane seep mesocosm | place...
GGTATGCGGAGATCAAAACCCCGTGCCTTACCGCTTGGCGACAGCCCAATAATTGATTAAACCATTTTATCCTTTAACGGCGATGTATTTAAGCCTCTAGCCAAATATACCTGCCACTTATTCGTCAACTTGCTATAAGCATCCTCAGCCAACTCTTTCGAATCAAACTGAGCAAACACACAAGCCCCCGTCCCAGTCAACCTTGCTTCAGAAAAAACAGCGAGATCAGTTAAAGCATTTTTTACTGGTTCATATTTCTTACAGACCACATCCAAACAATCGTTTTGATGTTGCCCTGCAATAAAGTCAGCTATTTTGATCGATTTGCTGTCCCTTGTCAAATCTTTTATTGAAAATACTTCTTTGGTATCAACATGACAATCAGGTTTTATAATTACAAGCCATTTTTCTTCGGGCTCTATTTTCTCTAATTTTTCCCCCACACCCTCAGCCCATGCGGCATAGCCATATACAAAAACAGGAACATCAGCACCTAATTGCAAACCGAGTTGCCTTAATTTATTTTCTGATAAGTTTAAATCCCACAAGTGATTTAACGCAACTAATGTCGTCGCAGCATCAGAACTCCCCCCACCTAGACCACCACCCATGGGTAGGTTCTTTTCTACCTCTATTAGTACGCCTTGCTTACTTCCTGTTTCTTTCTTTAGTAAGTTAGCCGCCCGAATAGTTAAGTCCGTATCTTCTGGCACACCAGGGATTGGGGTTTTTAGCCCAACCTTATCATCATCAACATGATGAAAGATCAACCAATCACACAGATCTGTCAATTGAAAGACCGTTTGTAGCAAATGATACCCATCATCTCTCTGGCCCGTTATTCTTAACATCAAGTTTAACTTTGCGGGTGCCGGCCACTTCTCTCCCCAGCCTTTTTTTTCTTTATTCATAAGGTTCTTTTAAAAACTCAACAACCAAACTTCGCGTAAAGCAGGTGAGCTATATTTCCCATTGGTTTACTATTAACTTTAATTTAGCTGAACCTTGCTCAACTCTGATTTTTCGTGGCAATTCATTTCCATTGTTAACTTGCATTTGCAAATACGTCACCAGCCAACCATGCTGCTCAAAACCCGTATCATTTACTACAAAAGAAGCACTGGGATCTACCACACCCAAAACCCAAAACTTTAATGCTGTTACTGGAATACGAACCCCAAGCTCTGAATGCACAATATCACTCGCATTTCCATAATATACCGATCGCTTCCCAGCTGACTCGATTTCTACCCGCCCTTTTTCCAGTATTATCCTAGATTTACCCATTCCAAACAAACCAGACAACACTATATTTTCTTTATCTTGTAAGCGCTCCCACGCTATATTTGCTGATACAGCCTCATCCTTACTAACTATTGCTATTCGCCCCTTAAACGACCATTCTGTTTTGGCATATAAAAGATCTCGACCTGACAAATCAAATAAAGCAGCTGACTTTTCTGGCACGCTCGCACAAGAAATCAACTGCAGCATTAGAGCGACAACAAGAAAACATCTAATCATTTAATTTCTGGAAAACGCTGCTTAAATTTTAATAGATATTCATCTTTAGGTGTTTTTTCAACTGCTTTGTTGATTAGTTCTGCAGCTTCCTTATCCCTACCTAAAACAAGAAGCACTTCCGCTAAATGAATAGCTATCTCATTTTCTGCTTGCTTTGTATAAGCAGCTTTTAGCAATACCAGTGACGCCTCCATTTGCCCCTGCTTAAACCTCAACCAGCCCATACTATCCATAATTAGCGCATTACCTGGACTTAACTCCAAAGCTTTCGCTAAATATTCTTCAGCCTCACTATACCGCTCCGTTCTATCGACCAAGGTGTAACCTAAAGCATTTAAAACAGCCACATCCTTTGGGTTTTTTAGCAGAATTTTCTTTAAATCACTTTCCAGAATAGCCAGTCTATCTATTTTTTCAGCTATTAACGCCCTACCATATAATAAATCTCTATGATCAGGAAATGATTTTAAACCCTCAGTTAAAACATCAAATGTCTTTTGATATTTCTTCTGTTTGGTATAAACCTCAGCCTCTAAAAGCAATATTTGTATTTTCTTTTGTGGAAAATTACGACTTAACTCTGATACCCTTAACTCTACATCATCAAAGCTACCTTGCTCCAACAATACTGAAACAGCAGCCACCGATGCTTCATATCTATAGGGGCCTTGCGTTACTTTATCAAACCAAGTTAATGATTCATCTAGTTGTGAGTTATTAAATGCTATCCGCCCTAAATAAAAACTAGCTTGCGCATCCCAGCCTCGCTTATTAACTAGTTTCTTTAAATAACCTTCAGCCTTTTGTTCCTTTTTTTGCTGCAAAGAAATTAAAGCAAGAGCAAACTGACTTTCGCCATCTTCCTCTTCAGCCTGTAATATCTGCTGATAAACTTCCTCGGCTCGATCCAACTTTCCCATCTTCATTAGCACTTGCCCTAACAATTTTCTTACCTTGTTATTATCTGGCGATTGCATCAAAACCTTCTCCAATCCAATTCTTGCTGAATCGAATTGTCTATTTTGTGCAAATAATTGTGCTTGTAAAATAAGCGCTTTATCCCAATCTGGCTGTAAAATTAATGCTTGATTAACTTTACCCCTTGCCACCTCACCTCTGTTTAACTGCCCCGCCAACATGGATTGCACAAAGAATACTACTGCTTGATCGGGACGCTTAGTAGCAACATCATCCAGCACATCAAAAACAAAACCAGCTTGCCCTTCTTTTGCCATTAACCGAACCAACTCAAGCAAAGTCTCTTCAAACCCTGCCGGATCATCTTCTAGCATTTTTATTAAATGCTTAACGGCTAACTCTTTATCACTACCCTTTAAGGCTGATAACACAGCAATTTTTCTTGCCGTTAAATTACTTCCATCCTGATCTAACCAAATCGAAACAGCTTCCGAGGTTCTTTCATTATCTTTTAAATAAAGGCCAATCTTTGCAGCTCTTTCAGCCACTCTTACATCCTCAACCCGCTTCGCCACCTCTAAATAACCATCTAACGCTACGCCATAACGATTTCTTTGCCCTGCAATTTCTGCAGTCATTAGCAAATACAATACCTCTGGCGAAATTTCTGTCACTTTCTCCGCACTAACTGTCTCTTCAGCCTTTTCAGCTTCGACAATTACTTCCGAATCATTACCTTTCTTATCTGAAGTGCCTGCACACCCCACCAAATTAAAAAATATTAGCCCAACTATCAACTTAATAATTAACACTGATCTTCCCTATAATATCTCTATTAAACATCCCTATAGAGTAGCAGAAAATCATTTTAAATTAGACTAGGAATTTATTCTATTAGGATAAAAACCGTATATTATTTAGAATATACGGTTTTACTAATCATTTTAGCCATATTCAATGACTCTTCTTGCCGTCGGGATAAATTACAATACAGCGCCTGTTTCAGTTCGTGAGCGCCTTGCATTCCCTGCGGATTCCCTTGAATCCTCTCTTAAAACGCTTTGGAGTAGTCAAAAAATAAATGGGGCAGCCATTTTATCTACTTGCAATAGAACCGAATTCTATTGCCATACTGAAGATACAAACCCAAAAACTTTAATTGAATGGGTTGCAGACACTAAAAAGATTTCAACAAAGGAATTTACCCCTTATCTATATAGTCACACAGATAGCCAATCCATTCGCCACATGTTTCGTGTTGCTTGTGGTTTAGACTCTATGGTTTTAGGTGAACCCCAAATTTTAGGGCAAATGAAAACTGCCTACCAAGCTGCATACGAAGCCGGCACACTAGGCAAACATTTAGGCAAGCTCTTTCACCATACTTTTTCTGCGGCAAAAAAAGTAAGAACGGATACAGCTATTGGCTCCAGCCCTGTTTCAGTCGCTTTTGCTGCCGTACAACTATCTCAACAAATATTTAATTCACTGAGCGACCAGACTGCTTTATTAATTGGCGCAGGTGAAACAATTGAATTAACAGCGCGCCACCTATTCCAAAATAATATCGGTCGTATCATTATTGCCAATAGAACTTACGATAAAGCACACGCTCTGGCCTCCCAATTTAATGGCTATGCCATTGATTTATCTGAGTTACCAACGCATTTAGCCGAAGCTGATATTGTGGTTTCTTCAACTGCCAGCCAACTACCTATTTTGGGTAAAGGCCGGGTAGAAAGCGCAATAAAAAAACGAAAACACAAACCCATGTTTATGGTCGACCTTGCTGTTCCTCGTGATATTGAGGCAGAAGTTGCTCAACTTAGTGATGTTTATTTATACACTGTTGACGACTTACAAAACACTATTGATGAAAATATGGATTCGCGGCGTAAAGCAGCCGAACAAGCCGAAGAAATTATTGACACACAAGTTGAACATTTTTTATCTTGGATGCGCTCCCAAGGTGCCCAAACAGTTATTACAGACTACCGCCAACAAGCTGCATTAACACGTGACCAGGCCCTATTAAAAGCCATGTCTGAACTTAACAAAGGGCGTAATGCAGAAGATGTTTTAAATTTTTTAGCCCACAGCTTAACCAATAAGCTTATACATACGCCTAGCGCTCAAATTAGAGATGCTGGAGAAAATGACAGACACGACCTAGTCGCGGCTGCCAGAGAAATATTTAAACTACCCTAACAATAAAATGCCACGGATGCGTTAAAAATACCGTGCTCCATCCGCGCTAATCCCGTGGCTAATTAAGAATTATCTAGCTAGTTACCAATAATGAAAGCATCAATCCAAATAAAACTTGAAAACCTTAGCGAACGCTTTGAAGAAATAGCAGCACTTCTTTCTCAACCCGAGGTGCAAAGTGACCAAAATAAATTCCGCGCTCTGAGTCAGGAATACTCCCAAATCGACCCTATCGTCTCCTGTTACACTCAATACCAAGAAAATGAAGACGAACTTGAAGCAGCCATAGAAATGTCAAAAGACTCAGACCCTGAGTTACGAGAAATGGCTAAAGAAGAGCAACAAGACGCGGAAACTAAAAAACAGCAACTACAGCAGCATCTACAAATTTTATTGCTCCCTAAAGACCCCAATGATAATAGAAATATATTCTTAGAGGTTAGAGCTGGGACTGGAGGTGATGAAGCCTCTATTTTTTCGGGTGACTTAGCAAAAATGTATCAACGTTTTGCAGAAAAAAGAAACTGGCAAAGTGAAATTATCACAGAAAACCGTGGCGATCATGGCGGCTATAAAGAGATCATCTTACGCATCAGTGGACAAGATGTTTATTCTCAACTTAAGTTTGAATCCGGTGTTCATCGTGTACAGCGCGTACCAGAAACAGAGTCCCAAGGCAGAGTGCACACATCCGCATGCACTGTGGCTATTATGCCTGAGGTTGACAGTATTGATGAATATGAAATCAAATCATCTGACCTACGAGTAGATACTTTTAGAGCTTCTGGCTCCGGTGGCCAGCACGTTAACAAAACAGATTCGGCTATCCGTTTAACTCATTTACCTACGGGTGTTGTTGTGGAATGCCAGGATGAACGTTCTCAGCATAAAAATAGAGCACGAGCCATGTCTCTTTTACAGTCTCGCCTATTAACAGCAGAGCAAGACAAGCAACATGCCGCTCAGTCAGAAGAAAGAAAATCACAAGTGGGTTCTGGAGATCGCTCCGAGCGAATTAGAACCTACAATTATCCTCAAGGAAGAATGACAGATCATCGAATCAACTTAACTCTGTATAAATTAGATGAAATTATGCAAGGTGGTTTAGATCACGTTATCAGCCCATTAATCCACGAACACCAAGCGGATTTACTGACCCAACTCGGTAATGACTGATATTCAAGCCAATCTAACTGAGGCATCAAACCTGCTTGTTGAGTCATCAGACTCAGCTTTACTTGATGCCGAAGTTATACTTTGTTATGTGTTAGATAAACCACGCTCCCATCTTAGAGCTTGGCCTGAAAAAGAATTATCGAACGATCAACAAATTCAATTTTTATCGCTAATCAAACAACGTCAACAAGGTACACCTGTCTCCTATATAACAGGGGATAGAGAGTTTTGGTCAAGAAGCTTTAAAGTGACATCCGATGTTTTAATACCAAGACCTGACACAGAATTATTAATTGAATTAAGTTTAGACATACTGACGACCAAAACAAAAGCAGACATTATTGATTTAGGGACTGGTTCGGGTATTATCGCGATAACATTAGCGGCTGAATGCCCTGATATAACAGTTATTGCAACTGATCTTAGCCAACAAGCTTTAGATATAGCCAAACAAAATGCAACGACCCACAAAACACATACAGTTAAGTTTATTAAATCTAGTTGGTTTGAAAATATTCCAGAATCTAAATTTGATTTAGTGGTTAGCAACCCACCCTATATTGATTGCAATGATATTCATTTAAGTCAAGGCGACGTTCGTTTTGAACCTGATAGCGCATTAATTGCAGATGAAAATGGCCTTAAAGACATTAAAGACATAGCAGATAATGCGCGCCACTATCTAAAACAAAATGGCACTCTGCTTATCGAACATGGCTTTGATCAACAAGCCGCTGTTCAGGCTATTTTTAAAACATATAAATATAGCAAAATCCAAACTCACACCGACCTTTCTGGAAACCCCAGAGTAACAAGCGCACAATGGAACGTAAAATGAAGGCAACAGAAATCCAATTAAGTAGAAAAATCACCACCCAATTACTACATGAAGCAGTACTATCCCCAGACCAAGAAGTATGCGGCTTAGTTGGCTCCAAAGACGGAGTAGCTCATAGTTGCTACCCTATCAAAAATATTGCCGATCAGCCTGAAACACGTTTTCAATTGGATGAAAAACAGCAAATTAGCGCCATGGCCTCAATGCGTGATAATAATGAATCATTTTTTGCTATATATCACTCCCACCCAAGTTCGCCCGCTGTACCTTCGGCAACAGATATAAAATTGGCAAATTACCCTGATGCAATCCATTTAATTATTTCACTTAATACTAAAGGCGTTCTTGAGATTAGAGGATTTACTATTATTGATCAATCAGTTGAAGAAATTTTACTGACTATGTCACCTAATTAAGACTTAAAAGAGATATACCTTGTTCAAATTTTTTAGGGTCACATTTTTACTACTTGTTTTTGTTGCATTGGCTTTTTATACAAAAACTCAGAAGCTAAAATCACGCAATTGGACAAGCCCTCTTGATGTAGTAATTTACCCAATGAATAGTGAAAATAGCCCTATTGTTGAAGATTATATTACTCGACTTAATAGCTCATCATTCAAGGAAATAGATGTTTTTTTTGAACAAGAAGCTGAGCATTATCAACTTATTATTCAACAGCCTATAAAAACCACTTTGGGTAACACGCTACAAACATTTCCACCCGCAGCACCCACACCACCTTTCGGCTTTATAGAAGCGGCCTGGTGGAGCATGAAACTTCGTTACTGGGCGTATAACAATACACCTGACGACAAATCAAATTTGCATCGTGTTAGAGTTTTTGTTCATTACCACGAAACGGTTGATAACAAACGTTTAGATCACTCTCTAGGGTTGGATAAGGGCTTATTGTCCGTTGTCCACGCATTTGCCTCTAAAGACCAAGAGCAACAAAATAACATCGTTATTGCCCATGAGTTGTTACATACAGTTGGAGCAACGGATAAATACGATAGAAATAACCAGCCTGTTTTTCCTGATGGTTATGCAGACCCTGAACAACTACCACTATTTCCTCAGTCACAAGCTGAAATCATGACGGCTAAAATTCCCTTATCACAACTTGATTCTGAGATGGCTGAAAGTCTAAATTATTGCATTATAGGTCAGACTACAGCTAAGGAAATTAATTGGCTGGAGAGTAACTCTGAATAGCTATCTGTATTGACTCAGATACCGCTTATTTTTATTTAATTTGTACCTACCCCTCAATGCCATTAAGTTAAGCTGATGAAGTTGCTTGGGGCGCAGTGCTTTAGCCTGCTTTTTGCTGAACATTGCAGGCTAAAGCACTGCGCCCCAACGGCTAATTCCTTAACTTAAGGCAGTGACCTGCCCCCTGCTATCTCTCAGGACTACTTTCCCAATAAACTCAAGCCATTTATACTACTCATTAAACCGTTTAGATTTGGCGCTAAGGTCAGTAATATAAAGGACACAATACATGTACGAATTAAAAGTAAAAAAAGCATCCGCTTCGAAAATTTCTAGTGAAGATTTAGACAATCTTATTGCTGATTTCATTGGCACCATTGAAACTAGCTTATCTGAGGATTCACGCATTAAGGGCAATAAAAAACGCATCGTGATAGAAACAACAATGACCGAAAAAGAAATTAATGACTGCGTAAAACCCGTACTACACTATTTTAGTGATGACATTCAACTTCATTCACTTACTCAGCGCTAATTTATTTGCTAGTGGGTTAAATGTGTGTTTCCGCATGGATATCCCTGCCAAATTCCACCTTATACCAATCCCAATAAGTTCGTCTGTTATTCCTTCTCCTGCTGGAGAAGGCTAGGATGAGGAGGTTAAAATAAAAATTTATTGTGATTGGTATTATTTATCAGCAATCCAATCACAATATCATACATTTTTTCTAGCTTAGAAAAGCAACCCTACCCCGTTATTTTTCGTATGTAATACGAAATAATGTACTTTTATCTGTATGTTCGAAATAATTTATTAGGTCAGGATTCAGTTTTATTCAATTTCTTAATAAGACTCAAACCTTTTTTTCGCTGAGAAGATAAAACATCAAGCTTTCTTTGAATATCCAGACACTTGTCTGTATCTTTTTCATTTTCCAGTTTTTCTTTTAACAATCTCTTCTTTTTTTTCAGCTCTTTAAGAATCACTTTGAGAGACTCTATCTCATCAATTTGTTCCTTCTTAACATTATCAATAAGCTGTTGAGCTATTTTCACTAGTGCTTTAGTTTTCATTACAACTCCTAAACGCTATGCATCTGCTTCATATCCATAATTTCATCAATATCATCACTATTAAGCATGATAGATCGCTCAGCTTTTTTCATTGAAAAATCACCCTTGGCAAATAAGGCCTCCGCCATTTGTACTAAGTTTTTAGTCACATCATAAACATATGCAGAGTCATTCATTAACGATGTAGCCATCAGTGGCGTAATTCGCCCTTCACGAATCAGAACTTCAAGCATACCATTTGTTGTAGTATCGTTTTCTTTCATTTCCAACTTAATAGTGTCAAGCGAGAGCACACTAAGATTTTCATCCTTGTTATATTCCATCTCCGCAATTTGACGTAAAACAGATCCTAAGAAAATGCGTATTTTATTGTATTCGGCACGAATATCTTCATTTTCTGATGCAATATATTGAGACATATTTTTATGTAAATGCTTAGTGTCTTTTATCGCTTCAACAATATCTCGACAAGCAGCACGTAAAACAAAAAGTTCTTCATTTTGCTCAGCTGTCATTATCATGACCGCCCTACTGATATAAGCAATGATTTCACCATATAAATATTTAATATTAGTGTTGTACTGTTCATCAATATCAATTTCAATCGCGCGTCTATTTTTTACAATGATCTGCTCAAGGTCATTTTCAGACAAGATATCGTGACGATGCAAACTAAGGCCGTGGGCAATAATAGCAAAGGCATTATCATAAAGATGAACTGACTCTTTGCGCACAGCCTCTATTGCTGTATCAGGTAACTCAAGGGCTGATCCGTTAAGGAATATAGGCTCAGTTGTATGAATTTTCCTTTCTGGCACTAGGGTAGAAACCAACTTTATCAATTGTTTTATCATGGGCACCATGATGATGACACCAGATACATTAAATATAGTATGGAAAATTGCCAGTTTTAAAGTGTAGTCATCTTCAGCCAAACCAAGATAAGTAGCAATCGTACTAACCAATTCCATAATTGGGTTCATTAAAATGATAAAAACTATACCTGCGGCTACTTTAAACAACACGTCAGCCAAGGCCAGACGCTTGCCGTTGGTATTAGAGGTTATTGACCCCATGATTGCTGTAATTGTAGTTCCTACATTAGCTCCTATAACTAAAGCCAGTGCATTACCATAGGTAATTTGACTAACAGAAAGAGCGGTAATCACTAACACAAGTGTAGCGTGGCTAGACTGCATAATAATTGTGGCTAATATTCCAATAAGGGTAAAAACCAAAACACCTGACAAACCTTCCATTGCATAATCAGTTAAGTTGATTTGATTTTGAAAGGTTTCAAAGCCTTCCTTCATATAATGAATACCTAAAAAGAGAAAACCCAAGCCAGCTAAGATATAGCCTACTCCTTTTAAAGATTTTGATTTTTGAAAGATTAGAACCACACCAAACACTAGCATCGGCATGGCATAGGCAGAAATTTTCACCTTCAATCCAAAGCCTGCAATCAACCAGGCCCCTGTTGTTGTACCAACATTCGCCCCAAAAAGAATCCCCATACCCTCTACTAAACCAATCAATCCAGAACTTAAAAAAGAAATGGTAATCACTGACACAAGAGAACTAGATTGCATTACCGTAGCTGCGGTAAAACCAAAACTCAGGCTTTTCCACATTTTATTAGTACTCTTACGCAATATTTTTTCTAAAGCTCCACCAGTAAATGCAGCAAAACCTTCTTGCAAGGCAAACATCCCAAACAAAAATATCGCCACCCCCGCTGATATTTCTTTAAAATCAGGACTAATCCAAAATCCATAGGCTAAAAAGGCGAGTATCGTCGGTAACAGTATTTTTCTAAGCATGTAATCTATTAGTTTTTAACGTAACAATATTGTCATATTTTTGTAACACTATTGTAATACAGCTGACACATTACTGTAATATTGTTGTAGTATTAACTTCTTAATTACTAATATTAAAACAAACCTAAATTGGTAAGACTTTGGTTAATCACAAAGACTTTTTACTCTTCATAATCCTCATTAGATAATTGCTAATTTTTCTATTGATTCCTTTTTATTTTGGCCCTTAAAGGGATATAAATCAAAGACACGACCCCATCGACCTTTTACTTCCTTATTGCCATTTCAAGCTGACTGACCCCAGGAATTTTACTTTTAGCCGTCCGCTTGATTTTTTTGTTATGTGCTTATTTAGTTTTAACTTTAATGTACGCATAATCAGATTTTGATGCTCCCTTAAATAATGAAACACTTCTCAATCCTTGAATTCCCTCCCACCTTAAAGTGAAATTATTTTTAAAAGATGGTCTGGTTTCTTGAAGACCTAATGCGTTTAGTGCCGATTTTGTGAATGGAATATTATTTATACCTTCTACTGTAATCCAGTCAGCTTTCCCATTAATGAATACAACCTCTACCTCTCCTTTATTGTATTGGCATTTATTTCCATGCTTACCTTTACTACATGATATTTCTTTGCCTAAATAAGTAGCAACATCTTCTTGTGATTTTCCTGCAATTTTAGATACATCAACTATCGTTTCGGCATGAACAATACCTACTGACCAAGTAAGGATAATGGAGAGTATGATTTTTTTCATTTATTATTTCCTTTTGTACATAACAGTCGCGTAAATCGCTGCGAGGTACGAGCGTCGTATTTGACGCGTTTGTTAAGCTGATGCAGATCTCGATATCAAGTCCACCAATAGTGCAACGATCGATTTGCATTCACTTTTTATATCCAAAATCGAACGATTGATAATCCCCTTCACACCCTCAGCCCGCTCTGTCTGACCTTTATCTCGTAGGTTTCTCTCATTTTCAATGTTTTTGACCAGGGTGGCTAGCTCGACCTTGTAACTGTGTATTCGTTCATAGATATGATCCATATTCAGGGTTACAGAAAGGTCATATATTTTGCCCTGAAGGTCTTTTACCTCCGACAGTAGCACAGAAATTTCGTCTACTGGTGAATCTGGGTTCTCACAAAGGTTGACTGCGCGCTTACGAACCGACTGTACAAGACTGGATAGTGTTTTGTACTCCTTGATGCGGTTAATATTTATCTCAGTTGATTCCTTTAATTTCGCTTCGTATTTCTTCAATTTCATGTCGAAAACGATCTCGATTCTTTTCTCTGTGTATTTCTTGAATACAACCCCTAGCACGGTAGCTACTACCCCTGTGGCGGTAAGAACTTGTAGTAGAGCATTCCAGTCAATCATAGTTACCTCCTAATTAGAAAATAGCCTTAATTATTTCCTCGACCTCATCATCATCGATGAAATTCTTTTTGACCCACCGATTTTGATTGATCGCCCGTTTTCGCTCAAAAGGGGAATAAGTCTTCCTTGCACGGCGTACTAACCACTCTTCCTTTCCTTCCAGTACGAATGGTAGATCAGGATGTTGTTTCATCAAATCGATGATCATGGTGATACACGCGCCAGGTTCTGCATCAAAGATGGTTCCACCGTGGATGATAACTGCTTGAGGTCTAAATTCTGTAATTTGCTCATTTAAAAGTGGACCAACCTCTTCTTTCACGATTTCCTGACGGAGTTTTTTGCAATTGTCTGTGGTGTTTCCACCATGACCCATCAGATGATCCAGCTCCAGGATTCGGGTGCTAGAACGATCATGGTCAATCACACAACAGTGAGAGAAACAAACCTTATCAAGAGCAGGGTTTAATGTGATTTGTTGTATCCTGGATTCATACCCTTTGTCCTTGAAAGAATGAAGAACCAAAATTCGATTTTTACTCATACCTTATTCCTGCCTTCTAAAGGCTATTACCCTAAAGACCTAACAGGTATTTCTGACAAGATAATACAGATCAGAAATCTCACTGTTCCATCATCTGAAATTAAGATACTCCATTTATACAGAAAATACATGCCCTATATGGGTCAAAATTAAAATTATTTTTTTGCACGGTTAAGAAGTCAGAGGATTATGTTCGTATGACTGCTCATGGCTGAAAGTAATAATACAGTTTGGTAAAAATATCATTGAGTAAGCAACTTTCTCAATGATCACTTACGACCCATAAGAGACAGTCGAAAAGTCACATTCACACAGAATAACAAGTGATTGTCTCGGGGCTACTTAACATACCCTCTAACTTCTACATTAGGGCAGTAAACACCATGAACACCAG
>ENA-OSET01004064-OSET01004064.1-sediment-metagenome-genome-assembly--contig:-NODE-4064-length-13105-cov-20.450952_pt1 | contig 13105 bp, 14 predicted proteins | sample MGYA00237882_ERZ534229 | MGnify/ENA primary metagenome ERZ534229 (study PRJEB26408, sample SAMN06266212) | sediment metagenome | isolation source: Hudson Canyon methane seep mesocosm | place...
AAAGGTAGTAAATTACCTTAATTCTAAGCTATTCGATGGAAACACTTTTTATAGGGAAAAATTGGCTAAAATTTGATCAGATTTCTTCGACCAATGATTGGCTGATGGAACAAATTTCGATTCAGAAATTAACTGAAGGAACCGTTGTTTTTGCACTTCACCAAACAAATGGAAAAGGACAACGTGGTTCTTCCTGGTCTGCTGTTGAGGCTAAGTCGCTTACATTTAGTGTTTTATTGAAACCTTCTTTCTTGTCCATATCTAAAGCCTTCGATTTAAGTGTTTGTGTTGCACTCGCAATTCACGACTGCTTGATTGAACTCCGCCCGGGCTTTCATATAAAGTGGCCTAACGATATTTATTTTGAGGATCAAAAGATCGCTGGGGTGCTTATTGAAAATCAAATGAGTAAATCGGCGTATCAAAATGCTGTGGTGGGTGTGGGTTTGAATGTAAATCAAGACGAATTTGATGATTTACCCAAAGCTATTTCGCTTAAACAAATTGTAGGTATAGAATTCCCTCTGGCTAAGGTTTTGGAACGATTATGCGAAACTATGGAAGCTCGCTATCTACAATTGCGCGCTAGTAAGTATGAATCACTCAAAAGTGAATATTTGTCTAAGCTATATTGGTTTAACGAAACTCATTTTTTCAAAATTAAAAATGAACTGATTCAGGCCAAGATTGTTGACGTACTCCGAAATGGACGATTGCTAGTGAAACTAACGAATGGTAAGCTACTCGATTTCGATATTAAGGAAATTGAGTTTGTAGAGTAGTTTAGCCTTTAGCTAATTTATATCCTAAATAGCCCATAGGGATATAAGCGAATCCTAAGTCAAGAATGTCAAACCATAGTGGAGCGGGTAGAAGTGATGCCATTTTAATACCACCCATCAGGAAAAATAGACCAATTAGTATAGCAAATTTCAGTTGATGTGTCGCTGCAATTTTGGCGGCTAAAAAAGCACCTATCAAGGTGCCTAAAGCGTGAGCTAAAAAAGGCATTAAAAAGTGTTTAGGCTGATATAGATGAAAGTTACTTGTTATACTTTCCATATTTGTTGGGTCAATACCTTCGGGTAGGGCTATAACACTACCGCTGAGCATAACGATCCCCATGTTGGCTGCTCCACCAATAAATAATCCGACTATTACAGCTAAAATATTTTGAAGTATGTTTCTCATTTTCATTTATTTTGAGGTCTAAATGTAGAGTAAATAAATTTAGAGTATAAACCCTTTATATTTTAGGTCAATGTTTATACCTCCAATATGTTTGGCTAAAAGATTAAACAGTAGTCCCTCTATGATACCAAGAATAAAACCTAAAACAGCAAAAATAAAGGGCATTACAATAAGCGCTGCAAAGGCGAAGAGTGTTCCTCAGCTTAAACCAGGAGTTTCAATAGTTATTGGTGAAAGGATTTAAGTGCTGACCAAAAAGTCGATAATTAGTACGCCTATAGAATAGTAGACCCCTAAAGCTAACCCTATAAGTCCGAATAAAAAGGATTGAAGTTTCGCTAAGTTTAATGGGTGAATTTTTGTAGCTGTTGCCATAACCGAGATTGAAAGGTTAGATTAATTTACCAAAAAGTTTAGCGCAAAAAAAAACTGCTCTTTCGAACAGTTTTTAGAATTTTATAAACCTTGCCACTCATCTGGCGCTACACGCCATTTTCTAAGAGCGTTAATTTCTGTATCAGAAATATATCCTGTATCTGTAGCTTGATCTACCAAGCTATCATAATCACTCAATGTAATTAAATCACATTTAGCTTCTTTGAAGTTGTCATCAGCTAATTGGAATCCATACGTAAAGATTGCTGCCATACCATTCACAGTGCAACCTGCTTCTTCAAGCGCTTTAACCGCTTTTAGAGAAGAACCCCCTGTGCTAATCAAATCTTCGATGACCACTACATTTTGTCCGCTTTCAATAAAACCTTCAATTTGGTTTTTTCGACCGTGTTTTTTAGGTTCAGGGCGAACATAAACAAAAGGAAGTCCTAATTCTTGCGCTACTAATATACCATGTGCTATGGCACCTGTAGCAACACCTGCAATTACATCTGGCTTACCAAAACGCTCAACAACGGCGTGTGCCAATTGTTCGCGAATGTAAGTTCGCGTTGCGTGGTGAGAAAGTGTAATGCGGTTATCGCAGTAAATTGGAGATTTCCATCCCGAAGCCCAAGTAAAAGGTTTGCTTGGTTGTAATTTTATTGCTTTAATTTGCAATAGAAATTCGGCGGTTTTCTTCGCTGTATCCTTGTCTAAAATCATTTTGCAAATGTATAGAATATTTATAAACGATAACGCATTAATCTTAAGTAGTTCGCAAACAGTTTTAGCGACCGATAAACTTGCTAAAATTCAGCAGTATTCGTGCGCTTCGTGTATGACAAGTGCAATTTCTAAACTTGAAAATGAACTCTGTAAAACGCTTGTTTTACAAGGAGATGATGTAGAACTTATGTGGAAAGACTTCTGTTCGCGCTATGAGATAATTGAAGCTGCGGGTGGAGTAGTGGTGAATCCAAATGGTGAAGTATTGTGGATTCGGAGGAATGAGAAATGGGATTTGCCTAAAGGTAAAGTTGAGATTGGAGAAAATATTGAAGATACTGCGGTTCGCGAGGTAGAGGAAGAGTGTGCTGTTAGCGATATTGATAGAGGTGAGCTTTTGGGTCTAACGTATCATACATATTTTCATAAAGGCGAAAATATACTTAAAAAATCATATTGGTACGCCATGTCTTGTCCGAGTGAACAAGAATTGAAACCTCAGTTAGAAGAGGGGATAACAGAAGTTGTTTGGGCTGATAAGCAGAAGCATCTAATTTATCTACAAGACACTTATACGTCTATAGTTGAACTCCTGAAGCGAGAAAAGCTGCAGAATCACCTTGGTTTTTAATAATGTCTCTGATAATGGTAGAGGAGATGGCAGATAATTCAGGGCGCGTGTTTAAGTACACCGTTTCGATGTCAGGAGCCAAAGCCTGATTCATCATCGCAATACTCTTTTCGTATTCGTAGTCGTTAGAGTTGCGTAAGCCCCTTAGAATGAATTTTGCATTGTGTTTTTTACACGCATCTATCGTTAAGCCTTCGTAGCTGACCACTTTGATGTTTGTACAATCTTTGAAAGTATCTTCAATCCACTTTAAGCGCTGTTCAAATGAGAACATATAATTCTTAGAAGAGTTGACGCCTAAAGCCACAATAATTTCGTCGTACATAGGAATTGCTCTACGAACGATATCTTCGTGACCTTTAGTAATTGGGTCAAATGATCCAGGGAAAAATGCGATTCTCGACATAATTTAAAGTTGAAGATTAATTGTGAACACAATATTAGTGTACTAAGGTACAAAGTAATGAGATGGTAGTAGCGTAAACTTATATACACTTGAATAATGAATAATTAATAATCAGTCATTATTTTCATCATTTTGCCATTCAAAGAAGCTGAAATTCACATTTCCATAGCGTCTGCTGTGTGCGAAAAAAGGCAGCTCAGAAAAATCTTGTTCTTTAGCGTGTTCCAGTATGAGAACACCATCAATAGAAAGAAGTTTTTTAGCAAAAACCATCTCAACGATCTTATCTAATCCTTCTAATTCATAGGGTGCGTCAGCAAAAATAACATCGTGTTCATGTCGGTATTTTTCTAAGAATTCAAAAACATCTGCTTTAATCGTAGAAATCGCATTAAAACCTAAGTCTTCTGCAGTTTTCTGTATAAATCGAATGCAATTTAAGTTTACGTCAACACTTAAGATTTGTTCAGTTCCTCGAGAAGCAAACTCATACGAGATGTTTCCCGTACCACTGAATAAGTCGAGCACGCGAATTTCATCAAAATAGTAATCGTTGTTTAAAATATTGAACAAACTCTCTTTCGCCATATCAGTTGTAGGGCGAACGGGTAAGTTTTTAGGAGCTGTTATCCTTTTACTTTTATGGGTTCCGCTTACGATACGCATAGGTGTTGATTCAATAGTTTATAGTAGTAATGCTCTTTCACTTCATCGAATACAAAGCTGTATTCGTAGTTGGGATTACGTTTGATGAAACTGATGTTTCTGACGTATTTGTAGAGGTTTTTATACACTTCCGATTCTTCTTCAATTTCACCAGAAATGATAAGTGAAACTTGATCGGGATTTAAGTTTAGTTGTTCGCAAGTGAATAATAGATAATAGATTAAATCAGCTGCAGATTTGTATGAAAAGTTATTGAAGAATTTCAACTTTTTTCCATCTAGCACCATCAACTCAAAATAGGTGTTTTGTATCGATAGGTATATTTTCTCTCCCTCTTGTAATTTAAATTGATGTAGAAGACTTTCGATAAGAATACTGCTATCGTGTTTCCATTTATGATTGGGGAAATGCTTGTTAAAGCATCGCTCCAGTTCTTCAGGAATTACATAGGAGTTGTAAGCTTGTATTGACTTCAACCAATCACTATTCTCTTCCTCATTTTGAAGTAAAGCCTGATTGAAGCCTAAAATATCTTTTCCGTTTACATCATCGTATAATGCCTTTGGCGTAAGTGTATTTAAGGAATGCGCAATACTTATAGAGGTCGTAGCGAAATTTTGCTGCAACATTTCCTGTTGAAGAATAATCTTATCAATCTGCTCGGCTAAATCACTATAAGTAGAACAGTTTTGGCTATCGTAAAATTCCAAAGCAATATATTTTTGCTCCTGAATATTGAGTATAGCAAAAGAAAATCCATCCAAGTTTACTTGAATGGATAAATGACATGAATCCGATTTGTTCAGCTCCAAATGTGGGTCGATATGACTTAGAGTAGCTTTTATGTTACTCCCAGTTACCGTTAATCTTTGCAGAAGTCATCGAACCTACTAATAAATCTTTAGCAGCATTCTTAACTAAATCTACGTCTAAACCTTTTAAGTATTCTTCTCTAGGCGCTTTGGCTTCAAAAACTTGTACGGTAAGACTTCCCGATTTGATTTTACCAGCTCTAAGTTCAAGCTCAGTTCCTTGTGCATGAGGAATCAATCGTAGATTCTGAATGTCGTAATCAATACCAAAAATGGAATCTTTAATACTTGCAAAACCTAAAGTATCGATATAAGTTGTGTCCTTAAGTTGGTACTCGCGATATACTTTGTTATAGAATTTAAGTTCTTCATCACGACGTTGAACAATCGTGAATTCTCCTGTATCAATCAATGGGATTAATTCGTCGAAATTAGATGCGTAGTAGCGGTTTACTTCTTTAAAAGCAATTTGAGCTTTACGTACTTCTTTCAATCTTTCGATAACGTCTGCCGAGCGTTGTTTTCTTTCTTTATTGAATTTAATCGGGTTCATAATAGCAGTGTAAAGAGCGTAACTCAATCCTACTACAAGTATCCAAAGTCCAATACGAATATTTTTTTCCATCGTTTATTTCATCTTTAATAAGGGCAAATCTACAATTTTTTTACGTGAATCTCATTTTTTTTCAAGGAGCTGAATGCATATATTTGGAGCCTTGACTTTGACATTAAAAAATAAAGAACTGCAGCAGCAGTTGGTGCAACATTTTCCGCACAACCCAACCATAGACCAGCTTGTGCTTATTAAAGCCCTGTCGGTGTTTTGTTTGGATAGAGATCCGCATCAGATATTTGTGATGAGAGGATATGCCGGTACAGGAAAAACCTCTATGATTCGAACAATCGTAAAGGCTTTACCTACATTTAATAAAAGGACCGTTTTGCTTGCCCCAACAGGTAGAGCTGCAAAAGTGATTAGTGCTTACACGAAAAGAACAGCTTATACGATTCACAAACACATTTACTATCCAAAAGTAAAGGCGGGTTCGTTAAGCTTTGAGCTTCAAAAAAATAAAGCTAGCAACACTATTTATATTGTTGATGAGGCTTCGATGATAGGTAATCAAACTGATAGTGCTTTCGGAGGAAATGCTTTATTAGACGATTTAATTCGTTTTGCTGATCAAGGAGTGAATTGTAAGGTGATGCTTATTGGAGATGTAGCTCAGTTACCTCCAGTAGGTTTAACTATGAGCCCAGCATTGGTGCCTGAAGAGTTACAGATGCTCTATTTTAAAGAGGTGCATCACGTGGAGTTGAAAGAGGTGGTTCGTCAGGCTGCTGAATCAGGTATTCTGAGTAATGCGACTTCATTAAGGCAGCTATTGGATACAGATCAAATTAATTACACTCCCATTTTTGACTTGTATCCTGATGTCGTTCGCTTGTCAGAGAAATATGAACTCGAGGATGCTTTAAATGATGCGTATTCTAGTAAATCTCTTGAGGATTCGGTAGTGGTTTTGCGTTCAAATAAACGCGCAAATGTTTACAATCAGCAAATTCGAAATCGCATCCTTTGGTATGAAGATGAAATTACTGGAGGTGATCATTTGATGGTGGTGAAGAATAATTATTTCTGCCTGCCAAAAGAATCGAAAGCTGGATTTATAGCTAATGGAGATCAGATCTCCGTAAAACGCATCACTACAATTGAGGAACGACACGGTTTTAGATTTGCCAAAGCAGAGGTGAATTTAGTGGATTACCCAAACGAACCTGAATTTGAATCGTATTTACTTTTGGATTGTATTTATGTAGATCGCCCATCATTAAGTTACGAGGATAGCAATCGATTGTATAAATCTGTAGAGCGTGAATATGCGCATATCAAAACAAAATACAAACGCTTCCAAGCCATAAAAGCTGACCCTTATTTTAATGCTTTACAGGTGAAGTTTGCTTATGCTATTACTTGCCATAAGGCACAAGGTGGGCAGTGGAAGAATGTTTTTATAGAACAAGGGTATTTGCCTGAGGCTACAGTTGATAAAGAGTATTTAAGGTGGTTGTACACAGCTTTTACTAGAGCTGTAGATACGGTCTATTTAATCGGGTTTAAACCAAGTTTTTTTTCTGATGAAGAAGTTTTTGAGTAAGTTGTTTTTGAAAGTAATGGGTTGGAAGATGGTCGGCGAAGTTCCTTCGGACATTCGTAAGGCCGTATTAGTATGTGCTCCACATACTTCTAACTGGGATTTCCCTTTTGCATTGGCAGCCTTCAGTTTAGTGGATTTAAAGTTGAATTATTTTATTAAAAAAAGTTGGTTCTTCTTTCCGATGAATCTATTCTTTAAGGCTACTGGTGGAGTGCCAGTTGATCGTTCTAAAAACCACGGAATCGTTGAAGCGATGACCTTAAAACTAAAAGAAAGTAATGAAATGATTGTGGCAGTTCCCGCTGAAGGTACACGTTCGTGGGTTCCGAAATGGAAAACAGGTTTTTACCATATCGCCAAAGGTGCAAATGTTCCTTTAATAATGGGCTTCGTTGATTTTAAAAAGAAAGAAGTGGGCTTTGGCCCTTTGTTTGAACTCAGTGGCAATTTTGAAAAAGATATGACTCAAATTCAAGAGTTTTTTAAAGGTAAAACGCCTAGGCATTCTTCAAATTATAATCCTCAAATATTTTAAACCTCAGATTTAGGTGATTAGCTTATTTATATTCAGTCCAAATAAATGATGAATATCATTGTTGGAGTGAAAATATTAATCTAGTTTTGCCTCGCAGTTTAAAATAAGTCTAAATAAAGCAAAAAAAAGAGGGTGAAAATCTTTAAACAATCTGCCAAATTAATAGCCTTATCTATGGTAGCTTTACTAGCTTCTTGTACTGATACAGGTAAAGAAAATGATTATGCTGTTCCAACAACATACAATTTCGAAAATGCTAGTTACGGTGGTCAAGTTGACCGTATAAATATGTTAGCTGAATTGGAAACTTATATGAAAGTTGCCAATGAAGGTGGAGTAGTAGATGCTACTATTGCAAAAGCTATGTTCGCTAACGAGGCTTATACGTGGACTTCTGAAGCTTTTACTGAGGCACAGCCAACGAAGCAATTAAAGAGTAAAACTTTTGATGATCAACAAGAGGTGATTGAAGCTTTAATTGATGAATTAGCAGATTTATCTGTAACGGGTACTTTAACGACTTCTGCAAATGGCGAGAAAACTTACTTATTTAACGAAAGTGGTTTTGAACCAATTCAATTGATTTCTAAAGGTATTATGGGCGCTTGTTTCTATTACCAAGGGACTTCAGTTTACTTAAGTGATGCTAAAATGGATGTTGATAACAATGTAGACGCTCTTGAAGAAGGTGCTTATACAGATATGCAACACCATTTTGATGAGTCTTTTGGTTACTTTGGAGCTCCAGTTGAATTAGCAATTTCTAATACTGAAGGTGGGATTTCCTGGGCTAAATACGCTAAGAAAACAATCAATGGTGGTTTGTCTACTATTGACAATTTGATGCAAGATGGTTTCATCTTAGGTAGAGCTGCAATCAATAACGAAGATTATACTACACGTGACGAGGCTATCGGAACAATCCGTGCTGAATGGGAGATGATTCCTGTTTCTGCGGCACTTCACTACTTGAATGGGGCGATTGAAGATGTTGCTGATGATGCATTAAGAAATCACCAATTGTCTGAAGCAATCGCATTTATTTCAGCTTTAAAATACAATACAGAAGCAAGTATTACTGCAACAGATGTAGATGCAATTATTGCTGAGTTAGGAACAAACTTATACGAAGTAACACCCGAAATGATTAACGCTGCTCGCACGAGTTTAGCTGATGCATTTGGTATTACAAACGCTACTGATTACTAAGATTATTTAAAATAGAGCCACCTGCGAAAGTAGGTGGCTTTTTTTAGCCATGAAGAGATTTATACCTATAGTTTTTATTGTTTTTGCTTTGTTGAGTTTGGGTTCTTGTTGTACAAAAGGACCTGATGATGAAGTCGAATACAGCGACTTGTTTGATAATATAGCTAACAATATGATTGTTCCTCGCTATGCGGAATTTCAATCAGATTTAGGAGCATTAGAAATGAGTTTAAACGCATTTGATGCATCTGATGTTTCGAGTTTGTCTTTAATTCAATCGCAGTTTAAAGAAGCCTATCTTTCATGGCAATCTGTTTCTGTTTTTGAGTTTGGGCCTGCGGCAGAATATTCTGCTCTTTTGCGTACAAACTGTAATACGTTCCCTACCAATCCTTCTCGAATCGAAGAGAATATTGAGGCAGAAGAATACAATTTAGCTTTCCCTTCAAACTATGGGGCGAAAGGTTTACCTGCATTAGATTACCTACTTTTTCATTCTAATCAAAGTGACTTACTTATTGAGTTGAGTGATTCTTCGAGAATGCTTTATATACAAGATTGCCTTGCTGATATGCAGGGTAAAGTAGATGAGGTTGTGGATGCTTGGGATTCTTTCAGAAGTACTTTTGTAGGTTCCGAAGGAAATGATCAGAACAGTTCTTTAAGTTTACTGTTTAATCAGTTTTTATACGATTACGAAAAACTGAAAAGAGATAAATTCGCATTGCCTGCTGGCTTTGCAACACAATTTGGAATTCCTTTAGATGCTGATACCACAGTTGTTGAAGGTCGTTTTAGTAAGATGTCTTTCCAGTTAATTCAAGCAAATTTAGTTTCTTTAGAAAATATCTATTTGGGTGTGGGTGAAGATGGAGTTGATGGAGTTGGAATATTTGAAAAATTAAAAGAATACAATGCACAATCCACCGTGGTAGATGGCGATTTGGCTATTGCAGTACAAGAGCAGTTTAGTATCTGCAAGCAAGTAATTAGTCAATTTACAAACGACTTACCTTTTGAGATTATCCATAATATCTCTGAAGTGCAGGCAACATCAAATCAATTACAAAAGTTGGTTCCGATGATTAAAAACGATATGCGTTCTTACCTTTCAGTTACGGTTACTTTAACCGATTCCGACGGTGACTAAAGCCAAATCATATAGCGCACAATTTTTACAGTGGTTTCATGCTGAAACTAGCATAGCTCCATTGGTAATTTTCCGCATCATCTTTGGTTTGATGATGTTGGCAAGTACGGTGCGTTTTTGGGCAAAAGGATGGATTGATTCTCTTTTTATTCAGCCCGATAATTTCTTTCATTATTATGGTTTTGAATGGGTGAAGCCTATGGGTGAAATAGGTATGTATACTGTATTTGTATTGCTCATCATTTCTTCACTTTTTATCGCCTTAGGATTCTTTTACCGCTGGGCAACTTTGCTCTACTTTCTTCTCTTCACCTATGTGGAATTAATTGATATTACCCATTACCTCAACCACTATTATTTTATCAGTTTGGTGGCTTTTATCATGTGCTTTTTGCCGGCACATCGATCTCTTTCGGTTGATATTTGTAGGAAGCCTTCTTTAGCATTAAATAAGGTTCCCAATTGGACGATTGCGAGCATTAAATTTCAACTTGGTTTAGTCTACTTTTTTGCAGGTGTTGCTAAGTTGAATTACGATTGGTTATTTGATGCTATGCCTATGAGTATTTGGTTGCAAGCAAAAACACATTGGCCAATTATTGGGACGCTATTTTCTGAAAAATGGATCGCTTATTCCTTTAGTTGGATGGGCTGTGTTTTTGATCTTACAGTAGTCTTTTTCTTGTTGTCAAAACGTTGCAGACCTATAGCGTATTTAGCTTTGGTGATTTTTCATATCGTTACTGGTATTATGTTTCCAATCGGGATGTTTCCGTGGATAATGATTCTTGCAACATTAATCTTTTTCTCTGCTGACTTTCATCAAAAAATAATTGTTTTTATTCAGTCTAGATTAAGGTTAAAAGAAAGAGAGTCAATCGAGTATAATTCACTATTTTTGCACGGCTTTAAAAAGAAGGTTTTAACAGGCTTTTTATTGACGTACGTGTTCTTTCAAATGGTGTTTCCTTTTCGTTATATGCTTTATCCAGGCAACTTGTTTTGGACAGAGCAAGGCTATCGTTTTAGTTGGCGGGTTATGTTGATAGAAAAAGCAGGTACAGCTTTCTTTTATGTAACAGATCCTATAACCGGACAACGAGGTGAGGTAGATAATAGTCAGTTTTTGACTACAACGCAGGAGAAAATGATGGCTACACAGCCCGATTTAATTCTACAGTATGCGCACATTATAAAACAGGAAGTTGAGTCGAGAGGATTAGAAAATCCGATCATCAATGCTGAAGTATATGTGACTTTGAATGGCTCACGCAGTATGCTTTTTATCGATCCTAAAGTAAATTTAGCAGAATTGGAAGTCGGTTTGAAACATAAAGATTGGATTTTAGATTTTTAATATGCCTAAACTAAGGTTTTTACATATCGTGTTTTTCTTGTGTGCTTTTGCAACACAAGCGCAGCATGCCCTTAAAGGATTAGTTGTAGATGCAAATAGCTCAGAACCTATTCCATTTGCTCACATTAAATTGAATGAAGAGAACGGTGTGGTAAGTGATGTCGATGGGCGATTTGAAATTTCTGAACTCCAGGCAGGAGCTTATCAGATAGAGGTTTCCTTTATAGGTTATAAAGTTTTTAAGAAAGAGATTAAGTTAAAAAGAAAAGTTCTTCACCTTAATATAGCTCTAGAATCTGATATATTAGAGCTTTCTCAAGTTGAACTTATAGAACGTCACGCAAGCCAAACAAACATTACTCGTTTGCGATCTGTTGAGGGAACAGCGATTTACGCTGCCAAGAAAAATGAGGTGATTCTAATGGATCATTCTATGGCGAATAAAGCCACGAATAATTCGCGTCAGGTTTATTCTAAAGTTCCAGGTTTAAACATTTGGGAAAGCGATGGCTTAGGTTTACAGTTAGAAATTGGTGCTAGAGGATTAAGTCCACATCGAACCTCTAATTTTAATACCCGCCAAAATGGTTACGACATTAGTGCCGATGCTTTAGGTTATCCAGAATCGTATTATACGCCTCCTTCCGAAGCTATACATAAAATTGAAATTGTCCGTGGTGCTGCTTCGTTGCAATATGGAACTCAGTTTGGTGGTTTGTTGAATTTTGTATTGAAAAAAGGTGCTGATAAACTTCTTGAGGTTGTGGCACGTCAGTCTGTAGGTTCCTACAAATTGAAGAACAGTTTTGTGAGTCTTGGCGGAAGCAAAGGAAAGTGGAATTACTACAGTTTTTACCAGAAAAAGAGTAGAGAAGGCTGGAGACCGAATTCGACTACCGAGGCTCAAACCGCCTCTATTTCTGCAGAGTATCAAGCGAGTTCGAAACTGAAGTTAGGTTTAGAATATACGCATATGGATTATTTAACTCAGCAACCGGGAGGTTTAGATGATGCTAATTTCGCCTCTAATCCTGACACCTCATTTCGTTCGAGAAACTGGTTTCAGGTAGATTGGAATATCGCGGCTTTTAATGTTGATTATAAGCTTAACTGTAGAACGGTATTAAATTCCAGAACTTTTGGTCTTTGGGCTAGCAGAGATGCGCTTGGGATTTTGGATACGCAATATGTGCCCGATTCAGTGATTATGGCTTTGAGGCCTAATAGAGATTTATTGACTTCTACTTTTGATAATATAGGGAATGAAACACGTTTGGTTCACCGTTATTTTATTGTGGAGAGCGAGTCGGCATTATTAGTAGGGCTTAGATTTTATAAAGGCTTTACCGTGAAAAGTCAAGGAACTGCAGATTCAAGTTCAGAAGCAAATTTCAGCTTCGAAAATAAGTTCGATAATTACGGTTCTCACTTCAAGTTCCCGAGTTTTAATAAGGCCTTTTTTGTTGAGAATTTAATTCGTGTGAACGATTGTATTTCTTTAACTCCTGGTTTTAGATACGATCATATCGTAACCCAATCTGAGGGTTATTTCCATGCAGTGGTAAACGATAGTTTACATTTTACATCGAATGAGAATAAACTTGATAGAGGTATTTTTCTTGCAGGTTTAGGTGGAAGTTATAAGTGCTTTGTAGGTGGAGAGCTTTATGCAAACTTCTCGCAAAATTACCGTGCTATCAACTTTAACGATATGCAAGTCATCAACTCTAATATTGTTGTTGATCCTGAATTGGAGGATGAGAAAGGATTTAATGTTGATTTAGGATTGAGAGGTAAGGTTTGGGGATCCATAGAGTATGATGTGAGTCTGTTCTATTTAGATTATTCTAATCGTATTGGTTACATACAAAAGTATTATACGCCA
>ENA-OSET01004067-OSET01004067.1-sediment-metagenome-genome-assembly--contig:-NODE-4067-length-13094-cov-14.122532_pt1 | contig 13094 bp, 11 predicted proteins | sample MGYA00237882_ERZ534229 | MGnify/ENA primary metagenome ERZ534229 (study PRJEB26408, sample SAMN06266212) | sediment metagenome | isolation source: Hudson Canyon methane seep mesocosm | place...
CTAAAATTTCTGGCATCTGATGTATGTTTTCTCTATGGATAACAACACAGAGCACCATGGGGTAACCATGCTTTTTAACCAAATGAGCAACTTCTTTTTTGGTCTGGTAAGACTCGGTACCTGCCAGGTGATCATTAAGTTCCTGACTACTGGCCTGGATACTCACTTGAATATGGTCTAAACCAGCTTCTTTTAACTGAATGATTTTTTCTTCAGTCAAACCGTAGCCAGAAGTGATCAGGTTGGAGTAATAACCTAATTGACGCGCATGTTGAACTAGTTCAGGTAAGTCCTGACGAGTTAGGGGTTCCCCTCCAGAAAAACCTAATTGTACTGCGCCCATTTTTCTGGCTTGTGTTAATACACGTTTCCAGTCTTCCGTACCAATTTCAGAACTATGTTTAGTATAATCAATAGGGTTAGAGCAGTAAGGGCACTGTAAAGGACATTTGTATGTCAGTTCTGCCAGTAACCAGCGAGGAGGGGTGATTTTATGCTTGTTGGATCCAGCCATTTTGTAATGCCACTTCTAAGAAACTATTAACATCATTTGTTAAACCACTGGTTGAAAATTTTTCTTCCAGTTCGATAACAATTTGATTGGGAGTTCGGTTGCCATCGCATAATTTTAAAATTTCAGCAGAACTTTGGTTCAGTTCGACCATGCCTTCCGGATATAAGATGACATCTTTTTGCTGAGCCTCTTCCCATTGCAATCTATGTAATGGAGAAAATTGGATGGTTAATTCTTGATTTATACTCATGTTGTTTTGGGTTGTACATTACTCGGCGTCTGACGAGTCATTTTTAAGCCCTCTCCTGCTGGAGAGGGTTGGGTGAGGAGGAATAAAAAGATTCTTTTTAATCTCATTGGTCTTTAAAACCCAATATGTTATTTAAATGTTTTTCCTCGGCAAGTGCTACTGTATCCATGCAGTAGCCCCAACAACCCTCCCGATCAAGGGAGGGAGTTTGAATGATAGTTCGGTGTTTATTGCTCAATATTGAAATAGGGAGGCATATCGTTTATATAAGCCATATACATGGCATCAGCCATCGACCATAAAACATCTAGTTTGAACTGTAAAATTTCAACCATACGTTCTTGTTGTTCGCGGGTTGTATACCAGTCCAAGGTGATGTCCAGGCCATGCTCAACATCACGGCGCGCTTCTGTCATGCGCTTACGGAAATAAATATAACCTTCCTCTTTGACCCATGGGTAAAGTTCTGGCCAATTATCCAGGCGTTGTTTATGAATTTTTGGAGCAAACATTTCTGTTAGTGATGAACTTGCGGCTTCATGCCATTCAGATCGTCTGGCAAAATTAACATAAGCATCGACAGCAAATTTAACAGCAGGTAATACATGTTCTAATGAGGTCACTTCTTCGCGAGTCATTCCAACTGCAATACCTAGTTGTACCCATGCTTCAATACCACCTGGGTCACCAGGATGTCCATCATGATCAAGAATTCGTTGAGTCCAGATTGCACGTGTTTCACGGTCAGGACAATTGGCTAAAATGTTAGCATCTTTAATCGGGATCATTATTTGATAATAAAACCGATTAGCAACCCAGCCTTGTAATTGCTTCTGGGTTAATTTACCTTCATTCATCAATGTATGCATAGGATGATGAATATGGTATTTATTCTCCATGCCTCGCAATTTGGCTTCGAACTCTTCTCTAGTCCATGCTTTGTTAGAACAGCAACCCATTTATTTACCTACCAGTGTAGAGCGGACTTCAGTCCGCATTTTTAGGAGTGGGCGGACTAGGCAACGGCTCCTGCGTTGCTCGACTACACGCCTTCCATGGCGCTATGAAGTCCGCACTACAATTGTTATATATTAATTTCCATATTATCGTAAGACACTTCAATCCCCGAGGCATCTAGTGTTTTACGTTGTTCAGAATCTTCGTCTAATATCGGATTAGTGTTATTGATGTGGATCAATATTTTACGAGGTTTTTCCATGCCATCTAAAATTTCTATCATGCCGCCTTCACCAGATTGCGGTATATGACCAATAGATCGTGCCAATAAGGGGCGTCCGACAGAGGCGAGCTCATCATCAGTCCAGAATGTACCATCTACCATCACGCAGTCGGCTGCAAGCATTGCTTTTTCTACATGCGGTTCTATTGCGCCTAAACCGGGTGCATAAAAAGTTGTTTTGCCAGTCGATATCTGGCGAATAATCACACCGATATTATCACCTTCATGCGGGTCATTTCTGTGGGGTGAATAAGGAGGCGCCTTGCTTTTTAGAGGTAAAGCAGTAAATTCAAGATCGTCAATCTTAGGTATGGTGAAAGAATCGCCATTCAATGGAATTGGATGATCAATTACGCCACAAAAATGTTCCAGGATATTAAAAATAGGAAAGCCCGTCGAGAGGTCTTGCTTGACCATCTCTGTGCAATAGATCGTTAGCGGGTCGCCTTCACGTAAAATAAGCAGGCCAGTTGCATGGTCGATTTGTGAGTCAATCATCACAATCGCTTCAATGCCTGTACCACGTACTTTATTTTTCGGGTGAATTTCGGGGAAATTCTCTAATTGCGTGCGCACATCGGGTGAGGCATTAAATAATACCCAGTGTTCACCGTCAGATGAAACAGCAATAGATGACTGGTTTCGGGTGCTGGCCTTGATAGACCCAGCTCTTACGGCTTTGCAATTAGGACAGCTACAATTCCATTGTGGAAAACCACCACCTGCACCTGAACCGAGAACTCTAATCTTCATGTTATATCGTTTATCTGCTTGTGTAAGACACGAATGATACGATATTAGAGCGAAATACGCACGGAAAATTGGAGAAGGGGAGCTGATGTTTAGAGGGAGTTGCTGTCTTTTAGGCAAAAAAAAGGGGTGGCTAAAATGCCTCCCCTTTTCTTATCATAAAACCGTTTAAATTAACGGTTGTAGATGTACATAGTTACTTCAAAACCAAAACGTAAGTCAGTGTAAGCTGGTGTTTCCCATTTCATAGTATTACCTCTAGAAGTTTTTTATATTTATATTGCTAGCTTGATCAAGTAAGCAGTCTCGAAGTATACGACGAACTATTTTGTTACGCAACTTTTTGAGTGATATATCATATTAATTGTAGCAATGAGTAGTATAAAAAAACAGGGTTAGTGATTTTTTATCATTATAAAACATTGTGTTATGATTTTTTTTGTTGGGGTGGTTGGCTCAATGAGGTAGGGTGCATATCTGGATTTTATGGTCTTTAATTGATGTGTAAAATTGATTGCTTTTTACTTGTATACAGGCTAATAGAGGGTTATATTGAACACTTAATAATAAAAATAATAAAAATGTGTTTTAGGAGGATGTTATGGGTGGTGTTATTGAGCTTTTTCTTGTTATGTTGGTTGTGGCTGCGTTAGCGTTTGCGCCATTAGGTTACTTTATTTATATGTATACCACAAAAGGAGGGGATCCTTTTGGCGATACAGAACCTCATGGTGATAGTGAATCAAAGGTTTTGGACCTGGCAGAGCAACTTATTAATGCGGTAAAAGGAGTCATAGCTAAAAAGAAATAAAGGCGGGGTTTTGCAGGTATTACTTTAAGTGATGGGAATAGAGCGGACAGTAGTCCGCTCTACCTGAAGGCTAACCCCTACATGTAGGGCATAGCTTGTTTTTTCGTAACTTCATTTCATTCCATTGCATGGATAATCCATCCAGCAATAATAATCGACCTGTTAAGGTCTCTCCAATGCCGACAATCAGTTTCATCGCTTCCATAGCCTGAATACTGCCAATAATGCCTGTAACCGGTGAAAAAACACCGTTGGTTGCACAGTTCTGCATTTCTTCGCCATTATCAGTATAAAGACAGTTATAACAAGGGCTGTTATTAGTCCCAGGCGTAAACACTGAAACTTGACCTTCAAAACGAATGGCTGCACCTGAAACCAGTGGTGTTTTATGCGCTACACAAGCGGCATTGATAGCAAAACGGGTAGTAAAATTATCACAGCAATCCAGCACTATATCGGCATTTTTTACTTCAGTATTTAATCGTTCACCTTCTAAGCGTTGCTTAACGGCAATCACTTTTACCTCAGGATTAATTTTTTTTAAGGTCTCTCGGGTTGAAATAACTTTGTCTGTCCCTATATCGGTTGTGTGATGAGTTATCTGTCTTTGTAAATTGGACAAATCAACCTCATCATCATCGTAAATTGTAATTTGACCAATTCCTGCTGCGGCAAGGTAAATGGATGCAGGCGAGCCCAGGCCCCCTGCGCCAACAATGAGTACTTTTGAGTTCAAAAGTTTTTGCTGACCTTCAATATCAACTTGAGGGAGCATAATTTGACGGCTGTAACGAAGTAATTGCTGGTCTTTCATATAATTGTAAAAACGATGATGTAGAGTAGGAATGATGCCACATACTTGACAGAGAATAAAACTTAACTATTATTAGCACTCATAGCTAGCGAGTGCTAATAATTAAGAATTGTAGATTATTTTAAATTATATTTAAGGAGAATATTGATGAATATACGTCCGTTACACGACAGAGTTATCGTTAAACGTGTTGAAGAAGAAACAACATCTGCTGGTGGTATCGTATTACCTGGTTCAGCGACTGAAAAACCTAGTGAAGGTGAAGTTCTGGCTGTAGGCAATGGCAAACAGCTTGATAATGGTGATGTTCGTGCATTGGAAGTAAAAGTTGGTGATAAAGTGCTTTTTGGCAAATATTCAGGCAACGAAGTAAAAATTGATGGTGAAGAACTGATCGTTATGCGTGAAGAAGACATCATGGGTATTTTGGGTTAATTATCTCAACACACTAACTATTTATTAAGGATTCTAAGAAGATGGCAGCAAAAGACGTAAAATTTGGTTCAGATGCACGTGGCTTAATGGTCGCGGGTGTTAATATTTTATCAAATGCAGTAAAAGTAACTTTAGGCCCTAAAGGTCGTAATGCAGTTTTAGATAAAAGCTTCGGTGCACCGACTATCACTAAAGATGGTGTATCAGTTGCTAAAGAAATCGAATTAACGGATAAATTCGAAAACATGGGCGCGCAAATGGTTAAAGAAGTGGCTTCGCACACTTCTGATGTTGCTGGTGATGGAACAACAACTGCGACAGTTTTAGCGCAATCTATTGTTAATGAAGGCATGAAATCAGTTGCAGCGGGCATGAACCCAATGGATCTGAAACGCGGTATTGATTTAGCGGTAACTAAAGCGGTTGAAGCGATTATTGATTCTGCAACACCTTGTACTGATAACAAAGCAATTGCTCAAGTAGGTACAATTTCTGCTAACTCTGATACTTCAGTCGGCGAAATTATTGCAGAAGCGATGGGAAAAGTGGGTAAAGAAGGTGTTATCACTGTTGAAGAAGGTTCTGGCTTAAACAACGAATTAGACGTTGTTGAAGGGATGCAGTTTGACCGTGGTTACTTATCACCTTACTTCATCAACAACCAAGACAGCATGAGTGTTGAATTAGATGACCCATTCATCTTATTATTCGACAAAAAAATCTCAAACATCCGTGATTTACTACCAACATTGGAAGGCGTTGCTAAAGCGGGTCGTCCTTTATTGATTATCGCTGAAGATGTAGACGGTGAAGCATTAGCAACATTAGTTGTTAACAACATGCGTGGTATCGTTAAAGTTGCAGCAGTTAAAGCTCCAGGTTTTGGTGATCGTCGTAAAGCAATGCTAGAAGATATTGCTATCTTGACTGGCGGTACAGTGATTTCTGAAGAAATTGGTTTATCTTTAGAAAAAGTTGAAATGGATCAATTAGGTACTGCTAAGAAAATTCAAATCAGTAAAGAAAATACAACCATTATTGATGGTACGGGTTCTGAAGAAAACATCAAAGGCCGTGTGACACAAATTCGTGCACAAGCTGAAGAAGCAACTTCTGACTACGACAAAGAAAAACTACAAGAGCGTTTAGCTAAATTGGCTGGCGGTGTTGCAGTCATCAAAGTTGGCGCAGCAACTGAAGTTGAAATGAAAGAGAAGAAAGCACGTGTTGAAGATGCGTTGCACTCAACTCGCGCTGCAGTTGAAGAAGGCGTAGTTGCTGGTGGTGGTACTGCACTGGTACGTGCTATTGCTGCTCTTGAAGGTCTAGAAGGTATTAATCATGACCAAACTGTAGGTGTAAATATTTTACGTCGTGCAATGGAAGAGCCTTTACGTCAAATTGTTGCTAACGCGGGTGATGAATCATCTGTTGTCCTTAACGAAGTTGCAAAAGGTGAAGGTAACTTCGGTTACAACGCAGCAACTGGCGAATACGGCGATATGATTGAAATGGGTATTTTAGACCCTGCAAAAGTAACACGTTCTGCACTACAAAATGCAGCATCTGTTGCCAGCTTAATGATCACAACTGAAGTAATGGTTGCTGATGAACCTGCTGAAGCAGCTGCTGCACCTGCAATGCCTGATATGGGCGGCATGGGTGGAATGGGCGGAATGGGCGGCATGATGTAAGTGTTGTCTTAAAGCTTATTTGCTTTAGCTCAAAAACCCTGGTTATTTTTAATAGCCAGGGTTTTTTTATGTCTGTTGGTCATGTTTTGTCCTGCTGTTTGAGTTTGAGCCGATTAACAAAATCAACAGCCTCTAACTTTTGTTTGATTTTAATAATTCTATAATATCCTTTTTAAGTGTTTGTAATTTAGCAGCACCTTGACGAATACGCATTTTTTTTGATGGGTGATGAATTAGAATATTTGCTGGTGTACCTCGTAAACCAATATCTAAAGCTTCTTTTTCATCAGCTAGGACTCTTTGTTTAAATTGTCCAGTTTTCATACACTCGTTTAAGTCCTTAGATGTAATGTTTACCTTAGAAGCAGCTTGATTAATTAGTTTGTCTCTATTTTGTTTGCCGCGATGGGGCATTGCAAACAGGGCGTCCACAAAATGCCAAAAACCTTCGTTTTGAGCTAAATGAGCAATACATTCGGATGCCTCAGCTTCTTGCTGTGCAATTGGTTTATGAAAACTTAAGGGGTAGTGCCTAAACACCCAGTTAACCTGATTATTTGATTCATTTACCAGTCGCTTTAAAACTGGGTGAATTTTTCGACAATAAGGGCATTCAAAATCAGAAAATTCTACGATACTGACAGGGGCAGAAGGGTCGCCATAAATATGATCGCGAGTCACAGACACTGGTCTTAATTTTTTTTGTGCTTGTTGAGAGATTGCATTTTTAAGCTGTTGTTTCTGTTTTTTCTTTATGGCTAGTTTTTCTGCTTCATAAAGTTTTATTTCTTTAATGACTTGCTGTTTTAATGCGCCACTTTTTAAAAGCTCGTTAAGTATTTCTTGTTTTAACTCCTCTCTTTGAGATTTTTCCACGGCAAAAACACTGCTACTTAATGTTAGCAACAGAGTGAAAAAAAAAGAATATTTCGATATTAAATTAATCATAACGCTTCAATAGATAGTGATGCAATGGTGAGGTAAATCAGATTATACGAAGAACATAATCCGTTAGCTAGAGGATGTGTCCATTTTTTTTACAATTAGCACCTAGCATCAGTCGTAAGCTTATGCTTACGCTTGTATGCGCATGATTTAACAAGGTAAATTTTTTATGGTCTGTATTTTGCTTTTATTTTATTTTTTTATGGAGGTTGAAATGGAACAAAAAATTAAACGAAAAAAATATACAGCCGTAGCCTTGGCGATAGGGTTAATGTGGAGTGGATTATCTTCTGCTGCATTAACTAATGGCGACTTTTCCAGTGGGTTTAATGGCTGGGAGGGAGAGGTGACAGATTTATCTTTCCCTACCCCGGTGACTACAGCAGTATCACCTCTCCCAGGCTCATTCTCGAATAACTATACTACTCCTGTTTCCGGAGGTGCATTATTAACAACTACAACATTGGATAATGATATTTGGAGTGTAGGTCTATTTCAGGATTTTTCAATTGATTCAATCAGTGCAGGAAGCACGTTACAGTTAAGCCTGGATATAGCTTTTTCATTAAGTGATACAGTAGGCGATTTTATTTTGGCTGAGCTATCTAATAGTTCTTCTACCCTTGATATTTCAGCAGGAGGTATCTTTGATATTACCAGTTGGGGAGGAACTAATGCCACGCTTAGCTTTTTAGTTGAAGATATCGATGATATTAGTGATTCTTTAAGTATCGCTAACATTGCTATTACAGAAATACCGGCTACAGTCCCAGAACCTACTACGGTTCTATTAATAAGCGCAGGATTGCTGGCGATGAGGCGTAAATTTTTCTGACACTAGGTGTTAATGTTAGAGTTCCAATTTGGTTAAAAATATAAAGTAGAAATTCAAATTACTTGGGAGAAAAGTAAATGACTAGTTTTAGATTTAATAAGGGGTGGAGAAACGATACTGTTTTCTCTACCTTGATATTTATGTTATTGCTTGGCTTATATAGTCAACTTAGCTACGCAGTAGTTGATGGGTGGGAGGATGTTAGTGGTGTTACCATAGAACAAAGTAGTCGATTTTATGATCGACAAAAAAGAGAATATTACACAATAAATACAGTTAAGAAAGACCCTGGATCTGATATAGCAGGTCCTCTAAGGTTGGTTGTTACGGATAGTAGTCATCCAGTTACTAATGAGGATGGGACTGATGGTAGTCTTCCTTACTTTAATATTTTAAGTAATGGTAGTGAAGAAGCTATAAGAATTAACTTTCAACGTATTCGAGCTTCATTTGCTTATACAGTGGTAGTACAGCAATTAATCCAGGATATACCTGTTGATTCTGATGGAGATGGTATTCCTGATACAGAAGATAGTTGCCCATTAGATCTAGGAGTAGATGAAGATGGCGATGGTATTTGTGGAATAGCAGATACATGCCCATTAGATCCAGGAATAGATGAAGATGAGGATGGTATTTGTGGTGTAGCAGATACATGTCCATTAGATCCAGGAGTAGATGAAGATGGCGATGGTATCTGTGGCCTTGCTGACACATGTCCACTAGACCCTGGTGTTGATGAAGATAACGATGGTATCTGTGGTCTTGCTGACACATGTCCACTAGACCCTGGTGTTGATGAAGATAACGACGGTATTTGTGGTCTTGCCGATACATGTCCATTAGACCCAGGTAATGATGTGGATGCTGATGGAATCTGTGCACTAGATGATTTTTGCCCAGAGGATGCAAGCAACAGTTGTGTCACTATTGTTGGTCAAGTTTTTAGCGATGGATCTTCTCTACAAGGTGCTTCAATAAAAATAGGACTAAACTCTGTCCATACAAGTACTGATATTGCGGGTTCATTTTCTGCAAATACAGGTCCTGCTGAAATTTCAAATGATGGCTTAAATGACTTCTTTCCAATTGAAGTCAGTGCGCCTGGTTATGCGACTAGCAATGCTAAAGTTACAGTAAAACCAGGACAATTTAATTATGAAGTGACAATTGCAATTAAGCCTGTCTCTGACACTATTGCTGTAGAAGATGATTTAACTCAAGGAGTTGAAATCATTAAAGAAGGTAATCCTGTTGGTCAAATAACGATACCAGATGCTGCGTTACCAGCTGGGGTAACAGGTGTGACGGGGACAGTTACATATCTTGACCCAACAACTGATGATATTTTAGCAGCTCCAGGAGGAGATTTATTAGCATTACCAGAAGGTTCTGATCCTAATGTTGATTCTCCAGTACCCCTAGAGAGTTTTGGTATGATGGAGTTTGATCTTAAAGACCAAAATGGCGGTGAAGTCCACTTGTTAGAGGCTCCTGCTGAAGTATGTATGCAAGCAACATCTGGTTTAGGGTTGGGTGATATCGTTCCTCTTTGGTATTACGATGAATCTAAAGGCTTGTGGATTGAAGAAGGGCAAGGTACTGTTGTTACTCGTGTTGTAAATGGTAATGATCAGTTAATGATCTGTGGTGAGGTTTCTCACTTTACCTGGTGGAATTATGACCAACCGATAGATTCGCATTCCTGCTTTAAATATCACTTTGTTTTTGAAACAAATAGTACAGATTTATCTGGTCTGGAATGGAAAGCTGAGGGTGTTAGCTATAACGGTACGTCACCAGAACGTGATTGTAACCGTGATAGTAATGATCCTGAGCCTAACTCTGGAGACCCTATTGATTCAGTAACTGTAAAGCGTACGACTGAATCCGCAAATCCTGAGCAAATTCGTATGTTTGCCATGATTGGTGGGGCTAAGTTCTATCTGTTGCGTGATGGTGACGGTACATACAGTTTAACGCAAGATCAAAGTGCTGCAACTGTATTTGACACACCTGAAGCTAATGGTAGTTGTTTGAATAATACTAATGTAGATCAATGTCAGTTCCTTGATTATTTAGATAATGAAGCGGATGGTATTTTACCTTTGTCTACAGATGTTAATTTACCGCCATTGATTAGTGAATTTTCTGTCAATCTAACGCATATAACACCGGGGACAGATGTTGCCGTATCTGCTGTGGTAACTGACCCAGAAGGAGCTGATGTTAGTTTAGACTGGACTACAGAGTGTGGATACTATTATTCAACAACTGATAATGGCGTTATTTCTCCCACTAACGATAGTGGTGTGTCAGGGTCTGTATTCTTGGCAAACTATACAGCTCCGACCACATTAAGCTACCCTATAGAGTCTTGCAGAATAACATTAACAGCAACAGATGCTACAGGTGCTTTTTCATCAGCCGATAAATGGATCACTGTTGCAGGTAGTTTTCAGTATGTTTTTGAAGGTATCTTATATGGTACTGATGGCTTACCTATGACTGAGACACCAATTAATTACTCTAATTTTGGAGGCTGTAGTGCAGAGCAGTTTATTACAACAGATTTAGACGGTTATTATCATGTTGAAATTGATTTAGCAAGTTGTGCCGAGAATGGACAGAATGAAGGTGGGTTTATTGATTTAGGTTCTCTGTATGTAGAGTATAGCTATAATGGACTTTATTGGTCTCATGACGAGTACATCAATGGCTATGGGGAATTACAAAACAACATTTGTACAGTGGAGCAAGATGCAAGTACATTATGTAATATTGATATTCACTTACCTACCTTATGGGGACCTTTAGGCGGTAATATTTATCACCCAGCTACTGGTGAGCTTACAAATATGAACATATCTAGTTATAGTTTTAATAGTAATGGATATGGGGGTTATGGGTATGATTCTCTAAATTGGTTGCCAATAAACCCAGGAAGTGACTCTTATGGACCCATATTAGTTCCTTTGGGGGAGGGTAATATTACTGCATATGATGATAGTTTTAATAATTATTCAAATGCTAATTATACAATACCCAGTACTGATGGAGTTAATCAGGATGTTGGTGAGGCATCTGCCCCCGTTACTGTAACGGTTTTTGATGATCAAGGGCAGCCATTAGTAGGTGTAGGGCTATCAATAACTAATTATCCGCAAAACGGTAGTGGGAGTGTTGAATATACTGGTGTAACTAATGGTGATGGGCAATATACCGAACTTGCAGTATCTATGGGTTACTTATATGTCAGAACAACTTCATCTCCTTTTTACTATAGAAACACTAGTGTAAGCATTAAAGACCAACCTGTTTATATTGATTTTAATAGTACAGAGACTTGTACTGTAACAGGTACCTTCTTTGATCAATTTGGTCAGCCAATGCCAGAAAATGAGATGATCGAATTATATAATGATGGTGATAGTAATTTTGGAAGCTTTCTTAGTACGACTACCAATGAATCGGGTGAATTTAGCATCCCTGGTGTAACCCCTGGGTATGTTTACTTTTCTGAAAACTATTATAGTGGTTATCAGTATATTGATAACTGTCGTCCTATGAATGGAAGTCCTCGAGTGATTAGAAAGGATAGAGGTTTTATTGATGACTTCAATGGGTTTATTGGAGAACCTATCTAATTATTTTTTGATTGATAGAGAGGAAGAAGGTTCTTCCTCTCTTTTTAGAATGAGGTAAAGTATGAAAATTATTTATACAAGTATTATTGCTGGAATTGCATTGTTTTTTTCTGTAAATAGCTTTGCTGTTGAATCAGTAGATCAACAGCAATTGTCGAAAATAAATGGGGCTAATGGTCTAACAAAGGAGCAAAGATATCAACAGCGTCAGCTTTTTTTACAACAGAAAAAACAAATACAGGAGGAAAGAAATAAGGTTTTAAGGGCTCAACATGCCGAAAAGTTTGTAAATAAATAAGTAATTAAAAGCTGAAGAGTGAAGACCCTTCAGCTTTTATCTTCTCCTCCCCGTTATTTTTTAAAGGGGATGCAACCTTGACATGAAAGTTCAAAGCAACAAATTAGATACAATAATTTTTGATGGAACGGTTCTGAAGAAAGCATCAAAGGCCGTTTTGCAGTGAACAGTTATGCTTAAAGAAGTTGCAAAAGGCGAAGGCAACTTTGGTTACAACGCAGCAACTGGCGAATACGGTGATATGATCGCAATGGGTGGCATGATGTAAGTGTTGTCTTAAAGCTTATTTGCTTTAGCTCAAAAAACCCTGGTTATTTTTAATAGCCAGGGTTTTTTTATGTCTGGTGTTTTTGGTGTTGTGCTGTGATGTGATGGTGGAATGCGCTGGCGCTTTTCCACCCTACTTCTTTGAAGATCAGGTTGTTTTAATAGCTAGTCTTTTTATGTCTGTCAGTTTTTCTCAAGCATAATTGTGTGATATGACGGTTAAGGGTGAGGGATATCCCTTGGTTAGAGCTATATTATTTAATAAAATTTTAAAAACCAATTCTAATTGAGAGTTATAAGTATTAACAATTAAGGGTTTGCGGTGAATTATAGTTTTTTAAAAAGTTGGCCTGAGTTTTGCTGTTAGTTCTGAGGAAGTCATAAGATATGTGGCTGCTGACGTGATTGATAAAAGATTATTGCCGGTATTCGGAGGGGGATATCTTAATAATTATTGAAAGGATATTTTATTAATCATTATTTAAGAACTCTATAAACAGGATTTATTATGTTAAAGAAACAATTAAAAAACTTATCTGCAATCTGTGTATTGGCACTTTCAAGTAGTGCTGCAATGGCCCACCTTAATATAGC
>ENA-OSET01004070-OSET01004070.1-sediment-metagenome-genome-assembly--contig:-NODE-4070-length-13089-cov-2.567246_pt1 | contig 13089 bp, 10 predicted proteins | sample MGYA00237882_ERZ534229 | MGnify/ENA primary metagenome ERZ534229 (study PRJEB26408, sample SAMN06266212) | sediment metagenome | isolation source: Hudson Canyon methane seep mesocosm | place...
ACATCCCAACCTACTATTTTAGGTGAGCTTAGAGGTTCTTTAATGCCTGCAATAATTTTAGTAATTGTAAACTGTATGATGGAATCAGCTTGTGATGGATCCATTGCGATATCGGATACTAAGTCTTTAGGGATTTTGCCCAAAATCTTCTCGAATTCAGCTGCTGAACTGGCTTTTAAAGCACTACCAACCTGCAGTGGAGTCTGGTTTACTTGGACGATCACTCCCTCTTCTTCGTATTGATCTTGATAGAAAAAGCTTAAACTGTCTGTTCCCGCCAAAGTATTCTCTTGGTGCTCTAATTTAGGGATCCCCATTAACTTGGTTGCGAGATCATAACGGGACATACGTTTATTCGCATTATTATAATTTACAATCACACTAGGGATGTTAACACCGTCAACCTCAAACCCTTTTGGCATAGCGAGTATGAAAGAAGAAAATGGTAATCTAAGCGTGGCACTGCCTTCCAAACTGAAATTTGATTTCAGTAACTTGGTAAAAAAGTCCTCATCTCCGGGGAAAATCACTGTCCTTGATTCGTGATTCCACATTACTTCTGTCACGAGTAAATGCTTATCTAAATTATTTGAGACTGAGGAGGAAAAAATCTCACCGGCTAACTCTGGGATGGTGGCTTTCTTTATATGCTTTTCACCCGCCTTAATCATTAGCTTCTTGAATCTAAGCGTGTTGGGTGAATAAATAGTGTAACCAGATTTAGATTTTACCTTTTTCATTTCTACCTTATTCCTATCAAACTGTGTTCTGGAGCAATTTGTTTATCACTCCATAAATATACACCCAAATCTTAAACTGCAATCTTATTCAGTTCATAGTCCAGCACTTGAAACAACATTCATCTTGGCCCAATTCGAACAAATTGATTATTGTTTAAATTGGGACCGTACCAATGATTCTTAATCACTTAGTTGTCAATTTTAAAAGAGATTGAACTGAGGCTCTTGTTTTGTAAACTTCACTTTTGATTTCTTAAGCATGGAAGGGGTTTGCATGCTCTTGATACGACTCGCTACCTCGTCTTCAATGACCCACTCAAATACGTTGTTTGATATAAAGCATGCCTTCACATTATTTATGGTCGCGTTAACATGACCTTTTTCCCAAGCACTTAATAGCAATACCCAAGGATTCATGACGAATCCAGGATTACGTCGTAGCTTTGCAGGTTTTTGTGCTTCTGATTTTACTAGATCGTTAAGCCAGTTTTCTGCTCTTTTCAGGCATCCATCGAGTACAATTGAATTATTTTCCATAGTTATGTCCTGCTGTTTAATTATGAAACCATTGTATATTGAGAAAATTAAGCGCAATAAAATTCAATGTTAAGTAGGTTGGATACATATATAAGAATCCTGCTCACCACTTGAATTAGAACTTTATAGATGATGGGAAACGCTAACTATAGTCTTGAATCGTACTGAATTTGCCTAAAACCCTTAGACTGCAATCTTATGCAGTTCATAGTCCCTCACTTTTAAGGGAGTGCCTTTCCACCACTGCCCTTCGCCAGATTGACGTATATCCATGACGCCTTTGACTAGTTTTTTAATGTCCTGCTCGCCGTTAATCAGAGAATAGAATCTATTTTCACCATAGGTTTTTATGCCGCCGTAGCCTTCTTTATCGCACAGTTGGTTAAATTGATCTTGATCAAACGAAAACCCTATATACCCTGCATCGTGAAAGTCCTTTGTTGAGATCGTTCTTTGCTGACGCAACTTGTTTGTAAGGTATAGCTTCAGCGCTTTACCATTAGAGGCAATCGAACCTTGAGCAGTCCCATCGTTAAAATCATCCATCATGTAGGGCAACATGTTGTTTTGAAATTCTGACTCAGAACCAACAAAAAACAAACCCCAAGATGGTGAGTGTGGTACACAATTTTTTTCATAGGTTTCTGCAAAAACAATTAAAGCATTTGAGGTTGGCAGAAGATCACCGCTTTCTAGGTCTTCGCCCAGGTCAAAAGAAAATATTCGTACATCAGTAAAGACAGTTGCGCTCATTTCAAATCTCATTAAGTCATTTAAGTTAAGTGCCTGAGAGTCGGAGTCATCAGGTTATGTTTTTAGTATATGGACGATTCCCTTACTACAACTTTATTGCTGTTTAACTGATACCGATAACCACACACCCTAAAGCATGGGCAACCAGACGCGCTTCTGCATGAATGGGCGCGTAATTACCACGACCAAGGCCGATGGCATACCCAAACTGGAATTTGCTCTCTACTTTCGTGATATCTGCTTGTATAAAGCCATATTGCTTACAGAATTCAACAGCACTTTTCTTGCTCCAGAATATTTGTAAGTTCAAGAAAACTTTCGTTTCCAGAATTTTGTGCGGATTGGCGATATACAGACAAGAGTCTCCAAAAGCACTTTTGTTCCAAAGAGCTTCTTGACCAACCCGCTTACAGTTTAAGGTAACGCTCATGAAATTTATCCTCACTAATTTGGCGGGTAGGTGGTAATCACCGGATTCAAGTTAATACTAAGGCGCGTTGATTAATCGCAACCAAATGACAATGTATTTCCATTGCACTTAATTGTTTTTGATTTCTTACGCGCCCGAGTATTTAAGCCGCTTTTGTAAAGCCGAGCTTAATTTGATTCTCATTTATGAGAGAACGTAAATAATCACGCAATTCACCGGCATTATCATTTCTCTCATATTGAATGTTGCTGCCTTGTTTTGTATAAAATGCTTTAACGCCTAAAACCCTTGCTAGACGACTAACGAATTCTTCGAATGAGTCACAACATCCTTCCGCATCATCTAACTTTCGTAATTTCCTATTAATTGGGCGCAGTGTTTTAACCATTTCTTCTGCTTTTTCTAACGTTATTTTTACGCAACCATAGGACTCATCAATAACTAACTCCCAGCCATACGGAAGCTCATTGTCTGTATCCATCTGACATGTAATTGTTAGGTTTTTATAAGCGTGCTTTTGGTTTTTGTAATTGTCATAAAATCCAATTGAATTATTATATTGACCTGCATCATGCCTCACATATACGAGATCAATAACAATATGACCTATTACCTTTGATTCAGTGCATTGATTTGAAACTCTAAAAGCCACTGTTTCTTTGCCTTGCTTGAGTTTTTCGTAAACATCCATAATTTGTCTCACTATTGAAAGGTGGGCATTGGGTAGCATCCACCGGAGTTAAAAGAACAGTCACCTGATTTAAATTAAGTGTATTCCTTATTTTCAAAGCGCAACTTTATACAGAGATTGAATTTATTGGAGCGTCTGATTTTTGCCAAGATAACTATAAATCAGATCAATAGCTTGTTTGTAACCAAAGGCCGCGTGCGCACTAAAGCCCAGTTGCGTATATTTCGTTATCCAATGTATTTGCTCTTCACTGAGGGCGCTATTAGTCGCGCCTGTCTTCTTCAATTCAATTCTGAGTCCATGATATATTTTGGTGGGTATATCCATATAGATATCCGGTACGCCTTTTCTTAGGCCTTGGGAGGTCAACATGCCTCGTTCTACCATCGCTCGTTTACCGGCATTAGGTACGGCAAACATCATTTCATAAGCAAAAGGTAGATTCATGGCCACATGATGAAAGATATAACACTGTTCCCAGTGCTCTTGATAGCGTGAAAACTTATGTGGGTTTTTAAGCAGATATTGTAAGGCTTTTGAATGAGATGTCTTTGTGGGGATCCATGCGTCATCTGGCAAACAGATGCCAATGCCCACTATCTTTTTTGTGGATTTCTTATTTGTTTTTTTCTTTCGATTCTTCAAATCGTCGTATTCAGATTCTGACATTCTCATGAATTTCCCCTGAGAAAAAATAGGTCAAGTTTGCATTATCTGGGACTCAAACGCTTTAAATAAGAACAATGCCTCATTGAACAGACTTTGAATACGCAATATATTCCTGCCAGATTAACTACATGATGTAGTGCGCCTCTAGCAGGAATTAGGCTTTAAAATAAATTCGTTATCAATTCGAAGGGGCCTGCTGCTGATAGCCACCTTGTTGTTGGGGTGTTGGTTGAGGAGCCTGCTGCTGATAGCCACCTTGTTGTTGGGGTGTTGGTTGAGGAGCCTGCTGCTGATAGCCACCTTGTTGCTGGGGTGCTTGTTGAGGGGCCTGCTGCTGATAACCACCATGTTGCTGAGGTGCTTGTTGAGGAGCCAGTTGATGATCTTGACCTGTATTCTTGCCCTTGCCATCTAACATTTGCATCTCAAATCCACGAATTTCAGTTGTGTACCGGTCTGCACCACTTTGATCTTGCCACTTACGCGTTTGTAAACGACCTTCAATGAATACTTTTGAACCTTTTTTAAGGTAAAGCTGGCAAATTTCAGCTACTTTTCCACTAAATACGACTCGATGCCATTCCGTTTTTGGCACCATCTGACCAGTGGCTTTATCTTTGTAACTTTCATCCGTTGCAATACTTAAATTTGCAAAAGTTGTATTGGGAGTCGCTTTAACATCAGGGTCATTTCCTAGCCGTCCAATAAGGATTACTTTATTAACAGATCCACTAGCCATAACTATCACCTATTTATTTGGTTTGAATTAATACACGTATATTACCTTGAGGTAAAAATACGCAACTATTTCACTTTTTCAGATTATTTAAAAACCCCGAACTCATAGTTGGTTAATCTTTTTGTTTCAGATAAATCTACTCACTTTCTCTATCCAGGATGATTATATATTCAGGCTTTCATACGAATTACTGCGTCGAATAATTACAATTTAGCGAATCAATACGCTTTAAATCAAGCGACCTATGTATTGGATCGTGCGTCAAAACACTTAATAGAATTGACTTTGATCAGAGAGCTAATCTAAACATAAGACCATCTTTAAAGATAAATAAGAAATGACAGTATATCGCGGTGTATAAAGGTGTATGTCGCACTTTGAGCGTAAAAAATAAGACTGACGTATCATGATTTGATGTTTCAGACCCAAAGCGCAAAATCAATAATAGTGTTTGTGTTAATAGATAATAACTTAAATGAAGCAAATCCCGTTTTCACGGGATACCCAATGCGCTATCTGGTAGTGATGTGAAACTACGAGACCATCCCCGCATCTAGGGGAAACACCCTAACTATTAACCTATTTTTATTGACTAAAAAAAACACACTACACAAATTCTACGAGTTAAATCAGTGCAAATTTCTAGTTCAAAATTATGAGATCTTAGGTGAACATTAACCAATGATTAGATTTTTTTGATTCCAGATATTTAGATTAACAATGCAGTGATTATCCTTAGTTAAGTATTGTTAGGTTGTCATATTCAGGTTGAACAACCGCTAACTTTACGTTTTGATAATTGTTCTTCTCTGCCAATTTTTTATATTTATTCATGATTGCCCCGTATGTATTATCAATTTCATTAGGTGTCAACATCATTGATGGGAACTTAAAATCAATAATCCAAAATTCACTACCTTTTTCAAAACAATAATCAAGGCGATTCATGCCGCTATCAACATCACGAGATATTAGGCTTACTTCTGATTCTGACCAATCAATGTTTTGATATATTTTTGAAGCAATATCTGAAGTCTGCGCCCACTTAGCAATCCCTAAACAACGGACTTTATTAGCTTCATATAATTCAGGCACTCCAAATCGGAAGAAAACATGTCGAATTGATTCGAGCCATTCAGCATCTGTTTTCATACTATTAACCTGAGATATTTCAAGGATTTTATGTCCGATCTCACCAAAAATAGTATTCGCTGGTGTTGAAGCAAATTTTACATCTTCATAATTAACATCGTTCGTTAGAGCAGGGGCGTTATAGCCTGACAGTGCTGTTTCCCAGTTATGATTAGATGTAAAGCGTTTGATTTTATGTTCTTTTTTCTTCTCGTTATTGGCGCTAGTATCAAAATCAATAAACTTGAAATCTTTCATTAACACTTCCATAGAACCTGATAGCAAGCTGTTAGGCTTACAATAAATATTTCCACCTTCAAGTTGTTTACCGATGATGGTTAGTGTTTTTTTTGCGCGCGTTGCTGCGACATAGAACAGGCGTTGGGCCTCATACCGACTACGTCCTTTTTCAATTTCACTAATCATTGTATAGTTTGACGTCTGTTTTCCTGATGCTTGTTTAGCCGCAATCAGTACGCCGGTTCCTGCTGGGTGTTCCAAATTATCAATACTTAATAACGGTAAGCTATTACCGCGTCCACCATTCGTGCCTCCAACAATAAAAACATGGTCAAATTCCTGACCCTTTGACCGGTGAATCGTCATCATTTCGACTGGATTTTCAGTTTTATTATCGCGATCTCCAAAAGTACCTTCTAACATTTTGAAAAGGCTGTATGCAGATAATTGGTTTTTGTTTTCTAGTGATTTGATAATGGAAAATACTTTATCCACTTTCGATAAGGCATTATTTTCTTTAGCGATATTCAAACCATGTAAACGCTGCCATGTTCGTTTGATAACCTTTAACCTACTTGAACGGTGACGTTCATTTAAAGCCCACCCCATCACATTTACACATTCAGTAATATCAATTGAAAGTAGATTTAATTCTCTGCCTTTTTTTAAGCCTGCTAATATACTGGTATTTTCATCTATAAATCCCTGCACAGACTCAATTTCACTGAAAGACAAACCGATAAGAGGCGAATGTAGTAATGTTACCCACGCTTTCCAGTTCATCGGGCTGGTTAAAATATCATAGATAGAGCATAACCAGCTTACATCTAAAGAGCTTTGGAGTTGATCAATGTTAATACCCTTGAAATCAACATCGTTCACGACCAATTGATCTATAACACCTGAAAAAACACTTCGATTTTTACTCAGAATAGCAATTGAATCCTCTGGTTTTGTTTTCTGGATATTGGCAATGGTTTTAGCAACGTAAATAGCTTCTTGTTTATTGGCTGCTTCACAATCTTCGCCTTCAACTAAGGCCAAATTCACAAAATATTCATCACTTGTACTTTGATCAAATGCATAAGAGGCTTTATGTTCAAAACCATGTAAAAAGCTTAAGCTTTTCTTAGGAAATATATCTTTGAATTTGTCATCAACCCAATTGACGATAGCAGGCTTTGATCGGAAATTAGTGCTTAAATTGATTGGCTCAAGTTTAATACCGTTAATGCCTTGTTTCTCAAGAATGTCAAAAATAATCGCATTGGCTCCGCGAAAATTATAGACCCCTTGTTTAAAATCTCCGACTGCAAAGATCGTTCTACCATCATCCTGAGTCCAGCCAGAAGTTAGCATACGTAGGGCGTTTAGCTGAAGATTAGATGTATCTTGAGCTTCATCAACTAAAATGTGACGTATTTGATAATCCAGTTTCAGCAACATTTCAGAAGGTGTTTCTGGCAAACCCAAAACACTTAGCCCTCTCATTGCGAATTCTGTAAAGTCATACTCGCCTAGGTGTTCCATTGTTATCCGTAACTGGGCCACAAGAATTTTTAATAGCATCATCACGTCATTCAAGAAAATGTCATCCTGATTATCTATGAGCGCAATGAATCGCATCGCATCCTGACTAACGCCATCTGAAAAAACCACACCAATTTCTGCAAATTCATCTTTTAAAAACTTCAGTTGTTCTTTTTCAGTCTTTAAAACTTTGCTGGGGAAACCTTCTTTTTTAGTGCCGCGCTTTTTGAAGTTACCATCTTTCGTCATTAACCATTCACTAAGGGCTTTCCATGACGCTATATCCGTGACGTTTTGGTAGCCGTTCATAAATATTGTTAGTCGCGGATCAAGCGATATTGAGTTCATTTTATATAAGCCATTAATCACTTCGACGCACTTAATTAAACCCTCTTCAGATAAAGACGCTAAGCACTCTTCTTGAATCGCATTGATATAAGTGTTTCCCACTTCCGGTAAATCATTCCCCATCGCGCTTACCCACTGGTCTCGGATAGCGAGCATATGCTTCATCATGTTCCGTACTGTTGTCTCACGACCATCAAAGCTACGCCATACGTTAGCAATAGAACTGCTCCATTCATTGCCTCCTTCCCACGCATCTTTAAGTACTGCATCAATCGTAATATTATAGATTCGTTCTGGATTGTCGCTAATGGTTAAATCCGACCCCATACCTGCTGCATCGCCCAAATCTTTACATGCAAACTGGAAAAACGAATCGAACGTCATGACATTTAGTCGGTCAGAATTCTCAATCAGGTTCCATTCATACTTAGCATCCTTGGCCATTACCCTGAGCGCCATGTCATTTTGATCTTTTGCATGATCACTAATTTCGCCATTGGTATCTTGTGATTTTTTAAGCGCATCAATAACTCGGCTTCTTAACTCTTCAGCCGCATCAACCGTAAAGGTAATCGCTAAAATCTCTTCAGGTTTAGTACACGCCTGAGCTAACAGACTTAAAATTCTGTTCACCGTCTCGTGCGTTTTCCCCGTCCCAGCAGAGGCTTTTACGACGAATGACTTTGAAGGATCAAGGCATTTTTTACGATCTAAGATGTCTTTCATTGTTATCAACCTGATGAATTAGTTATTACTTGTATTATGCTGTCCCTTTCAAATACGCTAATCTTTTACGTTTCCAGATGACAAATTCCTTTATATTGGCAGTCATTACAGGTTAATTTCTTGTCTAGAGGATTAGGTTTGCAATTACCTTGTTTAATTTCATTTGTAATATTTACAACAAGCGCTTTACATTTCTCTCTGAATTTCTTTAAAGCTTCTTCCTCTCCCAGACAGCGCATACCACTAAGGCTGGGGATTCCTGTGACACCTGAAATTTTATAGTCATTCGCTAATACCTGCTCAATAGCCAATCCTTTAAGCTCGATATCGGTATTCAAAAAGTAAATGGGTAATTGTAGGCTGCGCATGCCTTCACGTGTCCAATCACTCACTGTAAATCCGTAACGTTTGTAATCTGCCACTATCTCGCCTGATTTACCTTCATAATTGGTGACAGTATCGACACGATCCATCACACAATTTAGTTCGTAATCACCAATTGCTATATTTACTCTTTTTTCTGTCTCGCTTACCGTGAAATCCTCTTTACGATTTGCCTGCTTTGCAAAATGTTGCAGTATGATCTGCTTTATTACGGGTAAACTTGCGACGACTAATTCATCACCAACACGCATTACATTCTCGGCTTCAAGTGCTTCAACAGCGGTCTTGGTCATACTATCTGCTAAATCAGATAATTCAGTTTGTGAAAGCTTTAGCATGGCTATTTTAGTGACTAATTTATTCCAAACTAATTCTAGAATTTTGTGAATAATCAATGAAAATAAATGTGGCTCAAGTCCTACAAATTTTTCACGCTGTGGAAATGCGCCTAAACGATGTTGAATGAATGCTTTAGTTGGGCATTCGTTGTGTGTGTTTAGCCATTCCTGACCACGTTTCAAGACGCCAAATTGCTGTGCGTTCACTACGTCATCAAATCCCAGTGAATGAAATGTCCCTGTGAACGATGACAGGTAGTCAATATCTTTAGCAGGATCGGCATAGTGAACAACGCATTCAGGCAAGGTTGCGATATTTGAATTCTTTCGGCTGTAGCTTTTTGCACAGGTCGTTACTGGGTTTTCGCTAAACTTAACGATGTCTTTTAAATTTGAAGTACTCCGTTCACGTAAAGCTCGTTCTTGTGTCGTTGGATGCTCCCAAGATTTCAATGCTTCCTGAGAAAGCATAGGTTGTTTACGTTGCTTAAATATCCACTTTGAATAGTCACATTCTGCCAGCACTACATTATCGAAAGATAAACCTAATCCATCTTTAGCATCGAGGAATTGCACTTGGCATTTTTCACCGTCGTTCATTTTGATTCCCGACTTGCCAACAGCCCGCTTCACAAAAGCCCATATCTCATAACCTGAAAGCTTGCGCCCCCATATACCCAGTTTGACGATATTTTTCTTAATGCCTTCTAACTGTTTTAATACTTTGACTTCATCTACGCGCCATTTTGCCCCTGAATCAAATAATATATTTTGAACTAGGTTTTCATAATAACCAGCCCACTCAATCGCTGGCTTCGATAACCGGATTAGGGTTTCGGTCGTGTTTAACAGTTCTTTTAGCACGAAGCATTTATGCTGCTCACACAACCATAGAAAATCCTTTGCACTGAGTTCGCGTCGAGGCCATGACTCTATGCGATGCACCATTTGCTCTCTAAGTACCTGCTCTTCAGTAAACCCCTTTAGATAAGGGTTTCCTGCCAACACCATCCAATCCTCCAGTTCGAGTGGCTCAAACCACATTTTTATTGTAAAAAGGAAAGATTTTGCAATGGCATATTCGCTTAAGAAATTAATGACCCCCATTTCAATGGGTAGTTTGCTCACGCGATTAGTTGGCCAAAAATTTTTTGGCCAGACTTTCTCAATCAATTCTGATTCAATATCTTTTGCTTTCTCTTTCAGGTTGGGAATCAGTACGGTTAAAAATTCACCCCGATTTACAGATAAAGAAACCTGCTCGACGATACCCGCTATTTCATCCGCCTCTGTTTCGTAGATAATCTGCGATACAGCTTGCTTACTGTCTTTATGAGTGTTTACAGATTCGAACCATCCATTATCATGCTTAAAGGTTGCTTCAATTTTTTTTAAAGCAGTTGGTATAGCATCAAAACCAAAAAAACTGATTTGGTATTTTGTGGCTAGATAGTCGGCGCGAGATAATACCCATTCAAACAGATCAAAGTAAGGAATGGCCCAATCGCCTACATTTTTTAAGAAAGCGGTGTATGTCGTGATGAGGTCTTCATCAATACTAGCATCTTCAAGTTTTCCATGACCCCATAACTTCCAGTCTTCAAGAGCGGATACGGATTCTTTAATAAATTTCGAAGTATCACGGCCAGTGGCCGAACAAATACGATTAGAAAGTTCACCCCACTTTAGTTCAAATTGATCACGATCAACCAAAACGAGACCATGATTGGAACCAAAACGCTCATAACACTCCGCTAACCATTCATTCACAGTCGCTATTTGAGTAGTTAGGTCGTTATTCTGCTCACACCAAAGCTCGCCTTGTCTTTTGTTGGGAACGATGAGAATTTTAGAAATCATGTTTTTAAATCCTTCTGGAAAACCAACCGATGCTAGGAGTCACCGGATATGCATTGACTATACAACCGATTTTTTCAATGCAAATTTAGTGCTTTAATCTCACTTAATGGCATATCTATATGAACAGGTATTTGAAGATGTGGTTAATGGTGATCATTCCAATAAACTGCATGAACTAAATCGAATTTAAAACATAGAATTGTGTCTTTGGTATTAATGATTAAAGATATTTAGCGATTTCTTCAAGTGTCATTTCACTGATTACTTTATTTGATGGTTTCCACCATTTCACCTTCTTCAAAGCGGCAACTGATTCATCAGTAAGTTTATGCTTAACTGGAAATAGCATCATTTCACCCGCTTCATTGATATAACCTAAACGTTTTTTGTACTTTTTTGCTTCACGAATTCGAATCCAATCATTGAGTAAATCACCAACTACTAATTCCAGATTATTTTCAAGTTCGCCATATTCAGTTTTGATCATTTCTTTATTCAAAATGACATTAATTTTTTCAACAGCTTTCCAATCTGAGTAATCATCACAACCACCGAAACCACCATTCTTAACTGTAGAAAGCCTCTTGCCATCAACATAAATGGTAGCGGTAAAGCAGTGTGTTTCTTCACTCATTGATGCAAAATATTTGACGTTTTTAAGTGTAAATTTCATGGCATTGCCTTTTTTGGTTAATCAATAATTTTCTTTGAAAGACGTTAACCTGACAGTTTGTTGTTTAACGTCTTAATGTTGGCATTAGGTTTTGTTATTTCGATAGATAAGGGTTTTGACAATACTTTTAATCAACGGCGTGGAGGTCTCTTTATCCAATATGCTGAATACTTTATCTTCTAAACAATCTTCCAAATAGTCTCGATAAGCATCTAGCCCCGCATTATCAGCAGCCGTTTGAAGGCAATAAGAAGGTGCTTTTACCAGTGTTTCAGAAAAAACAGAGGCATCTGCTCTCATGAAATATTCTTTTTCTAGATAGTTTCTTAGTTCATTACCAGTGCAAGGTAGTTCAACATGGTCAAACCATTCAGGATTAATATCTTCGTTATCGTCAGTACTTTCTTTGTATAGATCAACTAACTTTGAGATGCCTTTTTCGACACACATTAAAAAACGTAATTTCTTTTCAGCTGCGTTATGAGTTTTGAAATGAGAAGACAGTACACAATTTTCAATGCTTGTCTGTGAATCCTGAAGTACTTCTAACGCGACTTGTTCTGTCATCTCTGAGTAGTAGGGTTCCAGACAATACTTAACTCCATTTATGTCAAATGACAAGGAAGATGCCAGAGATACAGCAGTATAAATTTCATTGGGAGTCAGTACTTCTGCGATCGCACTGTTCTTTTCGCCGGATTGAAGATCAAACAAGAAACTGGCTGCATCCGCCTCTGATTGACAAATTAACGTTTTACCAAGTTCTGTGTCACGAAATTGATGATATTCATTGCTACTTAGTAATTGATCAGACATAACGCACTCGCTTTTGTTTTTAATTGATGTTTCAGACTGAGAGCCGTGCTCATTCAGTATTTTGATAATGACATCAAATAATAAAGCGCAAAGGTTTATACTTTTTTTAACAGAAAGCACAAAACTCATAACCTGGGTTGTGTAAAGAGGTAGAAGTTTTATTAATTTAAATATTCCCGCTTTCACGGGATAGGTCTTACTTCTGGAGGATGTTTCTAATGAGTCAGTAGATCATCCCCGCATCTACAAATTATCCACACAATTAATAAAATCAATAACACACCTAATATTTCCATGGTGCTTAATTGTTAATCTAATATATTACCGGTTATCAACTTAGCCATCTTACAATGCCGACACAGTTGATGAGTGTAAATATAGTCTGCATCATTAGCTGGTGATATTGCTTTTCCGATATTGACCAAACAACAAGGATTAATGAAGAAATCACAAAGAAAATATACCCATATCCGCTGTATGAGAT
>ENA-OSET01004071-OSET01004071.1-sediment-metagenome-genome-assembly--contig:-NODE-4071-length-13088-cov-2.689878_pt1 | contig 13088 bp, 11 predicted proteins | sample MGYA00237882_ERZ534229 | MGnify/ENA primary metagenome ERZ534229 (study PRJEB26408, sample SAMN06266212) | sediment metagenome | isolation source: Hudson Canyon methane seep mesocosm | place...
CGCATTGTCATCTCCTCGCCTGACGCCGGGCAGTCGGTGGCCGACACCGCCCCGGGTCACGGAACGCCCGTCTTTGGTGGCGCTGGGCTCTTCATCCGCGCGAAATGGATCTACGGCTCGAAGGTCGTTGGTGTCGGTCCAATACGAAAGCGCATTGACGTTAATCCGACCGTCGACATCACTGAAACCCGCAACATCATTAACGTCTCTAACGGCAAGTGTGCGAGTAACCGCGCCGGTATCTGGATCGGTATTGGTTATTTCTTTCAGGCGTAGTTTTTTGAGGTTGCCAGGCCAAAAGGGCTCGAGATCTTCGTTGGCCTCAAATATCGCTAGATAAACATCGCCCTGAATGTCGGAGCGATTGAATACGTTGACCGGTACCGACGAAGATACCAGCGTGCTACTGCGAACAGCGATGTTGTCAAAGATATTTTTAAGGGCAAGGGCGACTTGCGCGGGGCTAGTCCAGTCGATCAAGTCTGTGCCAGCTGCGCTGACTGCCCGAGTAACAGCATTTTCAGTTGAACCGTCTGATACAAAATAAAACTCAACAGTTTGGGTCTCAGGGGTGGCGTCACTGACATCGTTGTTGCTCATCCAGGAAACAACGTCGGCTAAATCGACGGAGTTATTGTTCACAAATTCATCTTCAACGCCGCTCATATCCAGTTCGATTTGGTCGTCTGAATTGGAGTCTGCGTTGGTCACGCCTTCAAATAAAGTGATGGCATAAGTTGCTGTACATTCATTGTCTGCAGCTGAGTAAGGAGAAACGTAATTCCCCGCGCCATCTTCCGCATCAGTGTCCCAGCTGACATCCCAGCCGGCACCAATAGTTGGATTGCCATCGCCATCGGTATTGGTGGGGTCATCCAGGTTTCTATTGCCAAATCCGGTTCTGAAATCATCGTAACCTAAGTGACCGTTGAAAACGGGCATTGCATTCAGATAGCGATATAATTCATGGTAAATTTCTTTGCCCTGAAACGTGTGTGCGCCGGCACCTCCGGAGGGTTTGCGAATACGGCCGAGTTTATCCAGGATTAAGCGCTTATTTTTTGTTGGGTCAGTCGCATCGTCAGTGCTATCCAGGTATTTGAACTCAGAAAAAACGTAACCAGCATTACTGCAATTGGTAGCTGCGGGGCCTACACAGTTATTCGAACTGTCGTGTGGAATCATTATGCCGACTTCAAAGCCGCCCAGTTGCACCAGCAGCCATTTTAATATCGTTCTGACCACGTCAAGTTCGGTAACGGCATCGCCAGTGGCCACGTCGAGGTAGGTAGACAATAGGGGGTGTTCGGCAGGATCGAGACCTGTGTCTAACGTTGTGTCACAGGCCGCGTCCCGGCTATTGCAATAGTTGCTGCCCAGATTTGCTCGATAGTCCAAAATTAACATAACTTTCGACGTAGGACCCGAGCCCGGCGCTGGGCCTGCCCCCATATAGATCTCAATGTCATCGGCATACATCGCTGCCGGCGAGATGGCAGCGCATAGTAGGGAGCTACGCAGTAGGTGTTTTATCTTTTGTTTCATAACAATCCCGTCCAACTCTACTCGTTAAATTAATTGAACCTTTTAGGTCGCTGGTATCTGCATTTCGGCGTCAGAATCTGTGCCGAGCGGGGCGGCGCCGCCTTGGTCTGAGGTTGGCACTCTCAGCCCCACGCCTTGAGAAACTTCAGACGCTCCCCCCCGGGGGTTTACATCATCGTAACTCACGTCAATGTCAAAATAAGCCGCACTGTATGATTGTCCACTCGCGTTTCCCAGTGACACCGCAGGCACGCCGCCCTCGTAATAAAACTCAGCCGAATAGGCGACAGTAGCTGAAGATAATAGACCTAAAACATCTGTATTAGTTATAGCAAGATCATTGGCGGCAACAGCATCACAGTCGGTGTTGCTATGAGAGGCGCTGCAACGCAGGTAGCCAACTGTTTGAACGCGGTATGTTGCATTTTCCTCGCCTAAAACTTCAACGATGGCCTGTGCCCTCTCCAGTGCTTCAACCCGGCTTTGTTCGTTGCCCGCCATCAAGGACTCCATCGTACTGGTCGACATGGTGGTGGTTGACAACATCGCAATCAATAGTAAAAAAACCATAGCTACTAGGAGTACGGCGCCTGATTGTCGTTTATTACTGACAGTAATCATTATTCAGGCCTCATAGGTTAAAGGGGTTGCGTAACAGCACCGTAGTGCCAAAAACTTTGCGATAAAAACCGTCGTTGGCGGCGGCCACCGCAGTTGTTCCTAGTTGATAGCTAACGTCATTGGTGTAACCTGGAACAGTGTTGACACTTCGTGCCAGCACGTAGATCTTAGCCGATACTGCGTTTGAAAGCTGTGCGGCAGTGGGCGTACTGGTATATCGATCTGGTCGTTGGTCGGCGTCATTGTCAATGCCCCACTCAATTTGCAGATTTTCAATGCCTTCTGCAATAACCGAGCAAGCGCTGGAGTCTTCCATTGTGGTATCCGCTTGCAACGAGACGCGACACAGGCTTGGGATACCGTCACCCGCGACGGAAAAGTTTCTGACAAAATAGATTCGGGCCAAGTATTCCCAGGCATCCACCAAGGAGCCGCTGGTAGTGTCTGCTCCGGTGACACTGCTGCCTTTGATTTGCGTAAGGGTGTCTCCCAGGTTGGTAGCACGAAGATAGACTCGGTTGGTGTGGTCGGAATCGCTGAACGTACCTGAAAAACCACTGCTTGTATCGCCGTTAAACAGGGAGGGAGTGTCAAGCGTGCGCTTCAGAGAGATCACGTCGGAGTCCGCCACCATGTGACCCGCGGTTATACAGCTGTAGGGGCTGGTGACACCGTCTATGTTGTTGTCATATTCCAGGTGAGGGTCGATATCCAGTGCCCAGGTCGCATTGCAATCGTTGGCTCCAGTAATGACGAGTGCCGTTGAAATATTGCTTTTAGCATTAACGTAGCGTCCAAAAAAACCGGCCATGGACAAATCTCTTGAGAGGGTCCGTAATGCTGCCCGAGCATTCTCCTGTAACCGAGCTCGCTCGTCGTCTTGCATATAACTCCCACGACTTTCTATAAACAGCTTCACCATGCCGCCCGACAGTACAACACCGAGCGCCATTGCCACGAGCAATTCAATCAGGGTAAGACCTTTTTGGCGATCTAATATATTTCTAAACATAGAAGATAATGCTTCCTGTTAGGTTCCGATGTATGAAGACATGGTCAGTACTTGCCGGTATTCGTTGGCGCCGCCGTATAGACCAGAGGCTGCGCCGCAGGTTGAAACGCTAGGGTTCGTTTGTTTATCGTAGCTCTTCCAAGCCAGGGCCACAGTAACAAAGCCGGACGCTGCAGAGACACAAACACTGGGCGAGGTGAGCCCGCCGATTGCCTCGGCGCCCCCCCCGGTAACATCCCGTTGCTCATTTTCGCCAGATACGGCTTCGAGCCACTGTTCGAGGTCGTAAGCTGCCATCGCGGCTGAACTGCATGTCGCAGCGACACAATCGGTTCCCGCCGCTGCAATCGCGTCTCCGTGTTTCCAGGTGCTGACGTAGCCCGCCATGCTGTCGGGATTAACCCGCATGCGCTCGAGCAGATCCATGGCCAGTGCCGATGCCTGAGAGCGTTGCACAGCTTCATGGTTTACACGCTTAGCAGAAAGCTGCATAGAGAGGCTGCCCAGAATACCGACGGCAATCACAGCGATTGAAATCAATACTTCTATAAGCCCCAAACCACGTTGTCTATTTCTCATCCATGGGTCTCCTTATTAACTAGGGCAGGAACTGCCACCGGCCAGTTCAGCTGTTCTAGGTCTTCCCGCTTGGGATATAAACAAATCACGGCTGTGGTCAACGTCCCCGGACACCGGGCAGAGTCGCAGGCTACCAGAATCACTTGTGCCCCCATCTGCGTTGTAGGTGATGGAGTCCGCGGTGTTGCCGCCGCCTCTTAAAGTAAAGCCAGAGCCAGAAGTATCGTTCACAACCTTCAAAATAACGTCGACGCCAGCATCTATAGCACCATCGCCGTCATCATCACTAAAAATAATCCAACCATCTTCCCAGTTGCTGCCATTGGGGCATGCTGTGCTATTGGCGCTGCGGCATATCGTCACCGGGGCACTTCGCTTGACCGCCTCGCTGCGTGCATACATTAGGCCGCCGATAAATTGACTGGCGCGGGTTTGAGCGCGGTTGATCTCTACATATTCCAGAAACGAAGGAATCGCCACTGTAGCAAGGATTGATGCTATCGCTAGAGTCATGATGGCTTCAATTAGGGTGAAGCCTTTTAGGTGCCGTCTATTTGTCATAATTTAGTTGGATTAGCATCGGCCAGGCTTTATGAGGCAGGCCCTCGATAATCCTTTCTTTTCCGCAGTTTAATCAACATGGCTTTTTGAAGGTCTGTTTCACTGCGGCATCCGACTTATCGCTTTCCCGTTGATATTCCATCACACAACGTTTTTCAATGCCTTTAGTGCAAAACCCTCTTAGTTTGTGGTTATCAAGTCTCTACATATTATGCCACGGTAGTGTTTTTGGCATGCATTACTTCTATTCCCACAAATACGACTATAGCCCAGAAGGCAACTGAGTTCGAGGCGTTTGCGGCTTTAGGTGCGGTGTTTCTTTGTCTGTTTTGTGACGCAGGTTTGATTTGTAAAGTTTTTGTCAATTTTGGAGCTGTTTTCGGAGGAGAGGAAGCGTTTGATTGGTGGGACGCCCCCTTGGCGGGCCTGATGAGGGGGCGAGATTTGATGATTTCAGATCGATTCAGGCTGTTTTTGGGCTTATGTTTCCTTTCTGGTGCTGTAATGTCCTGTTTCGAGAGCAGAATAGGCCCATCATACCAAGGCCCAGCAGTACGACCGAGGACGGCTCGGGGACTGAAATACTCTCCTCATTTTGGGGTTCGGGAAAAATGGAAGCATACTGAAAGCCTGCGATGAAGAACTCTTCTGTACTGCCACTGACATCCCTGACGTCTTCGCCTGCAATGATATGAAACTGTTCGAAGGTTTGGTCTGAGACAAAGCCAAGAAAGTCTATTGAACCTACACTGGGTGTATTGGGGACGGGTAAACCGTCTCCCGGAGCACTAAGACCTAAAATATCGCTGATGAGCCATTGCTGGTTTCCTACTGCAATTCCAATTTCTTCGAGGTGCAAGCTGGCACTGTTGCTGGTTGAATCATTTTGCAAACCTAAAATTGAAAAACCATAGGTGAGGGGAGTGTGGAACCTGAGCCGGAGCGGTGAGCTAGTGCCGGCATCAACCTCGCCCTGAAAGAACCCGGACCCGGTGAGGCCTGTAGGGCCGCTGTCGTCGACGCCGCCGAGAAGATCTACGCTAAAAACACCGAGTGGGTTTCCGTTTGTGTCCCCCTGAAAATTGATGCTTTCACCTGTGAATGTCTGAGTTGATATAACGGTTTCGCCCAGCGCTTCGCGCCAAGCTTCCTCATCCGTGAAAGGAATCACGGCTGCCTGGGTAAGGGAGCTAAATAGAGTTGCCATCAAAAGGTGGCAAGTGTGAAATAACCTTGGGTAGGATTTGATTGTCTTCATTGGCCGTTGTCCTTGTGGTGCTTGTTAATCGATGTGTGTTTTTTGATGTTTTAAATGTGTGTATCTTTAATTTATGATCGGAATCATTTTTCCAGCGAGGGCATTATGTCGTCGGACGCGATCCTATATCGATGGGTCATTAGGGCCATTTTCCATCGTGCGACTTTGATAATGACGGCTGCTATACTCCGCTGCACCGCACTTTTTAGTTAGATTACTCAGGGAAATACAATGATCGTTTCAGACAGCTTCGACAGCGGCAATATTCGAGTGATTTCGAGTAATGATGCACAGGATATTCAATTGGAGATTAAAGCAGACAATAAGTCAGACTTTCTGCAGTGGTTTCATTTCCGTCTAGAGGGTGAGCCCGGACAAGCCTGCTGCATTAACATTATTAATGCAGGCGCCGCGGCCTATTTAGATGGCTGGCCTGGTTATCAAGTCTGTATGTCCTATGATCGTCAACACTGGTTTCGGACACCAACTTCCTATAAAGGAGGTGTCTTGAGTTTTGAAACTGAGCTTGAGCAGAGCTCAGTTTATTTTGCCTATTTTGCTCCTTATAGTTATGAGCGTCATCTGGACCTGCTCGCATGGGCTCAGGAAGACGATCGTGTGCGGGGTGAAACCCTGGGTCACACACTCGATGGCAGAGATATGAGCTTGCTAACCATTTCTGACTGTGAGGATCCCAAATATAAGGTATGGATAATTGCCCGCCAGCATCCGGGAGAAACAATGGCGGAATGGTTTGCAGAAGGTTTTTTACAAAACTTGTTGGATGAAGATAATCCTCTGGCGGTTCTCTTACTAAAGGAGACTGCTTTTTACGTTGTGCCGAACATGAATCCGGATGGGGCGGTGCGCGGCAACCTGCGAACGAATGCGGCCGGCGCAAATTTGAACCGGGAATGGCAGTCACCCAGCATGGAGCGCAGCCCCGAAGTTTATCTGGTCAGAGAGCGGATGAAAGCGGAGGGCGGAGATCTCTTCCTGGACATTCATGGAGATGAAGCACTTCCTTACAATTTTGTTGCGGGCTGTGAGGGCAATCCGGGATATACAGAAGCGCATGCGGCGCTGGAGGCTGTTTTTAAGCAATCCTATATTCAAGCCTCGCCCGATTTTCAGGATGACAAAGGTTATGACAAAGACCCGAAAGGGCAGGCGAACATGACTGTTGCGGCAAACTGGATGGGTGAATATTTTAAGACCTTGTCTTTTACGATTGAAATGCCATTCAAAGACAATGCAAACCTGCCTAATCTCGAAACAGGGTGGTCCCCTGCGCGCTGTGCGCAGCTAGGCAAAGATGTGATGCATCCGATTAGAGCAACTCTGCAGGCAATTGCGCGCCAAAAGTGATGCTTGGGTAGTGCTAATACTTCTATAAAATGCTCCTCTTATTAACAGAGGTAAGGGGGCGTAATTATTATGGCGAAGTTCGTAAAACAAGCGATACTTCTCAATACGCCCCCTATTTCTAATATGACGGATCATGATAAGCAAAACGCCAGCATTGAAAGGTTATTTGGCCATTGTCCTGGTGTTTGTGGGCATCGTGGTTGCCAGTGCCCTGTTTGTCCAATCTAAAGGTCTTACGGCCACTTATACCCCAAAAGTGCTACGAATCGGTCTTTTACCCGACGAGAGTGAGGCGTCTATTCGCGCAAGGGTCTCTCCCCTATTAGATTACCTGTCCGACGAAACCGATCTGGATGTGGAGTTGATATTGCCTGAAAGCTACGACGCGTTGGTCAGGGGGGTTGCCAATGACGAAATGGATATCGCGTATTTCGGGGGCTTAACCTTTGTTCAGTCGCATAATCTCCACGATGTTGAGCCTCTGGTTATGCGGGATGTTGATACTTACTTCACAAGCTATTTTTTTACGCACCATGATGCAGACGGCAGTGATATCAAAGCGTTCCAGAACAAAGCGATTAGTTTTGGTAGCAGGCTATCCACCTCGGGCCACCTGATGCCCCGTCACTTTCTGGATAGTGAACATAAAATTTATCCAGAAGATTTTTTTTCGGAAGTTCATTACTCGGGAGCACATGACAAAACGGTCTATTGGGTGCGTGATAAAAAGGTGGATCTGGGTGTTGCCAATTCGGAGATTATCAGGCGGATGAAAGCTGATGGGAGATTGAATGAAAATGATATTCGAATTATTTGGGTGAGTCCTCCATATCATGATTATGTGTGGGGCGTTAATCAACGTTTAGATCTACAACTTAAACGGCAGTTGAGGGACGCATTTCTCGGCCTGGACAGTGCCCGCTCTGAGCATGAAATAATCCTAGGCAAGCTAGGCGCCGGAAGCTTCTTGCCTGCGGGGGTCGAAGACTACGATGACCTTTATGCGATAGCAAAAAAGTTAAATGTCCTCGAGATTGTTCCCCATGAGTAAAAAAAGCGCAACTGCGTGGATTCAGTCAGTCCGGCAATATATCTACCAGATGTTATTGGTGGTAGCGCTCTTTTCTATCGCTGTATTTATTCTAGACAACTGGACGCGCACATTGAGTGACGAGGGTTACGAGCGTGCTAATGATTACCACCTTGCAAGTTCTTTGCACTTCCTTGCGGCCGGAGACGAGTTGCATCGTATTGAATTAATTTATGATCGTTTATTCAGTTTGTCTTCTGAGGGAAACGGCAAAATCATTGCTTCGCCTGGCATGATAAATGAGAGGGATAAAATTCGTTCGATCTGGTTTGTTGCCAAAAAGAGAATTCAGTCAGCAGTGATAATGCAGAATAGTTATGAAGATAAAAATTTCACCTACCTTATGGATAAACTCTCTAGAAAAACGGAGGCTTTGGATGGGGCTTTCAATGAGTGGGATATTGACCCTCTGGCCCAAGGTGAGTTGGAGGCAGCTGTTGAAGGTGTGTTAATAACATTGGATCAGCTTGGCAGGCTTCACACCATCAGTCATGATCGCCAGGTTGCAGAGTTGGAAGTATTAGAAAGAAAGCAAGGGCATGCCCTGTTGCTTATGCTGTTTTCACTTCTGCTATTCTGCACTTTCATTACCGTGAGGGGCTTGAAAGGTATAGAAGTCGTCATGGCGAACCAGCAGGCGTCTGAGGAAAAAATTAAGTACCAAGCCTATTTTGACTCCCTGACTAAATTGCCAAACCGGTTTCTCATTCTAGACCGACTCGGGCAGTTGATAGCCGAAGCTAAGCGTAATAAGTCCTTGGTTGCTCTTTTGTTTATTGACTTAGATGACTTCAAAAAAGTCAATGACACACTGGGTCATGACATGGGTGACAAATTGCTTATCGCTATCGCAAAACGATTAAGCAGTCATGTGCGAGCGGGCGATACAATTGGACGTTTGGGAGGTGACGAGTTTGTTATTTTGTTGGGAGGGCTGTCTGATGCCATCGGGGCTAAATCAGTGGCTGAGGCTATTCTCCCTAGCGTAAATACTTCCTACCTTATTTCGGGCCGGGATATTATTCTCAGTGCCAGTATCGGCATTTCGGTATACCCTGAAGATGGCACCAATGCAGAAGACTTGCTGCGCAATGCTGATATCGCCATGTACCACTCCAAAAGCTCAGGGCGTAATACCTATTCTTATTTCACAGGCAATATGAATTTGAAGGTGGCCCGCCGACTGTTGATTGAAGGGCATCTGGGGAGTGCTCTGAAAAAGGGTGAATTCGAAGTGGTCTACCAACCACAGATCGACGCGGCCGGAAATGCTGTTGGCGCAGAAGCACTCTTGCGTTGGAAAAGTGCTGAATTGGGTTTTGTTTCCCCCGACGAGTTTATAGCGGTTGCAGAACAAACTGGCGATATTGTTGCATTAGGTCAGTTTGTATTGAAGGAGTCTCTGGCGTTTACTGCGACTCTGCAGAAGCTGTATTCACCGACTTTTCGCATTGCGATTAATTTGTCTCCCTGTCAGTTCCGCGATCCGGATCTAGTTTCCTTCATCAAAGATATTGCTCGACAGGCTAAGGTTCCACTGGATACGATAGAGCTGGAAATTACAGAGGGTGTATTGATCAGTAGTCAGAATAACATTGACGAACTTATGAGTGAGTTGGCCGGTTTGAATGTAAAGATGGCCATGGATGACTTTGGTACAGGATACAGCTCCTTGAGTTATCTGCGTCAATATTCATTTCATGTCTTAAAAATTGATCGATGTTTTGTGGGGGATATCGATACGGTTGAGCAGGGGCGTGAGCTGGTGAATGCTGTTATTGTTATGTCCCATGCGCTGGGGCTTGAAGTGGTTGCAGAGGGGGTTGAAACCCAGGCGCAACTGACTTTTTTGAAGTCTGCCGGCTGTGATTACCTGCAGGGTTATCTCATTGGTAAACCCATGACCCAAAATGGGCTTAAAGAGTGGATGAATGAGCCTCTGAATTTCAAAGTTGGCTGAATGGCTCCCCTGGCTCAATAGAACTCAGCGTGATCTTCGATAGCATTAGGGCTGCGTAGAGCCTTTTGTTTGTAATGGACGAGTGCCTTTAAGGGGGCGAGATGAAAGTAGAAGATGAGCCGGTTGTGGTGGAGCAACGATTTTCCTGCACGGCAGCTGAACTCTGGAGTGCAATTACAAACGTTGACAAAATGAGAGTTTGGTATTTTGCTGAAATTCCTGAATTTGAACCACAGCTTGATTTTGAGGTGCAATTTTCCATAGAATCAGGCGGTAGAGACTTTCTACATTTGTGGACAGTCACAGAGGTTCGCCCTCTTTCTCTCATTCGCTACCGTTGGCGTTATGAGGGGTATTCGGGTGACTCGATAGTGACTTTTTTGCTGTGTGAGGAAGGTGCGGAAACGACATTGAAAGTGAGCACCGAAATACGGGAAGATTTCTCTGAAGACATTCCCGAATTCGCGCGAGACAGTTGTGTGGCAGGGTGGAATTTTTTGATCAAAGAAAGCTTAAACGGCTACCTGTCACAAGCTTAAATCAATAATTATTAAAGCGAGATTCTATGTATGTAGTTTGGATTACGGGGGCGTCTTCAGGTATTGGTGAAGCGCTGGCCAGGCAGTATTGCAGGCAGGGTGCAAAGGTGGTGTTAAGTGCCCGACGTGTACAGGAGCTGGAGCGGGTTAAAGGTGAATGCGTCAATGAGGGTGCAAACCCCGAGAATGTGTTGGTTTTGCCCTTGGATGTCACCGAGACAGAGACCATGCATTCAAAAGTTAGCACGGTGATTCAGCATTGTGAGCACATAGACCTTTTGATTAATAATGCCGGTGTTTCCCAGCGCTCAAAATGTATTGATACCGACCTGTCGGTTTATGAAAATTTATTTGCCATTGATGTGATGGGGCAAATCGCTTTAACTAAGGCTGTCTTGCCCCTGATGATAGAAAGAAAATCTGGTCATATAGCAGTCACCTCAAGTGTTGCCGGTAAAATTGGCGTGCAGTGGCGAACAGGGTATTGTGCCGCTAAACATGCAGTGATGGGATTTTTTGATGCGTTGAGGGCGGAAGTCGCTGAATTTGGTATTCATGTCAGCACCATCACGCCGGGGTTTATCAAAACAGATGTTGCTAAAAATGCCCTGGTTGGAGATGGTCGCCAGTTTAGTGGGCAAGACAGTAATATCGAGTCGGGTATGGATGTCGACAAATGTGCTTCCATCATCGTCAGCAGACTTAACAAGGGCAAGAAGGAGATTGCCGTGGGCGAAGGGCTTTCGCTGTTTGCTTTAACGATCAAACGATTCTCGCCCACGCTTTTGTTTTTCCTTATGGCCAAAGGTGTCGGCTGATATTAATGCATTCATTTTCACACAGAGTATATTACTATGAATAAACATCGCTTGGTCTTCGGTGGGTTCGTCATGGGGCTGATTAGTTTGCTGGTGCAGTCAGTAGCGGTTGTTGCCGATCAAGCTCCAAAAGAAACCGCTATCGATGAAACAAACTTTAAAAATTTTCATGCCTTGTCGCCTCTTATATCAACGGCCGGGTTGGTTGAGTCCGCAGGTTTAGCAGAGTTGAAGTCGTTGGGTTATCGCTATGTGATTGATCTGCGACTGCCTGAAGAAGGTATTGAAGAGGAGCGGGCCGAAGTTAAAAAACTCGGAATGACCTACGTCAACATACCCGTGGGGAAAATCTGGCCTGAGGATGCATTGCTTGAGCAGTTTGCGTCAATTTTGAACTCGAAGGAAAGCAAACCCATTTTGATTCATTGTGCCTCGGGTAATCGCGCGGGCATGATTTGGTCTTATTATCAAATTACTTCTGGAACGAATGTCGATCGGGCACTATCAGAGGGCCGGAAAATTGGAATGAAACCTCGTTGGGAAGCCGCTTTGAGAAACCGTTTTTCAATAGTGGACTAAGCACACATTCGTTCAGTCGCTTATCTCTTTGAGCCCGGAGTGCCTATTTCGGTAGGTGTGACAGCTATCTACGTTTTTCTGTAATTTCCCAACTTCTGGTGAATTTCTATCTAAGGGTTTAAAGGGCTGTAGGGCAGGTTTTCCAAACAGGAATTGTCTAAATTCTCACTTAACGTTGAATTTGCCAAAATCTTCCTATTTAAAACTGAATTTGAGCAATACGCAGTTAGCAGTTGCTAACCTGTGCGGCTGGTTAATCAGCGCTTGATAAGTGTAGTAGACTACCAGATCCCCAATTTTTTACAAGCGGATGGGGGGGTGGGTACAGGAGGTGGGTAGAGGAACGCGGTGGCGGTTTATACCTTAGTGGGGGGCACCTTCCCGGCTGTTTCGATAGTTTAGGTCGGGGAAAAACTTACTCTTATGATCAGTGATAAGAACAAGATACCGCTCGCGTGCCTTCAAAAGAATGTGGCCTCGATTTAGTAGTGCGATTATTGAGTTCGATGTGACCCTGTCACCAGTTTTTTTTGCTTTCCCGGTTTCTAACGACCCCTCTTCAGTTAACTCGTCTAGCATTTTTGGGCTAATACTCAGAACTTGAAGGCATTTTGGTCTGGAGCATAGGGTGTTTTCCATTTCAGTGATCATTACATTTTGGAGCCAAGCCTGGAGGCCCTGTTTGGCCATGTAGGTAATCTCAAGGTTCGATAATGTCGAAGCTCTAAAAAGAAGCCCATCGTTGATGGCGTGGGCGAGCCACTCACCGTGTTTCAGACCGTACTTACGTAACAGCGGTGAGTGCGAGCTAAACTCTACGAGATCCTGACAAGAGCCGTTTATGGCAGGGATACCGGAAACAACCTCGCTGACTTCTCGTGCGTCATACAGGGATTGAGTGAGAGAAGTGCCGCGATTTAGTGGCATTACGACACCCTTGTCTTGGAGAGATGAATATTGAGCATGGTCAATGCCAAGTAGTTTAGCAGCATGTCGATAATTTACGTGGTGGCGCAGGCTCTCATGATACCGAAGCTGTCGAGGTTCAACCCACCCTTTGGGATCCCACTCAACTAACGTCTCACGTGAGCAATCAGGCGACTTGTGCATTAGCCAGGCTTGCGCCATTAACGCATTAATATTACGGGCTTGAGGGGG
>ENA-OSET01004073-OSET01004073.1-sediment-metagenome-genome-assembly--contig:-NODE-4073-length-13085-cov-12.382764_pt1 | contig 13085 bp, 11 predicted proteins | sample MGYA00237882_ERZ534229 | MGnify/ENA primary metagenome ERZ534229 (study PRJEB26408, sample SAMN06266212) | sediment metagenome | isolation source: Hudson Canyon methane seep mesocosm | place...
TGAGCGCGGTATTGCTGAAGAAGAAATGCGTCACCGTCACGCTAATATGGAATAATCACTTTTCCTGAAAAGCATAAAGAAACGAGTAGTCTTCGGGCTACTCGTTTTTTTTTGCCCAAATTTTATGAGTTCGTTGCAAAGATACTCAGTTCAAAGTTTGTCATTTAATGTGGGTGCGACTTCAGTCGCATATTAACTTTGATACTCAGCCGAAGCTGAGATACTTGTAAGCATTTATAAATTAGTAGCAATCTCAACTGTCATTGTGCGACTGAAGTCGCACCTACGGGTAAATAGCCACGAAGTTCACTATCTGCACTCTTCCTGTCACGCTGGTAAATATCTTAAAGCTAAGAATGCGATATAATAGCGCCACTTTCAAATTACAAAAACCTATCCATTATGACTACAGCAAAAACACTTTACGATAAATTATGGGATCAACATATTGTCCGTACAGATGAAAATGGTACGGCACTGCTCTATATTGATCGGCAACTTGTTCATGAAGTAACCTCTCCTCAAGCATTTGAAGGTTTACGTTTAGCTGATCGTGTTCCACATCGTCTTGATTCTATTTTGGCTACACCAGATCATAATGTGCCGACCAGTCACCGTGAGCAAGGTATTACAGATCCTGTTGCACGCTTACAAGTCGAAACGCTGGATAAAAACTGTAAAGAGTTTGGCGTTACTGAATTTAATTTAGGTGATATTCGTCAAGGTATTGTTCATGTAGTTGGCCCTGAACAAGGTGCAACATTGCCTGGAATGACCGTTGTCTGTGGTGACTCTCACACCTCAACTCACGGCGCCTTTGGTGCGCTCGCTTTTGGTATTGGTACTTCCGAAGTTGAACATGTTTTAGCAACACAATGCTTGATCCAAAAGAAAGCTAAAAATATGTTAGTGCGTGTTGATGGCCAAGTTAAACAAGGCGTGACAGCGAAAGATATCGTATTAGCAATCATTGGTGAGCTTGGTACTGCAGGTGGTACAGGTTACACCATTGAGTTTGCAGGTGATGCGATTCAAGCACTCAGCATGGAAGGTCGAATGACGGTGTGCAATATGACCATTGAAGCAGGCTCAAGAGCCGGTATTATTGCTGTTGATGATACAACCATTGACTACTTGAAAGGTCGTCCTTTCGCTCCATCGGGTGATAACTGGAATAAAGCAGTATCTGCATGGGGTGATTTACACAGTGATTCCGGTGCTGTTTTTGATAGAACAATTATACTTAAAGCTGAAAATATTAAACCTCAAGTTAGCTGGGGAACGTCACCTGAAATGGTGGTGGCTGTTGATGCTACTGTTCCAGATCCAGCACAAGAAGCTGATTTAGTTAAACGCAATGGAATGGAAAAGGCTCTCACTTACATGGGGCTTTCTGCCAATCAAGCCATTAGCGACATTCAACTTGATCGTGTTTTTATTGGTTCTTGTACTAATTCTCGAATTGAAGATTTACGCCAAGCGGCTGCCGTTATTAATGGCGGGCATGTTGCTAAAACATTAAAACAAGCCTTAGTTGTACCAGGTTCTGGTTTAGTAAAAGCACAAGCCGAGAAAGAAGGATTGGATAAACTATTTATTGAGGCCGGTTTTGAATGGCGAGATCCAGGTTGCTCTATGTGTTTAGCTATGAATGCTGATCGTTTAGAGTCTGGTGAGCACTGTGCATCGACATCAAACCGTAACTTTGAAGGCCGTCAAGGTTTAGGTGGACGAACACATTTAGTCAGCCCATCCATGGCTGCAGCAGCAGCGATTGCAGGCCACTTTGTTGATGTAAGTCAGTAGCGATGTCATCCATTCAGCAAACAGTGATTGATGAGCTTTACACATTGCGAGATGTTCTCCGTTGGGCGACTTCCCAATTTAATGCTGCAGATCTATTTTATGGTCATGGTAATGATGATGCTTTCAATGATGCATTACAATTAATCTTACATAGCTTACACCTGCCTGCGACTGAGTTTCCTGATTTATTTGCAGATGCTCGTCTAAGCCATGCTGAAAAATTTTCAATTGCAGAACTTATTGAGCGCCGTATCACTGATCGCGTTCCTGTTCCGTACCTTACTCATGAAGCGTGGTTTGCTGGCATTCCTTTTTATGTTGATGAACGTGTTCTTATTCCTCGCTCACCCTTTGCTGAGCTGATTAATGAACAGTTTATGCCATGGCTATCAGAACCTGATTCTGTAGAAAATATTTTAGACCTTTGTACTGGTGGTGGTTGTATTGCTATTGCTTGTTCAGAAGCATTTCCTCAAGCCCAAGTTGATGCTATTGATATTAGTCCTGATGCACTTGATGTTGCGAACATTAATATTAATAAGCATGGCTTAACTGAGCATGTTCATACTATTGAATCTAATTTATGGGCTGCACTTGATAGTCAAAAATATGATCTTATTGTCAGTAACCCACCGTATGTGGGTGCAGATGAAATGGCAACATTGCCTGCTGAATATCGCCATGAACCATCTTCAGCACTTGAAGCGGATGATAATGGCCTTGCTTTGGTCGAACAAATTTTACTCCACGCGGCAAACTTTTTGACCTCTGAAGGTCTACTCTTTGTCGAGGTAGGTAATAGTGACATTGCCGTGATGGACAAATGGCCTAAAATAGAGTTCTTATGGTTAGATTTTGAACACGGCGCTCATGGTGTATTTATGCTGACTCGTGAACAATGTCTCACTTTTTCTAAAGAATACGCTCTCCAATAATCCTCTTACTCATCATCAGTTAGCGTTTTATCTTCAAATTGAATAACACGATCACGCCCTGATAGTTTCGCTTGATATAAGGCTTTATCTGCAGAATCAAATAGACTGCTGAATTTTAACGTTTCTCCCACAGGCATTGTTGCAACACCGATGCTCACCGTAATAGGGACTTCTGCAGGTTTTAAACGTCGAATTTGGGCTGAAACTCGCTCCATCAAAACAACGGCGGCATCACTCGGACAGTTAGCTAAAAGAAATATAAATTCTTCGCCTCCCCAGCGTGCAACAACATCCCCTTCACGTACAATCCGTTTTAGCCAGCTTCCTAGCTCCCGCAACACCTGATCACCTTTGAGATGACCTTGTGAGTCATTAACACGCTTAAAATAATCAATATCCATTACCGCTAGACTTAATGGTGTTTTATTTCTTTGTGCATCACTAAAATAACGCGTAGAAAACTCACGTAAAGAATGTCTGTTAAATAATTGCGTCAACTCATCCAACATCGCCAAACTATACAATGACTGCTGCTGCGACCGTAACTCCATCATTAAATGATAGCCATTTATTTGGTTATAGACACGCTCCACCAGCTCTTCTTGGATAATTGGTTTGGCAACATAGTCATTAATCCCTAGGTGAAACAACTCAATTCGGCGAGACACATTATCAAAACCTGATGCCGCGATAATAGGGATTTCACCATTTTCACCCTCTACTCGGCGTATTTTCCTTACTAAGGACACCCCACTCATCGCGCCTTCAAGCACAATATCGGTAATCACAAGATCGTAGCCGCCACGTTGATATGCAAGCCACGCATCCTCTGCTCGAGTATAAGCATCAACATCAAGTCCCATATCGGTAAGAACATCAATTAACATTGCTTGTAAGACTGGTGAATCTTCTACAAATAGAACCCGACCTGTAATCGTTCTAGTTTCTCTTTTAACCAACCGTTGTACATAAGTTTCCAGCTGAACTAGATCTTTCTTATTAAAAATATCAGTAGCGCCCGCCAGCATGGCTTTTTTCAAGGTTGTTGTATTATCTTCTGCAGTCAACATCACCAATGAGGTATTTTTGTAAGCTTTGACTCCTCGCATTTGACTACAAAAGTCAGCTCCTTCCATATCAGGTAAGTGATAGCCGATACAAACCAGTGTAAAATCTCGATGACTTAGGCGCTCTAAACCTGCCGCGCCTGTTTTTTCAATAGTAACTGCACATCCAGATCGCTCCATAATTTCACGCACTATTTCTCTAAATACAGCGGTTCCATCAATGACTAAAACATTTATTTTTTTCACGCTAAGCCCTACTTCAGTTCATTCTTAAATACATTATGCAGTAAGCAATAATTGTTTGGTAAACGATGTGCGTAAATAAAACCCTTTTGGATTGATAAGCTCTCTTTCTCCTTGCGCTGAAACTCCCTGCGTTAATATCCGGTTATTAGCCGCTTTAGGTCTTATTTGCATGTATTCACCTTCTTTAGCGGTAATTTCTGATTGCTGTCCCAATACAATCCGATCCATTAATTCCTGCCAGTCTTTCTCTAAGACAGCATTTTGTTCCTCTGTTGGCTTCCATAACCAAGCATTGCCCACATAACGTTCTGCAAGAGGAATATCAGCTTCGGCCTCGACAGGCACCCATAATACATGGGCTAGTTTCCGCCGAACCCAACACGCTTGCCAGCTTAATTCACCTGTTTGCTGCATCGACACGGTACACACATAAGTTGACTCTTTGGGTTGACCCATCGCATTAATAGGCAATGTCTTCATCTCTATTGCCAGCGATATAAAGTCAGGTTCGGCTTGGTTACCCGCATCAGCACCTAAGTAACTTTCTAATAAGTTCCCTACCCAGCCTTTATGTTTCTGTAAGTTAGCAGGTACAGGGACTGCTAATTCATTCGCAATCTGGCCTAATGTTTTACCCGCCAATGCTTCACAACGTTCCATCAGCTCTTTTTGTGTTTTAGGTGGTGAAATAAATTGAGTAGTGGTCTTATCTTTCATCCAAGCATGATAACCTAGCTTACTTTATTCTGCCTACGATGATTCGTTGTGAAAGCACTCTCAATTCAAAACCTGACCAAAACATACAGTAATGGCTTTGCCGCACTGAAAGAAATAGACCTTCATGTTGAAGAAGGTGATTTCTTTGCATTATTAGGCCCTAATGGCGCAGGTAAATCGACTACAATAGGAATTATTACCTCTCTGGTAACAAAGACATCAGGCAGCGTGAAAGTATTTGATACTGATATTGATGCCGACTCTGAATTAGCTAAGTCATATATTGGACTTGTTCCCCAAGAATTCAATTTCAATGGTTTTGAGCAAGTTAAGCACATCCTAGTTACCCAAGCAGGTTATTACGGAATGCCAGCAAAAGTGGCTGAACCTCGTGCCGATGAATTATTACACCAACTCGGATTATGGGAAAAGCGTCATACAGCGGCCCGCGCCTTATCAGGAGGAATGAAACGGCGCTTAATGATTGCTAGAGCGTTAGTTCATAAGCCAAAACTATTGATTTTAGATGAGCCTACTGCCGGTGTAGATATTGAGCTACGCCGTTCAATGTGGACCTTTTTAGAAAATATTAATCAGCAGGGTACAACCATCATTCTGACCACTCATTATTTAGAAGAAGCTGAAAACTTATGCCGAAATATCGCCATTATCGATAAGGGTAAAATTATCGAGAATACAGATATGAAGTCACTGTTGAATCGCCTAGATAAAGAAACATTTGTACTTTATCTGCAAGATCCAATACCGTCAGACTTTGTATTAGAAAATATCTCCCACCAGCTCATTGATAACACCACTTTAGAAGTTGAAATCAACCGTGATGATGGACTGAACCATCTATTCTCACTTCTTAGTAAACAGAATATAGAAGTATGTAGTATGAAAAATAAAGCGAACCGCTTAGAAGAATTATTCTTAAGCTTAGTTGAAAAATCTGAGGCGACATTATGACAAGTCAATTTTCTCGTCGACAGGTTGCATTTACTACCCTGCTCATTCGCGAAATTCGCCGCTTCTTACGTATTTGGCCACAAACATTATTGCCACCAGCAATCACAATGACTTTATATTTCATCATATTTGGCAACCTGATCGGGAGTCGAATCGGTGAAATGGGTGGCTTTAGTTATATGGAGTATATTGCGCCAGGTATTATTATGATGTCCGTCATTAACAATGCCTATGCTAATGTCGCATCGTCATTTTATAGTGCCAAATTCCAAAGTCATATTGAAGAATTACTGGTTGCTCCCGTACCAAACTATCTCATTCTTGCAGGCTATGTGGCCGGTGGAACAGCACGAGGCTTATGTGTTGGTTTGATCGTGACAATTGTGTCACTGTTTTTCACCTCCATTGAAATCCAACATTTATTCATTACTATTAGCATGGTGGTGCTCAGTGCGATCATGTTTGCTTTAGGTGGGTTTATCAATGCGATTTATGCACGTAGCTTTGATGAGATTTCTATTATCCCCACCTTTATATTGACCCCAATGACTTATCTTGGCGGCGTATTCTATTCAATCAGTTTACTACCCGAGTTTTGGCAGAATGTATCTTTATTAAACCCTATTCTCTATATGGTCAATGCGTTTCGTTTTGGCATGTTGGGTGTCTCTGATATTGCTGTTGAAATAGCATTTTCAATTATTCTTGTCTGTATTACAGCTTTAACTAGTTTTGCACTTTATTTACTCAATAAAGGCACCGGTATCCGGAACTAGGGCTAACGCCTGTTCAATAACTTCAAGGCCAGATCCTTTTAAGTGCGCATTCTCACTTAAGTGACGTCGCCATGCTTTTGCCCCTTTTTGACCTTGGAATATACCTAATAAATGACGAGTTATTGATTTTATGGGGCGACCTTCAGTCATTCTCTGTTCGATATAAGGCATCATTGCGTGGATAACGTCATGCCGAGTCAGAATCTCATGTTGATCATTAAATAACTCACTATCCGCATGAGCCAATAAATAAGGGTCATGATAAATAGCTCTTCCCATCATCACACCATCAACCTGAGTAAGATGATGATGAGCTTGCTCTAGGGTTTGAATACCACCATTAATATCAATATGAAGGCTTGGGAAGTCTTTTTTTATTTGATAAACACGATCGTAATCAAGTGGTGGAACATCACGGTTTTCTTTTGGGCTTAAGCCTTGTAACCATGCTTTCCGAGCATGCAAAATAAAAATATCACAACCCGCATCCGCTACTTGAGTTATAAAATCCGTCAAAAACTCATAACTATCCAGCTCATCAATACCTAAGCGCGTTTTCACCGTGATGGGAATATCAGTTTCAGCTCGCATTGCAGTCACACCTTCGGCGACTAGTTTTGGCTCTGCCATTAAACAAGCGCCAAAGCTACCTGACTGCACGCGATCACTCGGGCACCCCACATTTAAATTGATTTCACTGTATCCCGCATCTTCTCCTAGTTTTGCACACTTTGCTAAGGCATCGGGGTCTGAACCACCGAGTTGCAACGCGAGGGGATATTCACTGACATCATGGCCCAAAAACCGTTCCCGCTGACCATGAATTAATGCGCCCGTCGTCACCATTTCAGTATAGAGCAATGTGTGTTTTGAAATTAAGCGAAGAAAGTAGCGAAAGTCTCTGTTGGTCCAATCCAGCATGGGTGCGACAGAAAGACGGTGAGATTGTTTAAGGGTAAATTCAGATGATGTCATAATGGGCAGTAATTATACGTGAAGGCACTTCTTCTGATGCAAACAATCCAAGGTGATGGTTTTATTGTCACCATTATTAAAAGTAGTCGACGCAAGACAGCATCTTTAAAAATAAAAGATGGAAAGGTTTCAATCCATATCCCTACTCGACTACCGCTGAAGTTTGCTGAAAAATTTGTAGATCAAAAAACACGCTGGATCCAAAATAAATTATCAGAACAATCGCTTCAACAAACCACAGAAAAACAATTTATTAATGGAGAAGCGTTTCTATTCCTCCATCAAGAGATTACTTTACGGCTTATTCAAGCAGAGTCATCGCCAATAGTAAGATTAAATGATCAGCAGTTAGAGTTTAGCGGGCGGTTAAACCGTCTATCCAAGACGGCAATTCGTGCCGCCTTAATACGATGGTACAAACAACAAGCTGAAGAGCATATCACCCATCGTACCGCTTATTTAGCTGAGAAAATAAACATTACTCCTCGCTCGATTACGGTTAAAACGTATAAAGCGAGGTGGGGAAGTTGTAATAGTCGAGGGGAACTTCAATTCAATTGGAAATTGATGTTAGCGCCGCCAAATATCATTGATTATGTGATTATTCATGAACTTTGTCATATTGAACATCATAATCATTCAAGCCGATTTTGGCAGTTAGTCGAACATCATTGCCCCACATTCCAAGCATCCCGCTTATGGCTGAAGAACAATGGTTATCGTCTCGATTTATAATCTGAGACCTTTGCACAAGTCGTCTTTTACGCCATGCCGGCGTTAAAAGTGGTCTCAAAATGCTCATTTACACATGTAAACTGTGCTTTCTGATGAAATACATCCTTGTATTTCACCCTTATCAGGGTTACATCCAAATCTGTTCCAAACAGATTTGTCGACAACTTTTTCCTTGTCCTGACAAAAAATACTTATCGTGCAAAGGTCTCAAGCCTTCTATTATTGATCTATATCAATGTTAAAAAGGGCACAAATTGTGCATAATGTTTATTATTAAATACTGATATATAGAACATGAAGGGTACTTTTGATGGCATTTTGGAATAACAAAGCAGAGCTAGCAGCTTTACAACAGCAAGTAGCACAACGTGATGCAACTATTTCTTCCCTGCAACAAGAAAAGGAATCACTCCAATTTCAATACAATAACCTTGAAGAAACATTTGAATTAGAACGTGTTCAACAGGACTGGACTACTAAATTATTTGCTAACCTTGGTGATTTTGGCGTTAGTCTTAATGGTTTCCACACTAGTTTAGGTGCGATGGCCGGAACCTTAAGTGCTGAAAGAGCGACAGCCACCGAAGGTGCTGAAACATCTATTTCTGTTCGAAATCATGTTGAGGCTGTTGCCTCCGGCTTAGGTAGTATTACCCAGCAAATGGATCAATCTGCTGATCAAGTAAAATCACTACAAGATAATGCCGATAAGATAGGCGGATTTGTTGAGATGATTAGCAATATATCTGAACAAACTAATTTACTAGCACTTAATGCTGCCATTGAAGCTGCACGTGCGGGTGAACATGGACGCGGTTTCGCTGTTGTTGCCGATGAAGTAAGAACGTTAGCAACACGTGCCCGCGAGGCAAGCACACAAATTTCAGATCTTGTGGGCAATATTCAAAAAGAAACAGAAAGTGCCAGTGTATTAATGAAAGGCGTCACAACGGATACAACCTCTTTTGGTGATCGTGTTGGAGATGTTGTTACAGATATGGGTTCAATGCTCAGCCTATCGAACAAAATGGAACAAACTATCACAGGTTCTGCACTGCGGAGTTTTGTTGAAATAGCTAAACTTGATCATATTGTATGGAAGTTTGGTGTATACCGCATAATGATGAACCTATCTAATTCACAAGCTGATGAGTTATCTAAACATACACATTGTCGCCTTGGTAAATGGTATTTTGAAGGTGAGGGTGTTGATTGCTTTTCTCAATTACCAGGTTATCGTGAAATTGCCACTCCTCATCAAGCGGTGCATGAACAAGGTGCACTGGCCGTTGATGCTTTTTATGCCAAAGATGTAGGTGCAACATTGGCCGCATTAAATAATATGGAAGTAGCGAGTATGGATGTCTTAAACAACCTAGAAACAATGGTTCAAGCAGCCGAAGCAAACCCTTCCTTATTATGTTCAAGATAAGGTCAGTATTTGCATTAAAAATATTGACTTAGCGCTACGTGCATCCAAGAGTGAATCTTGTTTTTTTATTCGAAATGGACTAAAGTGCATACTCTGAATAAGGAACGCTGCGACAGGGTTACCCTGCTAGGCTTATTCAACTTTATATTTTAACCGCGTTCATTATTAACAAGTTTGTAATGATAATGAGCGTTGTGTCTGTGATTTAGTCACTTACTTGCCTAGCTATAAGGCAAGTTCAGCACCCAATACTCATCAACTGTAATGCAAACAGAGGTAAGTTGATTATGAGTAACCGTTTAATGTTCACTTCTGAATCTGTTTCAGAAGGTCATCCAGATAAAGTGGCAGATCAGATTTCTGATGCTGTGTTAGATGAAATTCTTCGTCAAGATCCCCATGCCCGTGTTGCCTGTGAAACATTAATTAAAACAGGTGCAGCTATTGTTGCTGGTGAAATCACCACATCTGCTTGGGTTGATTTAGAAGATGTCGTCCGTAAAACAATCACTAATATTGGTTATAACAGTTCAGAGGTTGGTTTTGATGGCGAAACCTGTGCCGTGATGTCATTGATTGGTAAACAGTCTCCAGATATTGCACAAGGTGTTGACCGTTCTACACCTGAAGAACAAGGTGCTGGTGACCAAGGTTTAATGTTTGGTTACGCTAGCAATGAAACCGATGTTCTAATGCCTGCTCCAATTACCTATGCTCACCGCTTAGTGAAACGCCAAGCTCAAGTACGTAAAAATGGTACTTTGCCTTGGTTACGTCCTGATGCAAAAAGCCAAGTAACGTTTATCTATGAAGATGGAAAGCCAGTGGGTATCGACGCAGTTGTACTATCAACTCAACATAGCCCAGAGGTCTCATTGAAAGATCTTCAAGAAGCCGTGATGGAGCTTATCATCTGGCCAACATTACCTTCTGAATGGCTAACAAAAGATACTCAATTCCACATAAACCCAACCGGTCAATTTATTATTGGTGGCCCCGTCGGTGATGCAGGTCTAACGGGTCGTAAAATCATTGTTGATACTTACGGTGGTATGGCTAGACATGGCGGCGGTGCATTCTCTGGTAAAGATCCATCAAAAGTAGATCGTAGTGCTGCATATGCAGGTCGCTATGTGGCTAAAAACATTGTGGCTGCTGGTTTAGCTGATCGCTGTGAAATTCAAGTGTCTTACGCTATCGGTGTTGCAGAGCCAACATCAATCAGTATTGAAACATTTGGTACAGGTAAAATTGCTAACGATAAACTTGAAGCTTTGGTACGTGAACATTTTGACTTACGCCCTGTTGGTCTTGTCAAAATGCTCGATTTAATTCGCCCTATTTACCAAGGTACAGCTGCTTATGGCCACTTTGGTCGTGAAGAACCTGAATTCACATGGGAACGTACAGATCTTGCCGATACATTGCGTGATGCAGCTGGCATCTAATACAGAATATATTTTAGGATAAAAGACACATGAAATCTCCAATTGAAAACCTAACACCAGATTACAAAATCGCTGACATCAGCTTGGCTGAATGGGGCGCAAAAGAAATTAAGATTGCTGAAACGGAAATGCCTGGTTTAATGGCAATTCGTGAAGAATATGCTGGCAAAAATCCATTAGCCGGTGCTCGTATTGCCGGTTGTTTACATATGACAATTCAAACAGCGGTATTAATCGAAACATTGATTGATTTGGGTGCTGAAGTACGTTGGTCTTCTTGTAATATCTTCTCAACACAAGATCAAGCGGCAGCGGCTATTGCTGCTCAAGATATTCCTGTTTTTGCTTGGAAAGGCGAAACAAACGAAGAAGCAATCTGGTGTATTGAACAAACAATCTTTGGCCCAAATAACTGGCGTCCAAACTTAATATTGGATGATGGTGGTGACTTAACGCAAATCATGCATGATGATTACCCTGAGTTATTAGCTGATGTTAAAGGTCTATCAGAAGAAACAACAACCGGTGTTCACCGTTTATACGAAATGATGAAAGACGGTTCTTTAAAAGTACCTGCTATCAACGTTAATGATTCAGTCACAAAATCTAAATTTGATAACCTTTACGGCTGTCGTGAATCATTATTAGACGGTATCAAGCGAGCAACTGATGTAATGGTTGCTGGTAAGATTTGTGTTGTATTAGGTTACGGTGATGTTGGTAAAGGTTGTGCTCAAGCATTCCGCGGCATGGGTGCGACAGTGATGGTGACTGAAATCGATCCAATCTGTGCACTACAAGCAGCAATGGAAGGTTACCGTGTTGTAAACATGGATGAAGCAGCAAGCTATGGTGATATCTTTGTAACAACAACAGGTAATGTTGATGTAATTAATCACGATCACATGGTTGCGATGAAAAATGAATCTATCGTGTGTAATATTGGTCACTTTGATTCAGAAATCGCAGTTGCATCATTAAAAGACTACGAATGGATTAACATCAAACCTCAAGTTGATCATATTGTCTTCCCTGATGGTAAGCGTATTATTCTGTTAGCTGAAGGCCGTCTCGTGAATTTAGGTTGTGCAACAGGTCATCCTAGCTTTGTAATGTCAGCATCATTCACTAACCAAGTCATGGCTCAAATTGAGTTATGGGATAATAGTGATGACTACAAAAATGAAGTGTATGTTTTACCAAAAGAACTAGATGAAAAAGTAGCGCGTCTACATTTAGCTAAGATTGGTGCTAACCTAACTGAATTAACAACGGAACAAGCTGAATACTTAAGCTTGAGCAAAGAAGGTCCATACAAACCTGATCACTACCGTTACTAAAAACTAATCAGGGCTAAACATTCAGTTTAGCCCTTTTTTACCAGACATAAAAAGTATAAAAATCATGACTAAACAACTCACCATTAGCTGCGAATTTTTCCCTCCTAAAACGGATAAAGGGATTGCCAATATGCGTGAGGTTCGTCAAAAACTCGCACCGCTTAACCCTGAATTTTATTCAGTGACATTTGGTGCTGGTGGTTCAACACAAGATAATACCTTAGCGGCTGTTATTGATATTCAACAAGATAGTGCCGTAACAGGCATTGATGCAGCACCACATCTATCCTGTGTAGGATCGACAGAAGAAAGTATTCGCGAGCTTCTCGGAACATTCCAAGAAAATGATATTAAGCGTATCGTTGCACTACGTGGTGATCTGCCGTCTGGCATGCGTGATCCTGGTGATTTTCGTTATGCCAATGAGTTAATTGACTTTATTCGCAAAGAAACGGGGGACCATTTCACTATTGAAGTCGCTGCTTATCCAGAGGTTCATCCTCAAGCTGACTCTGCTGCAATTGATTTAGAAAACTTCAAACGCAAAGTTGATGCTGGAGCAGATAGTGCATTAACACAATATTTTTATAATATTGATGCCTATTTCTATTTTGTAGAACGCTGCCAAAAAGCAGG
>ENA-OSET01004075-OSET01004075.1-sediment-metagenome-genome-assembly--contig:-NODE-4075-length-13082-cov-6.892042_pt1 | contig 13082 bp, 12 predicted proteins | sample MGYA00237882_ERZ534229 | MGnify/ENA primary metagenome ERZ534229 (study PRJEB26408, sample SAMN06266212) | sediment metagenome | isolation source: Hudson Canyon methane seep mesocosm | place...
AAAAACATTCTCGCGCTCGGACATGAGCGTCTAGCTGTAGGAATCCCCGTCGTTTAGGGCGGGGAGGATGTCAATGATGAGGCTTTCACTAAGCTTTTACGTTGAAAACTGCCTATTCGGCATTGACATCCTCATTAATTTATGCTACTATGTAACCACAAACTGAAAAAAAAAGTGATGCACTCTTGAGATTAATGATGAAAACAGCTTTAAGCTAGTTTACTATTAATTAAGTGTGTTATCTTTAGAAATAAAATAGGGAGTTAGGGATATGGCCGGAAACAATTTAACAGCAGACATTATAAGATCAAGTGCACAAGGTGCATTGATCGGTTCCAATATCGCTAATAAAAGGAGAGCGGCGCATGCCGAGCAGGCGGCTGACGATAAACACCAATCTCTTGTCAAGCTTACTAATAAATACAATGATCTTGTAAAAAAACTTAATGCTTCTTACGAAAAGATAACTCAAATTCAAGATGCTGCAGCGAAAACCAATGAAAAGTATAAATCAGTTAATCAATCAATATTAAATCTAAATGCTAATATTGAAGGCTTGTGGGAAGATCGTAAAAACGCTTATGCTTTCATTGAAGAAATGGCGGCAGTTATCAGATCGATGGATGACCTTCATCCTATCCTTAGTAATCCTAACGCAGTTCTCGCAAGGGTGCAACAAAGCTCGCGAGTTAACTTAGACAAAAGTATAGAGCTCTTCAAGTCTGGTACTGATGAACAATTTAGTAGATCATTTGCTGATGGTGGCTTAGATGAAGTTAGAGATACTCGTGTTAAACGTGAAAAATCATTCGCCAAAGCGGCTGAAAAAGGTGAGGCAATGATTATTGACCCTGACACCTATAGCTAGACACCCCTTTATTTTAATGGGGTGTCTAGGAAGTTGCCTTTTTAGCTTTTAGGTGTTTCGGGGCTTTCCTCCTCACTTTTTGGTTCATTCTTCTCCGTCTTAGGTTCAGATTCCGTCTGAGGTTCAGATTCTGGAGTATCTGCAGTATCTGTTTCCGGATCCGGTATTGCCGCCTTTTTCTTATCGGCGCCTATCGCGCCAACGCCAGCTTGTGTCGCAGAGTTACCGGAAGAAATAACCGCACCAAACGCCGCTCGAGACGCTTGTTCTGTGCCCATATCGCCAAGGCTCTCTTGGCCGCCACCGATCCAGCGCAATACCTTGTCGGGGACGATATGAATCAAACTGTAGATTGTGCTAAGTGTTGCAGTGCACACAATAGCATAAATAACCCAATAACCTAGTGAACTCATTAATCCGTACGTAGTACCGCTTTGCGAGTTTATAAACACCGCTTCAAACGCAGCATTGAGATATGCAAACAAGACAAAACTCACTGCCATTGCTGAAAATAAACCAAACACCATTAATGTTGGCCGCAAGAACAAACTTAATATTAGCAACCAACCTTGTTCTGCTTTTTGTCCCGTAAAACCTTCACCTTCTGGCGACAAGAACGATATTGCCCATATTGGCGCTATGATCATAGCCTCTAAAACCATTACAAGCCACGTCACGACGCCGCCGGTCCAGGTGATAAACGGCACCATCGGTATGTATACCGACAAGACAACACCAAAAAACAGTAGGCCGACAGTGAGGATCCCTACTATCGGCATTATAACTGTCATGACGGCAGCCAGTATTCCACCAGCAAAGGGAACTCCGCCAGTTAGTACTGCAATAGCGACAAGGCTACCTAACATGATATATGCGTAATGAATCATTGATGTGCCGTACTCTTGCGCAACAACGATCGGTGAGCGTGAGCCGTCAAGAAACCCTGAGCGCGCGCTATGATCACTATTTGCTTGTACTTTTGCGCCGAGTCCGTCCATTACGGCGTTCATCTTACTGAAAGCCTTGTCCATATAACCATCGTCTGAAGCTGCACTTACTTTCGAAAGCAGCTCTGTATTAGCTGATGGATATATTATAAAATCCGCCTTTAACCCTGCGGTTAAAGCAGGGTTATTAGAAGCATATTTTTCCCAAATCGATATCGTCGACGACGTAACCGCCATCTTTGGATCAATATAGCTGCGCATGGCAATAAATTTTTCTGGAGTTTCAGGGTTGCCAAGACCTAACCATGGAGCCTTATCTACGCCCGACAAAGGCGCACTGTAGGCACTACCAACTGTTGGGCGAGAGTCTACAATTTGCCCAAAATTTGCATTTAATTTTGACAATTCAACATAAACACTTCCGCCTGAAATCCATCCATCTAGCAATTGATCGGTTAAAAAGGCTGACCATAACTCAGTTTGAAGAGCGTCACCTTGGTACTTATCAACCCAAGTGGAAATCGCCCCATTAAACTCAGATGCAATTGTTATTAAGCGAAGACTGTGTTCGGCTGCTCGTTGTTCACTATTCTTTATATTCGCAATTTCATGTGCAAATATATAAGTGTCCTCAACCATTTTATTTACTGCTTCAGAATATATCTTATTAAATTCTATGATCGCAGTGTCTTGTATATCGCTCGCTGTGTCGTTTGAAAAAAGTGCGGATGCAGACTCTGTTAAGTCCTGGTAATTAATAATCATAGAGCCACAAACATCTTTGCCATAATAGCTTTTTTCACCCTCTTCAGCTGCGTCACCGAATTGATAAACGACGCCTTTCGTAATCTCCTCCTGCCGTGTAACTCTGTTAACTGTCCTAAACTCAAGCGCTTTGTATAATTCATGTGTGTACTTGAAGTTTACAACGGGACCTTTTCCTGCAAGATCTTCATTTAAAATCTGTTTAGCTTCATGACCATTTTGAGCGTGGTGCACACAGCTAGAAGCCATAAATAAGTTTTTAACCATCGGATAAATATCATCTGCTTTCATGACGAGATTGATATCTTGCGGCGGCACCATATTCTTTAACATCGCCGTATAGATAGAGTCAGCCATTCCAACACCTTGCAATGTAAACCACATAACAAAGACCTGAATAAGGCTGTAGCCAGTGCTTAAAGGCAGTAACACTGAAAAGCCAACACCTATACGCAGCGGCACCCACAAAGTTGACCATGATTTACCCATGATCTCACCTTCATGCGCCGTCCGGGCTATCGCTGAAAGACTGTGAAGTATTACGTAAACACTGGCCAAAAATAACACACCACTATTAAAGACCTGAAACCCTGCTGCAAACGCGTTTGCAGAAGCACTGGTGACAGTAGGGTCACTCGCACCGAGCATCGCTATCATTAGCGGGTTAAAGATGTAATACAGCATCTGCAGAGATAAATCCCCACCTGGTATATTAAATATATCCATAGTTACGTCTCAATATTATTGTTATTTTTGTATGAGGTATATAATACAATTATATTACCCCAAGCCAAGCGACGCAAGAAGTTTTTGAACCATCGCAGTCATTCGTTCGACAGACTCACTCAATGCCTTGCTATGTTCGCCAACATCGATTTTCGGTGTTTCTAGATTTGTCACGACGGTTGCATTTAAGCCTTCCAGTCCGGCCTTGAAATTAAGGTTTCCTTTCTGGGCAGAAACCGCGTAGTCTCCTGCAACATCAGCATAAGTGTTTGCCAAAGAATTTAAGGTTTCTAATTGATGGGTTTCAAGACTATTTAAACCGTTTGCCTTGATATCATCATAAGCAACCGCTACTTCGCCCTGCTGGTTTTTAGCTAATTCATATTCAAGCACAGCATCTAACGATGGCACTTTGCCATCTTGCGTTAGTCGCGCTTGAGACGCTTTGAGTTCTTGCATTAAGCGCTGATGACGCATTGGGTTTTCTACAATATCAAGAGCGTCTGCTTTGACTTTGTTTACTTGACTGTCGATTAGAGCATCATTAAGCTCGACGGCTTCATCTATCGCTGTCAACTGCATTGTTGCTGCGTCCGTTACGGTTTGCTTTAGATCTGGAAAATCATCAAGATTGTCTAGCACTTCTGCCGCAGTAACTACCTCAACATCAACGCTGTCCGGTGCATTTTTAATGGCTTGCTCAGTCATTAAATCTGCTTGAGCTTGCGCTTGTTCAGCGATGAGCTGCTCATATGTTGTTGCAACCAACAAGGTATGTTCATAATTTAAAAGCGATTGAGCTGCCGCTTTCATTTCGTTAAATTGATGCTCAATCGAAGCGCCGCGGAACTCGGAAATCATACTCATTACTGAGCCGCCACCGCCACCGTCTAAGCCTTTAGCGTTAAATACAAAGTCTTTCAACAAGTGCTCAGGCGATGTAAACACAGCGCGCTGATTAGCTTCCTCTTCTAAGACTTTTTGTGCTTCTTCTAAGCTGTCTTGCGCTAGTGCTGTTTCATCAACACTCTCCATCATGACAGCGTCATCTTGATCAATGTTCACGCTGACTGTTTCAACGTTTCCTTCCACTTCTACTGCTGCTGTTTGTTGATTCATAATGGACTCCGAAATTTCAAAATTAATGTAATACTGTGCTTGTAGCTTTAACTGCTACCGCTGTATCGTTATTTGCTACATCTGTAGATTGAGCTGCTACTACGACAGGCTGATTAGTATAGTTTTCAACATTTACAAGTGCGTTTGTTAGGTGCTCTAACGCATCTTGCATATGTGTAATGGCGGCAGAGTTTGGGAATTTTCGTTTTGTATCTGCAATCAAGATCTGCAGTTCAGCAATATTATCGTGCAACAAGTTAGGTATTTTGTTGTCGTTGAGTTGCCGCGTGATCTCTGCGCCTTTATCTTTGACTTCGTCAGCATTGGCGGACTCTGCTATTTCAGTAAGTAACTCTTTAACAATACCGATATTTCCGATCACAACGTCCAAGCGAAAACTTAACGCTGCAACACTATCGCCATGTTTGTGTTCAAAGCTTTGTTGGAATTCAGCGTTGTCGCTATCACTGTCACTGATGTCTTGAGATTGTGTATCTCTTCTGGCAGTAAAGTCATCGTGTGTGATAGCGCTAAGCTTGTTTGTAGAAAAAGTAACATTTTGAAGTGACGCAGCAATCGCGGCGCCTGGGTTAACGACGTCCATTTCATCGTCTTGATCGTTAAGCGTATGGTCATCAACATTAATATGAGTAGAGGCCTGTACTTCTTCAGTTTCTTCCTCTTCAGGCTGAACGTGTCGAGTCACCTTATTTAATGTTCTTTCGTCTTGATCCAACGTCTGCTTATTAAGAAATTCCTCATCGCGGAATTCATCTTGCTCTTGTTGGGCTGCTTTTGCTTTCTTTAAAAGTGACATAATGACTCAACCTGCTTCGTAAAAGGTGGGGAATTTAAAATATTGCACATCAATGAAATTGATGTGCAATATTGCTATTAACCCTATTTTTTCACAGGTGAGCGTTTTGAATGCTCGTATTAGTCACATTTTTTTAAGTTTATAAGCCCGCTGGGTTGACTTGCGCTAAATCCCCTTTGGTGATTGGATTGATTTGATCTGCTAACTGTACAGAAGCAATCCCCTCAATGCTTTCAAGTGTTGTGTATATTTTATGAAGCAGATTGATTGTTAAAGCGTCCATGACTGCCATCTCGACAAGTAGCTCATGATTCGTTTTCTTGGCCACTTTTTTATACCAGGTCGCAGACTTATGGCGGCGGTCAACATCAAATTTCAGTTTATCTAGCACACTGATTTTACCATCAACTGTCATACCTTCTTTTGCATCATCGGCATTCCCGCCCGCTTTAGCTAACTCTTCTTTCCACGCAGCTAATTCTATTGTTGGCTGGCGATTACTTAGATGTTTATTTAACGCGTTATTTGCAAAACTTAATCGCGTTTGGCGGGCGTTAAGTTTTGTCTGGTATTCGCGTAGCAAGACGCTATTTGGATTATTAGGATCACTAAAATCGCCATCAAGCACTTTATCTGGAATAGGATTTATTGAATTGTCGATCACAAGAATGCTTGCGGTATTATCTATTGGCTTAAACGTTAGGCGATCAGAACTCACATCAGCAACAACATCTGTTGTTCCATGAACTTTAATGATATTCCCTTCTGAATCGCGAGTAACCTTCGCTGTCTGCGATATTTCTTTAGCTCCTCCGTACAAAGTGGAGGCCTTAATATCAGCATTGGGCGTTTCACTGATCCCGTTAGGACAGCGACCAAGCGCATCTTCTATTGCACTACAAAAGTCATTAGCATGTTGATGTGCTGCTCGCTCTGCAACAGCTTCAGGCTGTAGTGTACCAACCCCCCGTTGCGACGACCTCTCAGCAAGTTCCGTTTTAATTTCAGAGACTTTTTTCTCAGCAGATTGAGCAGCACGTGCAGCTGTCGCACTTATACATAAGTCAACTAAACCGCTTCTTAGTCGCACTTCCCGATCAATTTCTTCCGTCTTAGAAGCCTTTTCTAAGTAGTACGCATTGTCTGCAGCCAAGTCTTCTAGTTTGTTCAGCACTTCGGTTTGACTTTCAAGCTCACCTTTCACACCATTTAAAATACCATTTGTGTACCCTTGACCTGCAACACCAAAGTTGGCACCCAGAATAGTAGCCGACGTGGCCGTTGAGCCTGCGGTTGCTGATGTTGAACCTTGAATAGCGGCAACCGGTCCCGATAATACCGTACCCACCACTGTGACGCTTTTAGCACTCACCGCCATGGGCAGTGATGCAAGCAATAACACACTCAAAGAGGTCCGTATAAATTTATTAGTCATCTTCATTTTATTGCCCTCTTACTTAAATACGTCACCAAGAAAATCATCCACATCACCGCCGCCAGTAACATCGACACTGCCCGATGTACCGCTTGGACCTTGTGAACGCGTGGTTTTAAGAGTTGCTGCTCCTTGGGAGCTGCTGCCACGACTGACACTATTATTAAATCCACCACTTACACCGCCGCCATCAACATTGATTGACTCGCGTGTGCCTGGAATATTGTATCGACCACCAAAGTTGGTATTTAAACGACTATTGGATATGCCAATCGAATCCTTAATATTACCTATCTGGCGTTTGGCAATATTACAAACCGCATCTTTGGCTTGATCCATAATGCTATCAAGTAACTCTGATGCACTTGGAAGGTTAAAGCCAAATGACAAGCTAGTTAATTGCGAAATACAATCCACTTCTGAAGACTTAACGGGCTTATCGATAACGGTCGTCATAAAGATCGTTAATTCATCTTGTAGCGCTTTATTGCTATCGCTTATATCTTTCGCAATATCGCAATCGCATGCTGCTGAGGCGCAGGCAGCTTCTACATTTGCAGCCCTGACTTCATTTAAAGCTGCAGGGCTAACCACATTTTGCTTTGACGCACGGTTGATACCGTCATCTTCTGTCGCCGCTATCGCTGTAACACTCACCAAGGTAAGTGCACAAAGTAAAATTAGTTGTTTGAGTTTCATTGTTACCACCCGTCTTTATCGTCGTCATCGTCATTGTTATCAGCACTTAAGATTTTGCTGATATCAGCCACATAGTCCTCCACCTCTTTTTCAACTGAGGCGTTTTCAGCTAATTCGGCTTCGTAATGTTCTCGTTGTTCGGTTTCTGTTTCTTCAATGATCCTATCCATTTTACCGCTGGATTTAATCTCGGAAAGTCGATCTATTATCATTTTTAAACGATTATAAGAAAATATTCGTGAAATTAAGTGCAGCTTATTGAGTACACGCATCCGCTCCAAAAACAAAAGCGCAGAATGATCGTCTTGCATTTGCGTTGCAGCTTCTACAAGCTCTGTAGAAAACTCTGGCTGATACTGTTCTAGCCAACGAAAAATACGAAGACCACGTGTAGATTGAAGGCTACTCATAACTTCAATTGTCATCTTTATATCTTCTGTATTAAGTAATCGCTTATCCGATGCTGCGGCGCTCATTACTGACTGACTAGTCAATTTTTTACCTAGCTCTTCACATGCTTGCAGTACTATTGGCACACTGTCCATTGACCACGTTTGGTCAACTTCACTCATTTTACCGATAGCTGAAAACGCTTCAGGATCAAGCTGCGCCCAATAGGCTGCAATTGACTCGTCAGATAATATCCCCGAAATTTCCATATATAAACTCTGTATTGTGTATGTATGACGAATTAGTATAGCGACAATAGCGCTACAAGCCAACATTAATTTTAAGTAAATCGCTTGTAACGTATACCTATTGTGATACCATTATATAGATAACTCTTTTAAAGGCTCCTTGTGAGTAGAAAAAAACTCCTTTTTGTTGGATTGGCTTTATGCTTGCATCTTTCTCCGGCCGCCGCTAATTCAGCAGGCACCGTAACAACTCAAGGTGCTGTCCAATCTGATAAGATCAAGCTTATTGCTAAGCAGCCTATCGGTAAGTGCGTGTTACGTGTGGCACGAAAATACCATTTAGATCCCTACTTGATTTGGGCGGTAAAACGCGTAGAAACAGGATCTAGCTTAAAAGGTGATATCGTTGGCCATAATACAAATGGCACAAAAGACGTTGGTTTTATGCAAACCAATACGATCCATATGGAAAAGCTCGCAGCCTACGGGATCACCGAAAATGATCTCAAACAGCCTTGCGTTAGCATAGAAGTTGGGGGATGGATGCTCGCTACACTTATTAGTAAGCACGGTGTTCGTGAAGGTGTCGGCAGGTACCACTCTAAGACACCTAAATATAAATACCCATACATCAAAAAAGTGTTTAAAGAATGGTTAACCCTCGTTAGGGCTGCACAAGATATCTAATAGAAAACAGGAACACCCGTTATGAGAATTCAGTTTTGCTCTGATCTGCATTTAGAAATGCGAATTAATTATCAACTTTTAGAAACCGAGGCCGACGTCATTGTGCTTGCAGGCGATATTAGTGCTGGTGTGCGTGGCATTGAGTTTGCAGGACAAGAGTCACTTCGCCAAAATAAGCCTGTTATCTATGTGGCCGGCAATCATGAGCATTATCACCATGATTACAGTGAAAATATGGCTAACATGAAAGCACTTGAGCGCCAATTTCCACTGCTGCACTTCTTAGAGTGCGACGAATTAATCCTCGATGGCACCCGATTTCTAGGGGCAACACTGTGGACTGATTATGTAGGGGACGGCAGTATTGATAAGCAAATTAGCATGGAGCAAATTGGCCGAGGCCTGAATGATCATCATCTTATTCGCTACCAAGGGAGCACGTTTTCACCTGCGAACGCGCTTGCGCTTCATAATAAAACACGTACCTGGCTATCGAAGAAACTCGACACGCCTTTTGACGGTAAGACCGTGGTTGTTTCTCACCATGGACCCAGTCTAACTACGCAGCACAAACACTTCAAAACCGATGCGATTTCAGCCGCATTTTTATCCGATCTGGATCCTTTGGTGTCCAAAGCCGATCTCTGGATCTATGGCCATTCTCACTCAGGATTAGATAGCTCGATCGGAAAGTGTCGGCTGGTCAGCAATCAACTTGGATATCCAATGGAAAATTTGCCTGTCGAATTTCGGGCGGATTGGGTTGTTGAGCTTTAATTATTCTTGATAAATTTCATCACGCAAGATCAGTACTTCTTTGTATGAGGAAGATTATTAACTCTGAGATTACCAATGGCAGCCCAAAAAAAAGGCCAGCATAAGCCGGCCTTTTAAACTTTAGATCCCAGGCATTATTTGCCAGGCATTGCTACTGGTAAGGATAAAAGTACATTCTTATCACTACCACCGGTCATCAATGTTGAAGGGTAGTTACCGCTCCATTGTTGAACGCTATTATAATCAATCAATTTTTGAGTCACTGAATTAGCGATCTCAATATTTGCACTGGCTTGGGCTTCAGCTTCTTTCAAAATTCGATAAGCTTCAGCATCGGCATGTGTACGCTTAGCATTAGCATCAGCAATCGCCGCCTGTTCGCGAGCCTCAGCTTGTTTAACTTGTTGCTGTGCTTGTTGCTCAACAATATTTAATTGTGCCTTTTCTCGCTCTAATTGTTCTTGACGCTCTTTGGTTTGGATAACCGCCGATGTGACCACTTGGGGCAAGGTAATATCACGAAATAGCACCGCTTCGATGATCACGCCTTTTGGTCTTAAATATTCTCGAAGCCCTTCTTCCATATATAATTGCATATCAATTTGAACGTCATCTCGATAGAAATCTTGAGACTGCGCAACTGACTTACCCACTTCACGGAGTAACGATCGCACTTTAGGAGTGATATGCTTGGCAACCACCTGCTGAGCCGTACCAGTTACTTGTAAAATTTCTGGTGCCATGGCTGCATCAATCCGGAACGTAACCGATACATCCATTGACGTTTTTAATTTATCTTGAGATGGTACTTGGATCGCCTTCCATGTATTTGTGACCTGGCGTGTATCAAATGACGTAAAATCCAATAACGGGTTAACAATATGAAAACCCTCTTTGTATTCACTTTCCTTAACATCACCAAATAACGTTGCCACTTTGACATGGCCAGCTTTTACAGTGATATAACTATTAAGCGCCACCACCACCATAATAACGGAGATGATCCCACTAACCACCATGGCTGAACCTTTGTAACTATCTTTCATAAATACTCCTGTTGTTTAAAATGCACTGCTTGAAATCCTAGTTCCTTCGTATGTCGCACATGATACACTTGTTAAAAATTAATGCAAATAAAGTTTGAGTCTATACCGTAAGTTGCATTTCCTAGTGACCTAAGTTTGGATCATTGATTTTTGAAAGCAACTGCTTATCATTATCTAGCATCACGCCGGGGGTGATAACCTCTCGGCCAAACACTCTTGTTAATACCTTATAGCTCACCGAAATGGCGGAGATATTTTTTAAGACATACTCAATGATGTCCGCATTATTGATACGGGTGTTGTTGGTTTCGCTACTGCTGGTTTTTAGTGTGTAATGAGTAAGTAGGACACCAACGGTCTCTGCTTTGCCCTTTCTCGCTGCCCATCGCAGGGCAAGATCATTATCTGCATGAATGTTAGCACCGAGATCAAGTAGTAGCTCTACCGTCGCGGTATGACCATTTTCCGCTGCCCATTGCAGGGCAATATCATCTCGCGCATGAATGTCTGCACCGCGATCAAGTAGTAGCTCTACCGTTGCGGTGTGGCCTTTTTTGGCTGCCCATTGCAGGGCAAGATCATCTCGCGCATGAATGTCTGCGCCGCAATCAAGTAGTAGCTCTACCGTCGCGGTATGGCCATTGCTGGCTGCCCATCGCAGGGCAAGATCATTATCCGCATGGATGTCTGCATCGCGATCTAGGAGTAGTTCTACCGTGGCGGTATGGCCATCTTCCGCTGCGTATCGCAGGGCACCATCATCTCGCGCATGAATGTCTGCACCTCGATCAAGTAGTAGTTCTACCGTGGCGGTATGGCCATTCATCGCTGCCAATCGCAGGGCAAGATCATTATCCGCATGGATGTCTCCACCGCGATCGAGTAGTAATACTACCTCAGCAGTGTCTCCGCGTTTAGCAGCAGCAATAAGATCGTCGTTTAATGTAGTCATAATGGCAATGGCTTTTTAAAATAGTGTGTAAGACATTATTGTAGTTGTTCTAAAATAGTTTTTTGTCTAGTAGTCGACTAACTTATAAGCGAGGCCTCATTTTTAAGCAATAGCCAAAGACAGCTTTGTTTTAGGTGCCTTATCCTCTTCGAGGTTATCTGGTTCATGATCACTGTGGTTATTATTAAACATCATTACTTCTGGTAATATTTGCTTATAGAGCGTCACAAGTTCAGGATCGAAATGCAGCCCTTGCTGATCATCCATATAATCAACAGCCTCTTTAAAGGTCCATGCTCGCTTATAGGGCCGCTTTGATGTTAAGGCATCCATGACGTCACATAAAGCACAAATACGGCCTTCTATAGGAATGTTTTCACCTGACAAGCCTTGAGGGTATCCGCTTCCATCCCATTTTTCATGATGCGTTAACGCGACCGTTCTTGCCATTTCAATTAAAGGCGATGACTTTCCAGATAATATCTCTGCGCCAATATTGACATGTGATTTCATTATCACCCACTCTTGTGCATTTAACTTAGAGGGCTTGAGTAAAATCTTATCAGGGATCCCTATTTTTCCAATATCATGCATGGGTGCTGCATGAAGCAGTAACTCTGCCTTGTCTTGGGTAAACCCATACTCTAACGCCAATAAATAGGACGCGTAGCTCATTCGCGATACATGGCTACCGGTTTCGTTATCTTTATACTGTGCGGCAATACTAAGGCTTTCAACAAGGCCGTGGTAGCTCTTTTCAAGGGCCTCTGTACGTTCTTTAACGCGTAGTTCTAATTCTTGATTATCATTAATGATTCGCTTATTGAGGAGCTGCGTTGCAATCGTATTATTAATGCGATGAACGACTTCTGTTTTATTGAAGGGTTTAGTTAAAAAGTCTTTTGCACCAAGCGATAAGGCTTTAGATTTTACATTTTCGTCACTTTCAGCAGTCAGCATAATGACTGAAAACAACTCATCGTCATGCCGTTGCTTGAGCTCTTCCATAACATCAAATCCGTCAACTACAGGCATGTGAACATCTAACAGCATGAGATCATAGTTGCCAGCAATAAAGTGGTCCGTAGCAAGTGTGGAGTCGTTAAGAACCTTAATGTTTTGGTATCCGGCGTCAAGTAAAGTCCGCTCTAAAACCATGCAATTCACACGCTGATCATCAACAATTAAAATCCGTGCTGAATGTGGATTTTGCCTGTATTTACTTATCGTATTCACCAATCCAACCCTCCAAGGAATTATCTATACTATACACATAATACACAGTGTGAAAATCAATGCAACTTATCACTATATCAATGCATTGTTTCAAGTTAGCCCGCACTTTGACATTATGTGAGATTAAAACGCGTCAGCTGCGTTATCGCTATACCGCGAGTTGTGTATTGTTTTTCTTTTCTATTTCATACTTGGGCGGGCTAATTCGGCCCGTGACAAATAAAACAGGATCAGTGTACTCAACCATTTCATAATGCGACGTCAGTGTGAGCACATCTAAGCCTGCCGGCACAATCATTGATTTTTGTCTGGAACAAAAATCCCAATAACCCGAACGTGTTCGAGAATCATTAGGAGCGTGCGAGGAGGA
>ENA-OSET01004076-OSET01004076.1-sediment-metagenome-genome-assembly--contig:-NODE-4076-length-13082-cov-4.249596_pt1 | contig 13082 bp, 10 predicted proteins | sample MGYA00237882_ERZ534229 | MGnify/ENA primary metagenome ERZ534229 (study PRJEB26408, sample SAMN06266212) | sediment metagenome | isolation source: Hudson Canyon methane seep mesocosm | place...
AGCTCCATTAGAGGTTGAAAAAATTCAGGTCGAGGATGATAAAAATAAACCAACAAAGAATGGGCCAATAGCAAGATTTTTTATCTTTATTGCTGAAGTAAGAAGTGCATTGAGAGAACAAAATGATAAGCATCCGTATAAATCATGGTTGGTAGTGGGAGTGTTTATTGTTGTAGGAGGAATCGTGGCAGGCTTGCATTTTTCTCAAGCGCCAAAACAGGAAATACAAACGTTTTTAACTAAACAAAATTATTTGACCAGTGCCAAGTTAGCGAATGATTATTTAGTAAATCACCCAGATGATGAGGAGGTTAGTCAATGGCTTACTATGGCAGTTATAAATCAACTTATGCCTTTGTGGTTAAATGATCTGGCTAGCGCTAAGTATCTAGATGCTTTTGAACAGATAAAAGCCGTTCAACCGTTAGCGAGTAATAATCCAAAATCCATAGAAAACTCATTGCTAGAGTTACTACAGTGGGTTACTCGTTTGCACCTGTTTATAACAGATCGTGGTGGCGTTGATGCAGCAATTTACTTATATCGACATGAGGAAAATATTGAAACATTATTAAATTGGTGGAAAAGCTCAGAACAAATTCATCGAACGAATATGGAACTTCTTAGTCAATACGCGCCGGAATTTAGCGATATTAGTCGACTAACGTTTAGCTATTTACGTATTTTGCAAAGTGAAAGTTCAGTGTATTTAGCTGCAATCAAGAAACTCAAGCAAACGATGTTGGAAAAACTATTAGCCGGACAAGCAACAGATTTGCGATCTATTTTTCTGAACTTCAGGCAGCAATACCCTCGAGTTGCCGGGGTGGAGTTATTGCAAAGTGATTTGGAGGCATATCTGAAACTAGAGCAACTACTGGTTGAGCATACTTTCGAGAGCGCTAGTCCTACAGAGTTGGAAACTATTGTAGACCAATTTGATACTAATTTTTTTCATTCCCCCCCGTTTAAAAACCAAGTTAAGCTGTTGTATACACGAAATTTATCCAGAATAGCCCCCCAATCCTTACAAAAGGTGAGTGACGCATGGCGTGCTGGCCAACTAACACAGGCTATAACGTTACTAGAGCAATTAAATAGTGAAAGCGAAGAAGGTTTGTTTTTATCGCAGTTAGAACATAAAAGAAAATTACTTAGTGAGTTTCAAGCTCTGAAAGTAGCAGAGGGTTCTGAGGCTTATTCAAATTTGTTAATTAATTTATACCCACGCCTTAATACAGAAGAAGATGTATTCATACTTCAGACAGTAGAAACAGATTATCGTCAGTTAGGAAAAAATGCGCTTAAACAAGCTGAAAAATCATGGGTGTTAGCGAAAAAATATTGGAACGATTATCTGATAGGTGGCGGAATTCTTGGCATGCAACGATTAGAGGGGAGAATCTCACCGCAGTTTAGATCTAAAGCAGACTTGTTAAGCAAAGCTAATGAAACTGTGCATCATGCGTCTAATTTATTTATTGGGTTACAGTTAAAACCCGATATAGAGCGCAATGCGCTTTTTCAAAAAATTGTTGCCGAAACGGCTTTGCAGCGACGCTCATTGCAACAACTGAGTATGGTATTGAGCTCATCGTTATTGGATTCTAAGCTTGAGTTATTAGTGGAACATCCTGCTGAAAATCAGGAGCACAATAATGAGTAAACATGAAGACAAAATGGCGAGTTTGGCCCAATCAATGGAAGATCATAGTGAAGAAGGAATCGCGATTTTGGCATCTGAGCCACCAAAATTGATTGGAGCGATGATCCTATTATTGGTTGGTTTAATTATTGCTGCTTTAGTTTGGTCATTTTTCGGGCGTGCTGATGTAATCGTTAGTGCCTCCGGTACATTGAGTCCTGGTGCAGAAATTAGGCGATTTTATGCTCCAATTGAAGGCGAGTTAGTCGATATTTTGGTGGCAGAAGGCCAACCGGTAACTGCTGGTGATTTAATTGCTCGCTTAAATGCTCGTGGTGCAATACAAGCCGCAGCAAATTCTTTAGAGGCTGACTTTAACTTAGTGAATGCGCAGCGCGAATTTGAGCGTTTTCCAGCACGTAAACAGTTAATGGAGCGTCAAGTTCAAGCATTAAACGACAAAATTAAAATTGCGGCTAAACAGCATGAAAAACGTATTGCAGATGGGATGGTTAAACTGGCCGCGTCACAAAAAGCCAAACTACAACAGGCTAGAGGGACTTTACTTACCAATAAGCGCAGCTTGAATGTTACGCAACAAGCCTTAAAGAAATTTGAGCGATTGTTTAATAGTCCTGGTGGTGGCGGCGTTTCAAAAACAGAGGTTGAAAACAAGCGCAGTGAATGGGTTAACGCTCGTGAGAATTATAAATTAGCCGAAGCGAAGTTAGGTGAGTTGGAGTTTCAATTGAGTAGTGAATATGATTCAGCAAAAGCAGTGCTTGAGAGCAGTAGGCAGAATCTTACGGGTTTAGAAATAGAGCGAGATAGCCAACTCGACCAGATAGAATATGAAGCTAACAAAATCGAGGTAGCGCTACGCAGTGCTGAGCTTGAAGCCGAAGCCGCTTCTCGAATTAAATTTGAAAATATTGATGAAGATAATTATCTACGAATTCTGGCCCCAGTTACTGGCGTACTAACAGATGTTAGTTTTACCCAGCCAGGCGATAAAATTCAGGCAAACACCCCTTTGGGTGGTATTGCAGCGGCTGATTCTCAGCCAGTATTAAAAGTAGAGATTCCAGAATGGGATCGAGCGTTCTTAAAAACGGGTCAGACGGTAAAAATGAAGTTTAATGCTTTTGCCTATCAGCGTTATGGGTTCATTGAGGGTAAGTTGGAATATATTTCGCCCACAACACAAGTTTCTGAAAAGAGCGCTTCCCCTGTGTATAAAGGGCGGGTAACGCTACATAAACATTATTATGAAGTCGATAATAAACGTTATGCCTTACGTTTTGGTATGGAGGCAACAGCAGAGATTGTCGTACGTAAGCGACGCCTGATCGATCTTGCGTTAGATCCTTTTCGTAACCTTGAAGGCTAAGTTATTTAATAGCGGGGGAAAACCGCTTCGATGCTAATTAATGTATTAAGCGTTAATGCTTAATACATCTAGACAAAACGACTAACAGTCGAATACAGATTTAAAACAGAAATAAGAGGAGGTATGCAAATGACCGGCATAGTAAAAATTGACGAAGAAGTCATCACAACCGAGACCTTTATCACCTTACTCAAGCTTAATGGACGCTTTGAAACCCTTATGGAGGAAATTCTCAAGGACAAACTGACGGTTCATGCGGCAAAAAGTATGGGAATCCAGCTTGGAGATGATGAAATACAGGATCGGGCAAATATCTTTAGGCGAGCACATGGTTTACAGCGAGCAAGTGAAACAAACGAGTATTTTGCTTCGATGGGTATTACTCTTGATGATTTTGAAGTTTTCATTGTTGATGCATTATATCAAGAAAAAATGAATGCAAAGATTATTGAAGGTGGTGCGGTAGCGGATTATTTTCAAGCCAATCTACCCAGATTTGAAAGCATGGTCGTTAGTCATATTGTGATGGATTCTGAAGGGGCTGCGCGAGAAATATTATCTGTATTAAGAGATGATGAAGAAAGTTTTGCCGAGTTGGCGCGCGAGCATTCAGAGGCCGATACTAAGTCAGTCGGCGGATATATTGGCAAGGTCATGCGCGGCGCAATGTCTCCAGAAATTGAAGCCAAGGTATTTAATGCTGAAGAAGGCGATTTGTTAGGCCCATTTCCAACGGGAGATGGAACTTACTATGAAATCTTTCGTATCGATAATAAGCGTAACGCCCAGCTGGATCATGAAACCGAAAGTGAAATCTGTCGTCAATTACGAGATGAGTGGCTTGCTCAGAAAGCACGTGAACACCGTATTGAGATGCTGTAGTGGTTATGTAAAAAGGGATATCTTGATTAACCTATAAAGGAACGCGCTGTGGACAAAATGAATGAAGAGCACGATGCAGCCATTGAGTTTCTCGCAGGGGTAGAAATTTTGTCTGCTTTTGAGCCAGCAGAGATTGCAAGCTTACTCGAAGCAGCTGAAACCAAGTCATATAAATTTGGTGAAACGATTTGTCAGGCCGGCGACACTGATACCGGTTTACATGTTGTTAAGTCTGGAGCAGTCAGGGTCTTTAGTGACGAATATGGCAAAGAAGTCAGCATGGGTGTACGTAAAAGTGGTGAAACATTTGCCGAACTTTCCGTCATGCGCAGTTTTCATTTCGAATACTCCGTGCGTTCTTCTGGTAAGACTGAATTGATAAGTATACCCAGATCAGCTTTTACACCATTATTAGAAGAAAACGAAAAAGCACGTAGTTTTGTCGCAAGTTATGTTGCGATAAGTTCTGCTGGTGGCTTGGTAACTCGGCTGTTCAACCTAAAGGGGAAGGTTGATAAAAAAGAAATTGAAGAGTTTGTGCGTAGCGTAGGAGCCAAACGCATCAGTGCTGGACAAACTATCCTAAAACAAGACTCCAGTGATGATCGTCGTCTGTATGTGGTACGCAAAGGTGAAGTGAAAGTTGTACGTCATGAAGAGGGGGTCGATTACCCGCTGACCAACTTAAAAAAAGGAGAGGTATTCGGTGAACGAGCTTGCTTGTTGCGGCAAGAGCAACAAGCCTCCGTCATTGCAACAACGGATGTTTCATTATTAGTGATTCCAGAGCCCACCTTACATTTCATTTTAGCTAATAACCCAAAATTTAAAGACGTGCTGGAACAGCGCATTTTATTCATAGACCGCGAACTTCAGCGACAGAAAAAACTAGCGGAACGACGACGTCGGCCCGTATTGTTAGATTTTAAATCAAAGGCGGCGCGGGGAGAGCGGATCGCTAAACGTTTTCCGTTAGTGCAACAAGCGGAAGAAATGGATTGTGGTGCCGCCTGTCTAGCGATGATCAGTCGATTTTATGATATACCGATGACGTTAGGAAAACTGCGTGAAATGGCAAATGTAACGACTCAAGGTGCTACGTTGGATAGTTTAGCACGTGTCGGCGAATCACTAGGGTTTTCAACGCGAGGAGTGCAGTGTACCTACGAATCATTATTAGGTTTTGAGTTGCCATTTATCGCGCATTGGGAGGGGTATCATTACATTATCGTTTATGGTTTATCTAAAACCCATGTGTGGATAGCAGATCCTGGGCCAGGGTTCAAAAAAATAACGGTGGAGGAGTTTGAGCGTGGATGGGGCGGAACCTGTCTGTTATTTAACCCCGGTTCAAATATGGTTCAAATTGCAGCAACACGTTCTCCTTGGGTACGTTTTATTGGTTATCTTAAGCCCTATAAACAAATTTTATATCAACTATTTTTAGCTACTTTTGTCATTCAGCTTTTAGGCATAGCACCTCCGATTATCATGCAAAATATACTTGATCGAGTGGTTGTGCATCAAAATATATCCTTGCTTAATTTAATGATCATCGGACTTATCATTACTAATGTCTTCACGCAGTTAACGTCTTTGCTGAGAGGTTTTTTGTCAATGTATATGGTGCGTAATATGGATTTTACCATGATGTCTCATTTTTTTAAGCACGCAATGTCTTTGCCTATTTCCTTTTTTACAAGCCGTAAGACGGGCGATATCTTTGCTCGTTTTCAGGAAAATCAAACGATACGTTCCTTTTTGACTGAATCGACTATTACCACGGTATTGAATTTGTTAATGGTTTTTATCTATTTCACAATTTTGTTTATGTACAACACTACTTTAACTCTACTGTTAATCGCCTTTGTTATACCAATAATGGTATTAACCGTTGCCGTAACGCCAAAAATAAAAGCCTTTGCACGTGAGACTTTTGCAGCTTCAACTGAAGCTGAAGCTGTCTTGATGGAAACGATTGGTGGTGTAGAGACGATCAAAGGTATGGGGATTGAAAGAAGCATGCGGCTCAAATGGGAGCGTAAATATGCTGAGTCATTAAACGTACAATTTAAAGCACAAAAGTTTGGCATATTTGTGGGGTTGGTGAGTCAGATCCTGAATGCTAGTACGACGATCGTTATCTTATGGGTGGGCGCTAATATGGTGTTAGCTCAGGAGCTTTCGATAGGACAATTAATTGCCTTTAATGCACTGATGGGGAGTGTTTTAGCTCCGTTAATGGGACTGGTTGGCTTGTGGAATAAAGTGCATGCAGCAGGCGTCGCGATGGAGCGTTTAGGGGACATACTTGATATGGATCCAGAGCAAAAACCGGAGGACATGGAATCTCGTATTATGTTGCCAGACTTACAAGGTGATATTAGCTTTGAGGATGTGTATTTTCGCTACAGTGAAGGTGGAACACCTTACGTGCTCGAAAATATTAGTTTTAAGATAAAGTCCGGAGAGCTTATCGCGATTGTCGGTCAGAGCGGCTCAGGTAAAACAACTTTGGCAAAAATGCTGGTGGGCTTCTACCCACCAACCGAAGGTAGAATTATGGTGGATGGTTACGACCTAAGCTTGATAGATAAAGAATATTACCGTGCCCAAATTGGTTATGTGATGCAGGCAAACCTACTTTTTTCAGGCACTGTGGCTGAGAATATTGCCGCAGGTGAAACGAATCCAGATCGGAGGAAAATTATTGAAGTTGCCAAAATGGCAGATGCTCATGAGTTTATAAATGCCATGCCTTTGGGTTACGAACAGATCGTTGGTGAGCGTGGTATGGGGTTATCAGGTGGACAGATTCAACGGGTATGTATTGCCCGTTCCTTGTATCACAATCCTCGTTTACTTGTATTTGATGAAGCGACTTCGGCACTCGATACGCAATCAGAAGGAAATATACTAGAAAATATGCAATCTATTATTGAGGGTCGTACTGCGGTCGTTATTGCTCACAGATTGAGTACGATTATGCGCGCTGATAGGATTTTGGTTCTTTATCAAGGAGCGATTGTAGAGCAGGGGGGGCATGAAGAATTATTGGCACGAAAGGGTATGTATTTTCAACTAGTACAAAAACAAATCTCAGGTGAATAATGAAACTTTATAATCCGAGAAAAAAAGGGTCCGCTACAATTTCCTATGCTGGGATTCTGGAAAAATTGGAAATCTTTCGTTCTACACTTCAATGGGCTAATAAATTAGAACGGCCAGCGATTCAAAAACTACTGCACCAATGTAATCACTTACGTGATGAAATTTTACAACTTTCTCATCGTGAACGGTTTGTTGAGGCATCTACTGTGCATACAAAAAATAAGAATGTATCAGTTGCTGAACGCCGTCAAGCTCTAGTAGAACGCAGTTTTGTGTTTGAAGGAGTGTTTGGAGAAAACCCGAAATTACTGGAAGCGCTGGAAGTAGCAGAAAAAGCCGCTCCTACCGATTTACCTGTTTTGATTGATGGTGAAAGTGGCACCGGTAAGGAGTTAATGGCCAAGGTAGTTCATGCCAATGGCAGTCGTTCTGATCAGGCATATATATCGGTTAATTGTGGTGCAATTCCAGAAAGCTTATTGGAATCAGAACTGTTTGGTCATAATAAAGGTGCTTTCACGGGAGCAACACATGATCGTAAAGGAAAGTTTGAAAGCGCCAATGGTGGCACGATTTTTCTAGACGAAATTGGTGAGTTGCCCTTAACCAGCCAAGTAAAGTTATTACGTGTGCTACAGTCACACGAAATCCAGCGTGTAGGATCTGATCAGGTCATGCAAGTAGATGCGCGGGTTGTCGCAGCTACAAACAAAGACCTTCGTCAACTTTGTCAGGAAGGTACATTCAGAGAGGATCTATTGTATCGCTTAAATGTCATTCATGTGACGTTACCACCTTTACGAGAACGTCAGGATGAAATACCGCTGTTATATCAATATTTTTGTGATGAAGCTGCTGAACGTATGCACCGTCAACCGATTAAGATGACTAAACAGCTAAATAATTTTTTACTTACATATCAGTACCCAGGAAATATTCGTGAGCTAAGTAATATTATCTACCGTTTGACTTGCCTTTCAACGGGTATTGCTGATTTAGAGCACCTGCCTGAAGCGATTCGCCCTGATAAAAGAGGTCAAAGCAATGACGGGAGTACAGAGTCGAACAAAATCACTTTTGAAGTTGGCTCCCTCACTGACTATAAAAAAACAGCCAGTGATAGAGCCGAAAAACAATTTTTACAAGAAGGTTTACGGGAAGTGAGTGGTAAAGTCGCTGAACTCGCACGACGGCTAGATATGAATAGATCACATCTACAAACCGTACTTAAAAAACATGGCATACAGTCCAAAACTTTTCGTCCTAAAGCGACAGAATCCAAAGAGTAGAGATCTTTGAAACCAAAATTAGGCAACGCTGCTATTGCTGCCATTCAAGCCTTGGTTAGAGTCGATATTGATCGCGGCGCCATCACCCGCAGCCACATTGATCAGACTTAACTGTAGCTGGTTATTTGTTTGCTGGATTAATTTATCAATATTATTGGTAATATTGAAGTTGTTAATTTCCACTGTACCAATGTTAAGGTTTATCAGGCCTTGTGACGATCTGATTGCAGAGCGAAATAAAAAAGCGTTAGAGACTCCTCCGCCTATGACAGCACTTCGGGCTTTTTGGTCCATATCGATTAGTTCGGGTAAATCCTTGATTAAAATAGTACCAGTCATATCATCACTCTACTTTAACGAATAAATGTTTGCCTGCTTGTCTAACAGATCTATATATTATTTATATAAAGCAGATCTTATGCCAGAATAGAGAAAAGTGTAAGTGATGTTTTTTAACTTACTGATAAATAGATAATTAATGTAATTAGTCAAAGGGGGTAAATACTCATTAAGCCTAATTTACGCATCTGTTTTGATCAAGGGCTCTGGAGTTAACCAACAGTAATAATAATAATGTTGGTTTTGAAACAACTTAATAGCGCCCTAAATTTCTTAGTTTCCATTTGTTTAACTAATTGAATGAGCTGTTAACTCTTGATAGGTGAGAGGTTGTCCATAATAAAAACCCTGTATTAAGTCGAAGCCCAGCTCTTTGATCACTCGCGCTTCTTCTTTTCGACTGACACCCTCAGCAAGTGCTTTAACCCCCATATGGTGTACCATTGCGACCAATATTTTAAGCATTTTTATCCGTTTTGGGGATGCCAAATCGATATCCTGAATGAGCTGTATGTCAAACTTTACAATATCTGGTGGCGCATCGGATAACTCAACCAATCGTGCTTGCCCCGCACCAAAATCATCATAAGCAATGCCTATATGTAATTGCTCCAACTCTTTTGAGAGTTTCTGTACGGAGTTTAAATTGGATACGGCCTGTTCATGAATCTCAAGGATCACCCTGAAAGGGAGGTGTGCTTGCTTGATGTTTTTCAAACCTGATAGTAAACGCTCTGTGTCTTCCAATTCCGCGGGGTGCATATTTACCAGTATAAACTTATTAGTGCTACTGGCGACCGCTTGTTGAAGACCAACTGTTCGGAACAATTCGCTTAACTCTATTTCTAGACCAATGCTTTCGGCGATTCTAAATAGCTCTCCAGGTGATTTGGGTAAAGTAGGGGAGTTACCTCGCCCTAGGATTTCATAACCAACGACTTGATCCGTTTTATTGACGACAGCCTGAAAAACCATCTCGACCTTGGCATTAGTGATCATATTTGTTAGATCATTGGCCCCTAATGGGATTCGACTTGAACACGAAGATGATGTTATCCGTGTCTCCGATCCGTCTTCAATACAGCCCTCTCCCTGGTCGATTAGCCGCGATTCAATATGCGCGAAATGAATAACATCATTACTTGTAATTGGACTTATGTCGTGGATTTTGTGGTGATTGATGAAGGTGCCATTAGTAGAGCTAAGGTCCTTTATATAAAGTTGGTTGTTCTCTTCAAAGATTTCGGCGTGTTGACGAGATACATCATTCTGATTGATGGTTAAGCCGATATGGCTGTCGCGACCAATGTAAAAGGGAAACTCCCCAACAGTGACTCTTTGCAAGTTTTTTTCGTTATCGAAATAACCTTCTAAATACCAGCGCGACATAACTCATACCTCTACCATAAATAAGTGGAAGTGCGAACCTCTCTATTATAAAACGGCTAGAGATCAATTTATAGTCATGCATAAGTACTAAGGCGTTTCTATGTATTCTCTTTATTTTAGTTGTGTTGTTTTTTAACTAACCAAGTTGAAGATTATGTTGGTTAGATTCAGGCTTATAAGGGTTTAATCGTGTGGTAAATCTGTTGAGATTATTATAAATGTGAATTAAAAGGTAAGAATATCAGTTGGTTATGTGTTTGTGATGTTGTTTTTATTAAGTTGGCACAAGGGCTGCAATATCTAAGATATGAACTGGCAGCAGTATCATGATTTTTAAACACAGCAATTAATAAACCCGAGGCAATAATTATGTTGAAAGTAACAGACCTAACAGTAAATAAAGAACTAGATAGTAAAGCTATGACAAGTGTTCGAGGTGGCTTTGATCCCTTCGCGATTCTCATTGACGGCTCTACCTCATTAAACAATAAAGTAGCTGATGTTGATCAAGTGTTTGCGTTTGGTTTCGCACAAAATAATGCAGCTGCCGTAACGAACAACCAAGCAATTAACGGCGGTAATGGCATAGCGTATGCCCCGGTAACACAAAACCTAGATCAGTATAGTGATATGAATGTCAGTGGTATCGGCAATGTTTCAGTAAGTTAATTCTTATTTAAACAATACTTTATAAAATATTTGAGGATGAAATTATGTTGAACATTAAAGACTTAGCAGAAAACAAAGAACTAGACAGCAAAACAATGGCCGGTGTACTAGGTGGTTTCGATCCCTTCGCGATTCTGATTGATGGATCTACATCATCAAGCAATAAAGTGGCGGATGTAGATCAGGTTTTTCAGTTGGCACTTTCCCAAACCAATGCGGGAGAAGTCACCAATAATCAGGCAATAAACGGTGGTAACGGAATCGTGTATGCGCCCGTTGATCAGAACTTGAGTCAATCGAACTGGATGGATGTGGCTGGTATTGGAAACGTATCAGTAAGCTAATTATTCGTTAACCATTTCTTTATAAAACTTTAGGATTAAATCATGTTGAAAATTACAGACTTAACAGATAACAAAGAACTAGACAGCAAAATGATGGCCAGTGTTAGAGGAGGCTTTAACCCATTTGTCCATTTAGGAATGACCAGTATGCTGCATAGCATTCCAGGATATTCATTACCAGAAGATGCCACTGCACCAGTAGAAGAAATAGATATGTATTCGCCGGGTGAAACAATTTATGTTGAAGATGTTAATCATACGGAAATCACTACATCTTACCCCGCTTGATATTTATCCAAATAAACCAGGCTTATTACCATTATTGGTACCTACCCGCAGATTATGCGGGTTTTTTTTGCCTGACATTCAGAAAGACGCGATTTATATTTTAGTGCAGTTACTGAATAAACTCACTATTCAATGCTAGCGTACAGCTTATAACTACCGACCAATAAAAAAAACGAACAAACTCTGTAACAGCGTTAAAAATATACAATATTCACCGTTGTTTTTTAACCAACTTAGTAAGAAATTTAGTTGGTTTTATTCAGTCTATTAAGGGGGTTAATCGTGTGGTGAATCTGTCGTTTATTTTACAAGAAATAATTAAAGTCTATATAAATCAGTTGGTTGAAAAGATTTTGCCTTGTTTTTGGTAAGTTGGCACAAGGACTGCAATATCTAAGATATGAACTGGCAGCAGTATCATAAATTTTAAACCTAACAAGTAATTAAATTATTAATAATACCCGAGGCAATAATTATGTTGAAAGTAACAGACCTAGCAATAAATAAAGAACTAGACAGCAAAACAATGACAAGTGTACGAGGTGGTTTTGATCCCTTCGCGATCCTAATTGATGGTTCTACCTCCTTAACCAATAAAGTAGCGGACGTTGATCAAGTATTTGCGTTTGGTTTTGAACAAAATAATGCGGCTGCCGTAACGAACAACCAGGCAATTAACGGTGGCAATGGCTTAGCGTATGCGCCGGTAACTCAAAATCTAGATCAGTATAGTGATATGAATGTCAGCGGCATCGGCAACGTATCAGTAAGTTAATTTTTCTAAACATTACTTTATAAATTTTTTGAGGATCTAATTATGTTGAACATTAAAGACTTAGCAGAAAACAAAGAACTAGACAGCAAAACAATGGCCGGTGTACGAGGTGGTTTCGACCCCTTCGCGATCCTGATTGATAGTTCTACGTCATTAAATAACAAAGTGGCGGATGTAGACCAGGTATTTCAGTTAGCACTTTCTCAGACCAATGCAGGAGAAGTTACCAACAACCAAGCAATAAATGGTGGTAACGGAATCGTATATGCGCCAGTTGACCAGAACTTGAGTCAGTCGAATTGGATGGACGTATCTGGTATTGGAAACGTATCAGTAAGCTAATTATTAGTTAAACAATATTTTATATAATCTTTGAGGATCAAATTATGTTGAAAATTACAGACTTAGCAGAAAACAAAGAACTAGACCGCAAAACAATGTCAGGTGTGCGAGGTGGTTTCGATCCTTTCGCGATCCTAATTGACGGTTCTACATCATTAACCAATAAAGTAGCGGATGTTGATCAAGCATTTGCGTTTGGCTTGGCCCAAAATAATGCGGGTGCAGTGACGAATAACCAGGCAATAAACGGCGGAAATGGCATCACTTATGCGCCAGTTAATCAAACGCTTACACAAGACAGCACAATGTCAGTATATGATATTGGTAACGTCTATGTATCGTAATTGTTAACTAAAACAATCTATTAAACCCGCACATTATTGCGGGTTTTTTTTTGCCTGATATTCAGAAAGACACGATTCTTATTTTTGTGCAGTTAATAATTAAACTCACTGCTCACTGCTCACTGCTCACTGCTCACTGCTCACTGCTCACTGCTCACTGCTCACTGCTCACTGCTAGCGTACAACTCATAACTACCTACCAATAAAAAAAACGAACAAACTCTGTAACAGCGTTAAAAATATACAATATTCACCGTTGTTTTTTAACCAACTTA
>ENA-OSET01004079-OSET01004079.1-sediment-metagenome-genome-assembly--contig:-NODE-4079-length-13080-cov-2.835115_pt1 | contig 13080 bp, 12 predicted proteins | sample MGYA00237882_ERZ534229 | MGnify/ENA primary metagenome ERZ534229 (study PRJEB26408, sample SAMN06266212) | sediment metagenome | isolation source: Hudson Canyon methane seep mesocosm | place...
GTCGCTGATAAATGGACTGACAGTTTCTGATAATTTTGAAACCCCAGTGATTGAATAATTTAAACAGATAGAAAGTTTGGGCGTTTCTTTCTTTCTTTCTTTCTTTCTTTCTTAACAAACTTAATAGAGGTAAATATGGACATAACACAACCAGTAATAGGCAGAAGACCAGAAGTCTCTGACGAAAAAATAATTGAGGCCGGTAAAAAATTAATAGCAGAGGGTAGGCGAGCTACGGGGTTTGGACTACGTGGCATGGTCGGTAATTGCGGCGATCCCAAAAGGCTACTTAAAGTGTGGCAAGCTTACTTAAGTTCTCAATCAAATAATGTGGATTATGCTCCTTTGACACTTCCAGTGGAGCTTGAAGAAACTTTAAACGCTGTAGTTAATGAAACAACAACCAAACTTAAGGAGCTTGCAACGGAGTTGAATAATGCGGCAGTTAAAACAGCAGAGCAGCGTGTTGCAACCGCAGTTGATTTGGCCAATGAACGAGAACAGGATGCAGAAGCAGAGGTACATGATGCTTCATTAACTATTGATGATCTGGAAGGTAAGTTAACTGCTATATCGTTAGAGTATGCACAATGTAAACAAGCATTGAAATTATCTCAAGATGAAACGCAAGGACAAATAAAATTAGCCGGTGAGTTTAATCTTGAAGTTGCAACCTTGGCAGTTCAGTTGGGCTCTAAGGACAAAGAAGTAGAAAACCTTACCCTTTCTTTAGCAGAGGTACAGCAAAGAGTTAAGGGTGCACTGACAGAAATTTCAGAGCTAAAAACAGAAAAAGCTGAATTAAGAACTGAAAATAAACGCCTTATTAACGAAGTTTCAAAGCTATCGAATGTGCGGGATAAGCAATTAAGTGACTTAATCGAAAAGTTTAATAAACCAATAGATAAAGCGGCTTAACTAGAGCTGAAGCTGTTTTTTTGAGCAAAAAAGTATTACCAAAAATTATCAGCGTTTTTTAAAAGAATTAATGATAAATTGTACCGTAAAAATTTTTATTGGGAAGGTCCTTATCTAAGAGTAGTTAACTGATACTCTTTAGGATGGTTTTTTAATAAAGGTTCATTTTCACATACGTTGAATAGCTTTTTATAGTACCTGACTAATGGGGCCCTAGCGTTAAAAGTTAATTTGCCGTCAGACATATTGTAGTCATGCGCAATAATTTCTTGTTGAGCAAGGTTTAGGTTCGGGTTGGGTATTAATGTTAAGTTAACTATTTGGTTCCATTCATTGTCTTTAGCCTGTGTATGCTCTGATTTGTCCATAAGATCAGGCTCATTTCTAAATCTGCTTAATACTAAATCGATATATCGGTTCCGATCTTCACAATGGGCTCTAACGTGCCACCTTACACCATCAAAGATCAGAGTGTGCGGCGTTATAACTCTTCCTTTTATTTTCCCACTGTTAAGGGAAATATATTCAACATCAACGCGTCTACATTCTCTTGCTGCGGTTATGAGTCTTCGAATGACTGCTGGCGCTACCTGACGTCCTGGAACATTTAAAATTACAGTTTCTGCGTTGCCTAGATTAAAAAACTCAAAGCAATTATCAGTGCTCTTTTGTTGATGAAGGAATGAAAGGTATTCATCAGCAATTCCCTGAGTAAATTTAGGTTTGAAATTATTACTAGGTATATAGCCTTTAATCTTTTGATCTAATGTTATTTGTTCATGTAAAAAAAGAGATTTGTATTTGTTGATGTCTCTAGATGCCTGTTGACGTCCAATTTTGAACGCATCACGAAGATGGTTTGTGGTTAACCTTCCTTCCCACAAAACTATAATTTCTATCAATTAAGTGGCAAAGCAATTGCTGGTAAGGATAAAGGTGAAGGAGTTAATGAGTCTTTACCTGTTGACCTTTGGAGCTTGCTTCCATGAATCAGGCTGTAATCGAGACTTTATTTTATATTACCGAGGGCATTGCACTAATCAGTGCACTGCTAACGGTTACCCGTTATAACGCCGTACATGCCCTGCTTTATCTTATTATTACCATGATGGCCATCTCGCTAATTTTTTTCCTCTTAGGCGCATCATTCGCTGCAGCACTACAAATTATTATCTATGCTGGCGCCATCATGGTGTTATTTGTTTTTGTCACAATGATGCTCCATCAAGGTGACATCACTATCAAACAAGAGTCCATGCTTTTTCGGCCAGGTCGATCTATCGGTGCGACGTTTCTCAGTATCATTTTATTTACCGAAACACTTTACCTATTAAGCCCTTTGGCAGAACTAATGGCCGATACCAATAATGGTCAAATTAATCATATAGGCGCTAAGGAAATCGGACTTCAGCTTTTTGGTCCGTATCTAGTATTAGTTGAAGTTTCGGCACTCTTGTTGCTAACGGCATTGATTAGTGCTTTTCATCTGGGTCGACGTCATCAGGAGCAGCGATGATGATTACAGAACAAGCCATGCTTTTTTTCAGTCTTGCCTTATTTAGTATTGGCGTATATGGCGTAATGGTACGACGTAATTTGATCTTTATATTGATCTCGATCGAAATCATGTTAAATGCAGTGGCGGTGCTATTTGTTGCGGCCTCAAGTTACCACAACAATAGTGATGGACAGATCATGTATTTATTGGTTTTAACCTTAGCGGCATCAGAAGCCGCTGTTGGTCTTGGGTTAGTCATACAAATGTACCGAAGAACTCACACGCTTGATGTTGACCAACTTTCAAGTATGAAAGGATAGGAGAAGAAGGTGGATCACCAATACGTGTCAAACCTATTACTTGCTGTACCTTTATTGCCATTATTGACGGCATTAGTCTTGTTACTCGCCCCTCTTTTTTCAATAAACCTTCCCAAAATAGCTATCTCTGTACTTGCTGTTGGGTCTATCGCCATGGCAGCCTTATGCAGCCTCTTATTAAACTCGCAGCTTTCAAATGGGCTTGACACAAGTTTCAGTACAATTTTCGGTAACTGGATTCATGTCGAGAATTTTTCTGTTTCCTTTGGTTTTTATTTGGATTCATTATCCTTGGTAATGATCTCAATCATTACGGGTGTGGGTTTTCTAATACACCTATATTCCGTCGGTTTTATGGATCAGGATAAAGACTATCAACGCTATTTTGCTTACTTAAATCTATTCGTTGCAGCCATGCTTATTCTGGTTTTAGCGGATAACTTATTACTGCTATTTCTAGGCTGGGAAGGCGTTGGCTTATGCAGCTATTTACTCATAGGCTTTTGGCACGATAAAACCAACAACAATTTAGCAGCAAATAAAGCCTTTCTTATGACTCGCATTGGCGATACAGGTATGGCCATTGGTTTATTTCTTTTATTTTTCCAATTGGGCTCTTTGGATATTCAACAAATTCAAATAAACGCTATGGGACTATGGCCACTTGATCAGAACAATACCGCTTTTAACTTTGATATGGTTACTATTTGCTGCTTGCTACTGCTTTCAGGCGCTGTTGGTAAATCAGGCCAGCTCCCTTTGCAGTCATGGCTACCTGATGCGATGGCAGGTCCAACGCCGGTTAGTGCGTTAATTCATGCAGCAACCATGGTGACAGCCGGTGTCTATTTAATCGCTCGACTGCATGGTTTATTCGAGCTGTCACCATTAGCTATGCAATGTGTTGCAGCCATTGGAGCTATCACATTATTTATTGCAGCAAGTGCTGCTTTAGTTCAAAACGACGTTAAACGGATTCTAGCCTACTCAACCATTAGCCAAATTGGTTATATGTTTTTGGCCTTGGGAGCCGGCGCATTTTCGGCGGCTATTTTTCACTTAATGACTCACGCGTTTTTTAAAGCGCTGCTGTTCCTTTCTGCTGGAGCATTAATTTATTGTATGCATCATGAGCATAATATTTTTCGCATGGGAGGTTTAGCCAAAAAATTACCCCTAGTTTGCGTTTGCTTTTTTATTGGTTGCGCCGCACTCGCCTCATTACCACTTATGTCGGGATTTTTTAGCAAAGAATTAATTCTGGAAAGCTTATTAGATAAACATATGTACGGCTATTGGCTTGTAGCAATTACTGGTGCATTTATGACGGCGTTTTATAGCTTCAGACTATTTTTTGTGATCTTTTATGGCAAAAATAATAATGAACCGAATACACAGCCTGGCAAGTTAATGGTTATTCCTCTTTCGGTATTAGCCTTACTCGCGCTGTTTGGCGGTATCCAGCCACAAGGCTTAATAGATCTTTTTACAACGACTGCTGATAAGCCCGATACTCACTCAATAGTCATTGTTATTTTCACAATTGCAGTACCTTTATGTGCCGTCGTATTTTCCTGGTTTCAATTTAAAAAGCAGGTCTTTGGCGGTGATATTCAATCAAGTGTTTTAAAAAATATTCATAAATTTTTATATAGCGGCTGGGGTTTTGATTGGTTTTATCAACGAGTATTTATAAGACCTTTTATTGAGGGGACACACTTTAACCGCAATGATGTCATCGACTTTTTTTATAAAGCGTTAACAAATATTAGCCAATGGTTACATCGTTTTCTAGTTCAATTTCAAAACGGACAGCTACGATGGTATGGCGGTAGTTTAGTATTATTTTTCACTGCAGCCTTAACTTATTTAATAACAAATTCGTAAAAATTAGGACGACACACATGGTCTTAGCAAATTTGATCATAATTCTGATAGTCGGAGGTATCATCGCATGGCTAAGTGAGCATATCAGCGAACACCTGCCAAAATGGATTGCAGTCTGGAGTCTTATATTTGCTTTGTTCCCTCTACGTTCAACATTATTTGGCATTGTGTTTGATCAAGATTCAAACAGGCAAAGCCCTTGGATTATTGATGAAATTTCGCCATGGATTCCAAGGTTTAATATTAATTTTCACCTTGCTTTAGATGGCTTAAGTTTGCTTTTAGTGCTGTTGACTTTGTCAATGGGCTTAATCGCCGTCATGGCAGCGTGGAAAGAAATCAAGCAACGAACGGGCTTCTTTTATTTCAACCTTCTTTGGTCTTTAGCAGGTGTGGTCGGTGTTTTCCTGGCACTGGATTTATTTCTATTTTTTGTATTCTGGGAGGTAATGTTAGTCCCAATCTATTTATTGATCGCAATTTGGGGTTATGAAAATAAACGCTATGCCGCGATGAAATTCTTTTTGTTTACCCAGGCCGGCGGTTTATTAATGTTGTTGAGTATCTCTGCATTAGTGCTGATTCATTATCAACAAACGGGAATACTCACATTTGATTACCTGGTCCTTCTAAATCATCAACTTCCTGAACAAGCAGCATATTGGGTCATGTTAGGTTTTTTTATTGTATTTGCAATTAAATTACCCATTGTTCCTTTTCATAATTGGTTACCTGATGCACATACTCAGGCCCCTACCGCGGTAAGCGTCATATTAGCAGCTGTACTACTTAAAACTGGCGGCTATGGTTTGATTCGAATTGTGTTACCGCTATTCCCAGAAGCAAGCTTCGAGATAGCGCCCTATGTCATGGCTATTGCAAGTTTAAGTATTATTTACGGTGCATTAATGGCTTTTTCCCAGCAAGACCTTAAACGACTTGTTGCCTATTCTAGTGTGAGTCATATGGGTTTCGTATTACTCGGCTGTTATGCCATGACATCTCAAGCATGGCATGGTGCGGTGTTACAAATGTTAGCGCATGGTGTGAGCACGTCGGCATTATTCGCACTCGTTGGCGCGATTCAGTATCGATACCACACTCGCGATCTCTACAAACTAGGCGGTCTTTGGCAAACCATTCCTAAGTTAAGTGCCGTAGGGCTTTTCTTTGTCGTTGCTTCATTAGGTATGCCTGGATTAGGAAATTTTGTCGCAGAATTTCTAGTATTGCTAGGTAGCTTCACGACTTACCCCAAACTAACTATCGTAGCAGCATCCGGTCTTATTCTTGCGGCTATATATTCACTGGCCATTGCACAAAAAACTTTTTTCGGACCACTCAAGCTTGGTCAGGCAAACGATCTTGAGCGTCGTGAAATAGTTATGATGATTAGTATGGCATTATTATTAGTCTGGATGGGGCTTCACCCCCAACCCTTAATTGATCTGACACAGCAAACATTTGACCAGCTTCCCCAGTTAATAAGATCCAGTAATCCGTTAGCACTAGGAGTACACCAATGAATGCTGCAATGGGGTACGTATTATTACCTTGGATTGTTATTAGCAGTACCGCACTGATTGTCATGCTCTTCACTGCGATTAAACGTGATCACCAATACATTAGCTTAATATCTTCATTAGGCTTACTCATCGCTTTAATAGTACAAGTTATTCAGATTGGCGCGACAGAGTATCAGAACGAATTAGTAATTATTGATGGAATGACCAGCTTATTATCTGCGGTGTTGATCTTTGTTTCATTTTTAATCAGCCTATTACTTTACCCTTGGTTAGAAAGTATCAAAGATCCGAAAGAGGAGTATTACATGCTCTTTTTATTAGCCACACAGGGGGGGCTTATAATCTGCGCCAGTAATCACTTTGGTAGCTTTTTTCTGGGATTAGAGTTAATGAGCCTGTCACTAGTTACGATGGTGGCTTATCCTGACAACAATCCCAAATCGCTTGAGGCAAGTATTAAATATCTTGTATTATCTGCCATCGCCTCTGCTTTCATGCTTATGGCAATTGCCATCATATATTTTTTCTCAGGCACCTTGGAAATTCAAAAAGTTGTCGATCAGTTACCCACCCTTTCGAGCAGTAACAATACCCTCTACAGCGTCGCCATTATATTTCTATTAGTTGGCGTTGCATTTAAATTATCATTAGCACCCTGCCATTTATGGGTGGCAGATCTTTTTGAAGGGGCCCCACTTCCTACGGCGGCATTGCTTGCAACACTCTCAAAAGCCGCTATTTTTATTGTACTTATTCGATTATTCAGCACGGGAGAATGGCACAACCAAGCACATGTAATCACCATCATTTCGGTCATCGCCGCAGCGTCTATGATTATTGGAAATTTTTTAGCTTTGCTACAAAAAAATATTCTGCGCCTGTTAGCATTTTCTTCCATTGCGCACTTTGGGTATATTTTATTAGCCATTTTGGCGATCAAACCTAATCTTCCACTTACCCACTCAACAACACTCGCAAACGAAGCGGCCATATTCTATTTACTTGCATATCTGGTCACCGTTGTTGGCGCTTTTTCGATTTTAATATTGCTCTCGAATAATAAAGAGGTGCAACCACCAACAACATTCACTATTGATAATTTAAGAGGTTTGTTTTGGATAAAGCCCTTTACTTCAATTGTACTCACCCTACTCTTTTTATCATTAGCTGGAATTCCCTTAACCGTAGGTTTTATAGGGAAATTCTACCTAACGCTCGCCGCAGTTAATGGTCAACTCTGGTGGTTATTAGCTACATTAATTATAGGTAGCATTACAGGCCTTTTTTACTACTTGCGCATTATCTTAATGATGATGGAAAAGAGTAAAGAAGACGCTGAACCTATGACTATCTCACTTCCCATATCAGGCCATTTTGTACTAGGGGTCGTCACACTGCTTGTGATTGGTCTTGGCATTTTACCGGGTAGATTAGCCAGCTTAATAGAGAGTTTAATTAGTTAATAAAGCTCAGTAATAAGTAGAGGGCAAGTATCACAGCAACCCACAGAGCCATACTACCTGCAGGATAAGTGCGCGAAAGCATTATGCTTATGCCATCATTTATTTTAGCAAGAAAGATTAAAAAACGGTCCATCGTTGATAAAAAATACTGACGTAAGGCCTTGTCTTTCTTCCATATAATCAAAAATATTTTTTGTAATAAGTTTGGAACAAAACGGCGATAGAACCAATCGAAATCCAAATTGATGGCGCGTAATTCGGGGGGGTACACCCCTCTTAGATTTAGCCAAACAAAAGCTAGTGCGGCGAAGAACAACAACTGAGTCTGTGCTAAAACGTGGCTTGCATCATAAGGGTTGTAACCTGTCTCGTAGGGTAACAAAGCGTACAATGCAGTTGGATAAACACCGATAAAAATACAAAGAGCTGCTGCTATTACCATTGCAAATAGCATGTTGTTTGGAGGATCACTGACGCGAATTCCAGAGTCATGGGCAAAGAAGGCAAAATAAGGAATTTTAATACCCGCATGATGAAAAACACCCGCTGAAGCAAATAACAATGTAAGCCATATCCAGTTGAAACCGTTTTCCAGCGCCGCGGCCATGACCATAGACTTGCTGACGAAACCGCTGAACAAGGGGAAAGCCGAAATTGAAGCGGCCCCCACTATACATAAAGCTGTAGTTTTGGGCATGGTTTTGTATAGACCGCCTAAATCGGACCCGTTAATACGCCCAGCCATGTGTAGCACTGCCCCCATGCTCATAAACAGCAAACCTTTGTAGATGATATGGGCAAAGGCATGAGACACGGTGCCGTTGATGGCGAGCGCTGTTCCAATACCGATCCCGACGACCATGAACCCCACCTGATTAATTAAGCTATACGCAAGCACCCGTCGAAGATCATTTTCGATTACGGCAAAAAGGATCGGAAAACATGCCATCGCAGCGCCAATGTAAATCAGCAGCTCAGTACCAGGGTATCCACGAGCCAAAGCATAGACAGCCACTTTTGTGGAAAAAGCGCTGAGAAAAACGGTACCTGTGACGGTGGCTTCAGGGTAGGCATCAGTGAGCCAGTTGTGAGCTAAGGGAAAGGCGCACTTTATTCCAAAGGCAACAAAGATTAGGCAACCAGCAAGACCATCCAGGCCAATATAAGAAAACGCTAGAGTACCGTTTTCTAGCGCGTAAAACAGTGCACCAACCAAAAGAATAATTCCCGATAATACTTGAATAATGAGATAGCGCATCCCAGCAGCATAAGCTCGTTGGGTTCTACGTGCCCAGATAAGAAATACTGATGAAAACGCTAAAAATTCCCAAAAAACAAACAGTGTTAATAAATCTCCAGCAAAAACAGCTCCTAGACCACTTCCTGTATACATCATTGCAGCCACTTGTTGCAGCGTGTCACGAACATGCAATGAGTAAATAATCGAAATAAACGCAGCGATGTGAAATACATAAGCAAACATCAGACTTAACTTATCTACCTGATAAGGAATAAGCTGATAATCAAGAAATGCGAATTGGAGATGAACAGCTTCGGGTACCATTGAAAGATGAAGGGCACTTATAATGGGAATTGATACCATGAGCACATTGCGTAAAAGCCCATGGGTAACCGCGGCAATCAGTGCGCCGATAAAGAACGGGACAAATGGTGGAATTTCAATCATCCACATTATGATCACCTGGTTTTGTGCAATGTTTTTCTTCAACACTCTTTTCTTCTACACCAGGAGGGTCTTCAAACTCAGCCATAATTTCGCAGCCCTTTCCTTCAGAAGCATAGTAGTTTTCCGGATGCATCAGATAAGTACGCGCCCATTTGGCCGCTTGCACCAGAACGATACATCCGACAAAACCATAAATAGGATAAAAACCCCAAAGATTTTCCCAACTGAGTATGATGTGGCGGTGAACTACAAAATCCAAAATAAACAATACGCCACAACTTCCATAAAATAGATACAAAAAGCGTTTTACATTTTTTGCGTTATCAAAAAGATGATTTTTATCAGTTCCCATAGTCTATTCCCGGCATTATCAAAATGGTCGTAGCCAATTCATAAAGTGGTTGCGGGTAGACAAAGAGGACGACACAAACCGTCGTAGTTATGCACAGTGCGAACAATGCTGGTAGAGGAGCTTCCTTAATGGTTGTTTCATTTGAAGTCAGCTCATTAACTGGGAGAAATGCACGAATTGAAATAGGTAATAGGTAGGCTATATTCAACAAAGAGCTAGACATCAACACGGCAATAAGCACCCATTGTTGAGTTTCTACCGTACCCATTAATAAAAACCACTTACTCCAAGTTCCCCCTGCGGGCGGCACACCGATAATGCTAAGGCTGGCAATAAAAAATGCAGCCATAGTGATCGGCATCTGATGACCAAGGCCTCGCATTTCACTTATTTTTGATTTGTTTGCGGCGACAAGAATTGCGCCCGCACAAAAAAACAATGTAATTTTAGCAAATGCATGCATCGCAATATGCATTGAACCACCAATCACTCCTGATGAAGTCGCCAGCAATGCACCTATGGTGACATAACCTAATTGACTAATTGTAGAGTATGCCAGTCTTGCTTTTAAGTTGTCTTCCCGCATCGCGACGAGTGATGCTAGGAATACAGATGCTCCAGCCATATAAAGTAAGAATTGAGTCGTAGGCAATACCGACAACAAATCTATACCAAAAATAAAAACACACACTTTTAATACGGTAAATACCCCTGCCTTTACGACGGCAACGGCGTGTAGCAATGCACTCACAGGTGTAGGCGCAACCATGGCGGCTGGTAACCATCGATGAAAAGGCATAATAGCCGCTTTACCAATACCAAAAATGAACAACACAAGAATCGCACCCACAAGAACGGTATCTACATTAGTTGAAAATACACCACCTGGTTTGAAGTCTAAGGTTCCTGCTACAAACCAAGTGCTTACAATGGCTAGTAAGAAAAATATGATTGACGTACTGAGTAAAATGCCGAGATAGATTCGGCCTCCATTTTTTACCTTCTCGACTCCGGAGTGAGTTACCAACGGGTAAGTTGAGAGCGTCAATGCCTCGTAAAAGATAAACAATGTAAACAGGTTAGCCGCAAAGGCTACCCCCATCACAGCGCTAATAGCGATGGCAAAACAAGCGTAAAAGCGCGTTTGATTTTTTTCTTTATGCTTGCGCATATAACCAATGGAGTAGATGCTCGTAATTAGCCAGAGAAAACTGGCGATTAAGGCGAACAACATGCCTAGAGGTTCAATAGCAAAACTCACCTGCAAACCAGGTAAAAGCTCCCACCAAATAACGCTGATCTGTTCCCCAGTATTGAGGCCTTGGTATAGGTTAATTACACAATAGAGCAGCATTAAACAGGTGCTTATAGTAACGGCTTCACGAAGATTTGGTTTGTTTCCCGTCGCCACAATAGCCAACATGCCTATAATTGGTAACAGTAAGGACATCTGAAGCATTACCGCCAATGAAAAATTCATGGGCTCACACCAAACAAGCTTTGAGCAGCCGCCTCAGCCACTTGAACACTAAGACGAGTATCAATACCAAAATAGATATTAGCCATTACTAGTATCCAAATGGGTACCAGAAAAGAGAGCGGTGCTTCTTTGATTACTTTTCGATCTTGATTACTGTCTGTCCATACCGGTTTAAAATAGGCCACTTCGACAATGCGCCATACATAAACTATGGCTAATACTGAGCCCGATAGTATAAGTACAGTCACTGGCCACCAACCATTTTCGATCAAAGCTATAAGCAAATACCACTTGCTAACAAAACCAACCGTTAATGGTACCCCGATTAAGCTTAAACCACCGACTACAATTGCTGCCATGGTAAAGGGCATTTGGCGTCCTAATCCTTGGAACTGGCTAAGTTGAACACTACCAATACGATACATTACCGCCCCTAATGCTAAAAACAGCGCGCTTTTCATTAATGCATGATTAAACACATGCAACAAAGTCGCCGTTAAACCACTTACAGTGCTAACACTTAGTCCAACGATCATATAGCCAACTTGTGCAAGGCTCGAATACGCAAAGAGATGTTTTACATTTTTTTGATAGATCGCAGCAGTAGAAGCGACAAAAATTCCAATAAGACCTAGTACTAAAAACAAGATCTGCAAAGGTAAAGTAGTGAATGAGAAAGACAGGCCGAATACCGAAAATGTAAAACGTATCAGTAAATATATTGCGACTTTTGTCGCGGTTGCAGCAAAGAAAGCTGTCACTATAGATGGAGCAAAGGCATAAGCATTTGGTAACCATTGGTGTAGTGGAAACAAGGCTAATTTTAAACAGATCCCAACAATAATAAAGGTAAATGCGGTAAAAACCGTTCGCGTTTGCGCAACTTCTGGCAAACGTCTGGATAGATCATTCATATTTAGCGTACCTGTCATTTGATACATCAAACCGATAGCGATTAAAATAAAAGTGGCCCCAATAGTCCCCATAATTAAATATTGATAGGCGGCCCATAGGGCACGCCTGTCCCTACCTAGTGCAATCAAGGCGTAAGCAGATAGTGATGATATCTCTAAGAAAACAAAAGCATTAAAGACATCTCCGGTTGATACTATGCCTAGCATGCCGGTAAGGGATAACAGGTATAAAATATAAAAAAGTGTATGTTTATCTTCTGTAATTTCTTTTTCAATGCTGGTTTGAGCAGAGAGTAAGATCGTCGTACTCACCGATGTAATGATCAATAGCATAAAGGCACTAAACTTATCTATTCGATATTCAATCCCCCAAGGTGCACTCCATCCACCCAATTCATAAATAATGATTCCTGAAGACATGACTTGCTGCAACAATATGATGCTAATTGATAGCGATAAACTACTGACGATCACTGCGAATAACCATACCAAGCGAGAATGCCTTAGAAACAAGCACAAAGGAGCCGCCATAAGCGGTACAATGACTTGTAAAATAGGTAGGTGGGCTAACAGCACCCTTGCTCATCCTTACTTTGATTCTCAAAAGTATGATTGTCTAGACCTTGAATATGTTCTTCTTCGATACTGCCATAGGCTTCTTTTAGACGGACAACTAATGCGAGTCCTAAAGCTGTGGTAGCGATACCGACCACAATAGCGGTAAGAATTAGCACATGGGGTAAAGGGTTCGAATATTGGCTCAACCCATCACCCAAAATAGGAGCGGTTCCGCCATCTACCTTAGCCATACTAATATAAAAAATAAAAACAGATGTTTGGAAAATGGTCAGACCAACAATTTTCTTAATTAGGTTTCCATGAGCAATGACGACATAAAGGCCAATCATCATCAGCACCACCACAATCCAATAGTTATAAAGTCCCATGAACATCATTTAGCCTCCCTATGTTTCTTGCTCTTATATTTCTCTCTACGGCCGGCAAAGTTGAAAAAAATTATTACAATGACGGATG
>ENA-OSET01004080-OSET01004080.1-sediment-metagenome-genome-assembly--contig:-NODE-4080-length-13078-cov-2.615030_pt1 | contig 13078 bp, 9 predicted proteins | sample MGYA00237882_ERZ534229 | MGnify/ENA primary metagenome ERZ534229 (study PRJEB26408, sample SAMN06266212) | sediment metagenome | isolation source: Hudson Canyon methane seep mesocosm | place: USA:Hudson...
TCACAATATGGCGCTAGTCCACGCGCAAGTATTGCACTAGACCGCTGCGCAAGAGCCAAAGCCTGGCTAAATGGGAAAGACTTTGTCGCTCCGGAAGATATTCAGGATATGGCATTAAATATTCGTGAACTATTAGCAGATAAAGAAAGTTGGGGTCTATTTAGTCGGCAATGTAAAGATTATATGGAGCAGGTTTATGGTGATGATGAGGTGCTTAAACCGTATTTAGAGTCCTTCAATACCGTAATGAAATAAGCCGGGAATGAGCATAAAAAAACAAGTCATTTGTCTGACAAGTGCAAGGTTAATTGAATCAGTTTTGTTGTTTGCAACGCCGATGGTCTTAACCCGTTATATCGAGCCTTCCGAGTTTGGGCTTTATCGGCTGTTTTGGCTGATTGTAAGTACTATTATAATCATTGTTCCTCTGGGTATGCCCAGAAGCCTGCTTTATTTTATACCGAGGCTTGATGATGAAGGAAGGAATGTGTATGTCACTCAAACCGTCTTGTTTTTATTAGTTGCAGGGATGTTTTCTGCATTGGTTTTTATGCCATGGAATATTATGTTGCCGACCTCTTTAATGGAGGGATTGGTCAATGAAAATTATGAAGTAATCAGTATATTTGTTTGTTTATGGATATTTACTCATGTTTTTGATTTTTTACCCAACGCATTAAATAAAATTTCTTTTCAAGCTATTTCAACCATAGTGCTTGCATTAATAAGAAGTTCTCTCGTAATTTACGCGGCAATAAACTATAGAGAGATTGAATATTTAATAATTGCAATAACAATATCTGCAATTATAAAATTGCTATTTTTACTGTATTTTCTATTTGTAAATTTTTCATGTAAATTTAAAAAAAATGAGTTTAAAAAACAGTTGAATTATGCTGTGCCTTTTGGTTTGTCTGGTACTGTTTATACCTTGAGGAAATATGGTGAGCAATGGATAGTCGCTTTTTTATTTCTTCCCTCGGAGTTTGCATCTTTTTCATTAGCCGCAATGATATTAATGCCATTTAATGTTATATCATCTAGTGTCACAAATGTTATTTTACCAAAAATGAGCTTGTTTTTTGCAGAAGCGAAGGTGAGTTTGTGTGTTAATTATAATAAAACAGCTAATTTACTTATTTCAATGTTGTTTTTTCCTTTAGGGACATTTGTATTTGTTTATTCTGAAGATATTGTGTTGTTGGTCTTTGGCGAGAAATATTTAGATGTAATTCCTGTGATGAGAATCTATATTGTTCAAGTGTACTTAACTCTGGAAGTAGGGAGTTTAATCAGTGTTTTAAATAAAGGAAAGTTTAATTTGATTTATAACATTATTGTTTTAATGTTTTCTTTATTACTAAGTTATTTATTTGCAAAAGAAATAGGTCTAGTTGGGGCTGCAATAGGAAGTGTGGCAGCAAGTTTTTTAGGTTATTTGATTGTTTTTTATAAGTTGTCAAATTATTTAAATATACGTGTGAGACACTTGCAGTACTGGAAACACTTGATTTTTTACCTATGCTTGTCCTGGGTTTCAATTTATGCAATTGAATATTTAGATGATTTATTTCAACTGGAAATGTACAGGTTTTTAAAATTAAGTGTTATTTTTTGTGAGTATTTTGTTGTATATATGTTTCTGTTATTAATGTTTGGACAGTATAAATTTTTTAATAGAATTGTTTCTAATTTATAGAGTGAAAAATTAAAGTGGATATCCATATTCGTAGTTTTATTCTTGAAGTCTTATACCCTGTTTTTTTATTTTTTTTTCTAATTTTATTAAGACTCCTTAGGGGGGTTAATAAAATATTTTGTTCCAGTAAAAAACAGGTATGTATATACCCACCTGCTGGAGCGGGTAGTGTAGGGGATGAAGCGATGATGGAGGCATTAATTGCCTCTTTTAATGCTGAGGATGTAAAAAACATTACGATTCTAACCATCGAGGACGGTAATCCATGGGATTTAAAACGGGTTGATCACTATTATAAACTGTCCAATCGTTATATTCCTCTAAGGATTATATATTTTTCCTGGATAATACATAAGTATGATGAATTCTATTTGCTAGGGGCTGATATGATGGATGGCTACTACTCGGCAAGTGGTAGTATTAATAGAATTAGATTGGCTAATATTGCAGCTAAAATTGGCGCTCGATTGCAGCCAGAATTGGCAGAGGCGGTAGGGGATATTGCTCGGACTCCGCCGGGGCAAACCTGGCAGGATTACAGAGACCAATCTCTTTGTCAGGCAGGAAGTGTTGTGGCTTTGTTATTTTCTTCCCCTTTGGGCTCTGAGAAATATCATCATCGCCAACCCAAGCTTGTTACGGCTAAACCACAAGAAGTGCGTGTAATGAGCGGCCATCAATATTGTCTGCAATGCTTCCCTGCGCTCGATTTTGAGGTGATCGATCAAGATTTTAAGCTGAGCCGTTTAGCGAATGTGATTGATAGCCCCTATTTCGACTACCGGCAGCTAAGTAATCGTAAACTCGAAAAACTGATCGTGCTAATTCAATCTTTGCTTGGCGCATCGACGGTGTCTAATTTGGGCGCTTCATGAGCCGTGTCAGTGTCTGCAGGCGTTTTATCCGAAAGCTGCGCGATAATTTCTTTTAGTTTTGAGATTTCAGTTTCTTTTTTCGTCATTGAAAGCTGATGCTGTGCAAGAACGTCTTCTTTTGTTTTGAGGCTTGATTGGACTTCTTTCAGGTCATGTTCTTGAAATTCAATATAGGCCTCGTCGATATCAATCATGAGGTACTTGTCGTCGAGTTGCGCCTTGAGCTCAGCAAGCTGCTCGGAAATAGTATTAGCGGATAGTGTAATTGCGCTAGCCTTATCGCCGTTTAGGGTATCGCTATTTACGACATCGCCACTTTTTAGCTGAACTATTTCCCACTGGAGTTGGTCAGTCGTCTGTTTCAGCTCATGTAACATCAACTTCGTTCTTTCCAATTCAACCTTTTTAGTACTGAGCTGGCTCGTCGCCATGACGACTTCATCTTGGGTGAAGCTCAGTATTCTAGCGAGCTTATCGATATTCTCTGAGGCAGCAGTGACTTGCTTGAAATATTTCTCTTGCTGCTCAATGTGATTAAACGCGTAGAATCCCGCGAAAATACAAACGATTAAAAGTAGAGGGATAACTAAGGCGCTGCGTTGTTGGCCAGCCGAGGCCGCTTGTTGTTTGGCATTATCTACAGCTCGTTGTTCTTGGTGTAGCACGCGCTTTTCATCGTCCAGCTTTTGTTCACGTAGCATCAGCTCTTTGGTTTTCAAACGATTGGCTCGTTCCTGGTCAGCGACCTGATGCTGATGTTTTGACAAGCGTTCCTGGGTGTCGGCTTGTTGTTGCTCTCGTTGTACTAAGGCGTGTTCTTGATCAGCTAACGCGAGTTGTTGTTTGTCTAAATCTTCTTGGGACGGCATGCGCACGTCGCTCCTGTTTTTATATTGTGGGGTCTTTACACGGATAGATATTTTGCTTCCAGCCAAGGAAAAAATTGACAAAAATGCGCAGTGTATGGGTAATACATGAGCATTTTGAATTAATTTTTAACGCAGTATGGGGGCAAAATAGCATGCGTGCAAAGGCCTCATTCTAAAGAGGGGTAAGTTTGGCATATGACAATACTAACCACTTGTTGCCGTGTTCGGGGAACATAACTTGAATGCGTGCATGAGGCCCTTTGCCTTCATAGTTGAGCACCGTTCCTTCACCAAATTTCTTGTGGGCAACGAGTTGGCCGAGATGGAATGCAGGCGCGTCTTCTTCGATGCCAAAACTTGAGCTATTTGAAAAGGAAACCGGTCTCGATATGGTGTTTTTGAGCCTGACTTCTTGAATCAGATCCGTCGGTATTTCGCGAATAAAGCGGGAAACCGGATGGAACTTCTCTTGGCCGTATAAGCGCCTTGCTTCGGCATAGGTCATCACCAACTGTTCCATTGCGCGCGTGACACCGACATAGCATAAGCGCCGTTCTTCTTCTAAGCGAACAGGATCTTCCATCGACATTTGATGAGGGAACAAGCCTTCTTCCATGCCGGCCATCAGCACCAACGGAAACTCCAGACCCTTGGCGGTATGCAAGGTCATGAGTTGAACGCTGTCTTCGTGTTCCTCAGCCTGTCGTTCTCCAGCGTCTAGCGCGGCCTGAGCAATAAACTCAGATAAGGGCGATACACTATCGTCTTCCGGTTCGTAGTCTTTGGTGGCGTTGATAAGTTCTAGCAAGTTTTCCTTTCTAGCTTGGCCCTTTTCACCTTTTTCGCCAGCATGATGCTCAAGTAATCTGGACTCAGCCAATATCTGTTCTGTCAGCTGAGAGAGGCTAAGATTCTCTTGTTCGATTGAAAAACCGTCAATCATATCGATAAAGTGAGTCAGGGTGGTTGCAGCTTTACCTTTGATCAAACCTAATTGCAGTCGCTCAACAGTAGCCTGCCAAAGTGAGGTTGATTGCTCGCGAGCATGAGCACGCAGATCGCTGACGGATTTATTGCCGACGCCTCGAGGTGGCACATTGACGACGCGCTCGAATGCCGCGTCGTCATGCCGGTAATATACCAATCGTAGGTAAGCGACAGCGTTACGAATTTCTTGTCGATCGTAAAAACGAAGACCGCCAAATATCCGATATGGAATGGCTTGGCGAATCAGGGATTCTTCCAGAACACGTGATTGTGCGTTTGACCGATACAATATCGCTGCTTCCGAACGCATACGACCATTTTGGCTCCAGGCACTCACGCGATCGGCGATGTAGTTGGCTTCGTCTTGTTCATTGAAGGCGGCATAAAGATCTATCGGTTCGCCGTCATTGCCATCGGTCCAGAGTTGCTTGCCTAAGCGGTTGCCATTATTCGCGATGAGATTGTTTGCAGCGCTTAGGATGGTCGATGTTGAGCGATAGTTTTGTTCCAGGCGAACAACCTGTGCTTGCTGAAAATCATTCTGGAACTGTTGAATATTTTCGATTTTAGCACCGCGCCAGCCATAAATAGATTGGTCGTCGTCACCGACAACCATAATGGGGATTTTGTCCCCGGCAAGTACGCGTAACCAAGCGTATTGAATGGTGTTGGTATCTTGAAACTCGTCGACTAATAAGTAGGACAGGCGTTCTTGGTAGTGGCTTAAGAGTGCTGGATTATTGAGCCAAATCTCATGAGAGCGCAGTAACAGCTCGCCAAAATCAACCATGCCCGATTGCTGGCACTGCTGTTCATAGGCCTGATAGAGCATGGCCATGGTTTTATCATGGATGGAATGAACGGGTGGTAGGTGAGCTGCACGCAGGCCCTCGTCCTTTTGACTATTGATGAAGGACTGAACTTGCTTAGGAGGCCAACGGCTATCGTCAATATTTAATTCGCGCATAATACGTTTAACAATGCGGAGTTGGTCGTCCGAGTCCAGAATTTGGAAATTTTCGGGTAATTGAGCCTCACGCCAGTGGGTTCGCAATAGCCTGTGCGCGATGCCGTGGAAGGTGCCAAACCACATGCCTCTAGCAGGAATGTCTAGCATTTGTTCGATTCGGCCGCGCATTTCCTTGGCGGCCTTGTTGGTAAATGTCACCGCCATAATGGAAGCAGGGCTTAAATGCTCTATCTCCATAAGCCAGGCAATACGATGGACCAGTACACGGGTTTTGCCGCTACCGGCACCAGCCAGGATGAGTAGATTATTCTTGGGTGCCGCGACGGCCTCTCTTTGGGCGTCGTTTAGTCCGTCGAGTATGTAGGAAACATCCATGGGGAATACTTTTATAAGTAATTGAAACGGCTTCAATTATAGCAGGAGCTTGGCTGATTCCTCACGTGTTTTAGTTGTGATTTATCCTGTTGTTAGTCTGCTGTTTACGAAGCGCCTCACATTTTGCTTTGAACTTCATTTTATTCACAGGATTCTCTAGTTTATTTGTCAGCGAATCGGGGTAGAATGCCCTCATGTATAGCGATTTTCTAAAGCGTTTGTTTCATTTTCAAGTGGCACCCACCGTGGTGGCGCAAGATCGTTTTGCTTTTTATGGCCTCTCAGTGCTGTCGTTATTGCTTGCCTGGTCTGAACAGCAGGTCATGACGCCTGGTTTATTTCCTCTTTTGTGTCTTTTTATCGGTTTAGCGTGTTCTGCCTACTTCTTATGGTTGGCATGGACCGATAGAGCGCTTTCTTTTGTGCCCGCTTTTGTTCCAGAGAATATTGAAGTGTTTGCGCCTTTACTGGTTGGCCTGTGCTGGGCCGGCTTAACTTGGGGCACCGCCGTGGTGGGGGCAAGTAGTGTTGTTCTGGTGCTGTTACTATCTGCTCTGTTGCTATTCATGGTGTTGCCCTTTGGTACCACATCGGCGCTTCTTTTCTCCTTTCCTATTTTCCTAGCGGCTAATCGGATGTTGTTATTGGGGCCATGGGAGGATAGTGCGCGTTTGGCAGTATTGCTTAACCTTTGTTTCTTGGTATTTTGGTTTACTACTGTACGGTCGAAAGATTCGATAGGGGGCAAGCCTTATGCTAATGATGTGAAGCCAGCGGGCGTGCAGTCGGCAAACATGCAAGTACTCCGGCAAGCTGCAGAACTAGAGGTGGCGGCAAGGGAGAAACTGGAATCGCAGTTACAGCATAAAGAGCAGGACTTTGAACTCAATATACGCGAGCAAACGAAGTATCTAAGAGATGCCAATACACAACTGAGCCAACAAATAGCACTACGCAAAACAATTAGTGATGCCTTGGTTAAAAGCCAAACTCGCCTGACGCAAGCCATAGATGCCTCGCATTTGGGCTTGGTAGACTGGGATGTGGCGCAAGGACAGTTCTACCAGTCGGCTTTCCATAAGCAATTTGGGGAGAAAGAACAGACCTCAGAGCAGGTGATTCAAACACTTAAAGAAGTCATCCACCCATCAGATTATATTACCGTTCGCGACACCCTAAATGAATGTCTGCGCGGCGATTGTTTAGCGTATCAATTACAGTATCGTGTTAAAGATGACGACGACTGGATTTGGATCGAAGAGTCCGGAAAAGTAGTGGATACGGAAGGCGATGGCCGCGCTGCTCGCATTCTTGGTACGCGACGGAATATCCAGTCGGAAGTGTTTCGCGATGAGCAAGTGCGCTTGGCGAAATCGGTGTTTGATCACACTTCAGAAGGGGTCTTTGTTTTGGATCCACAGGGCTGCTTTTTGTCCTCCAATCCCGCCTATGAGGTCATCACTGGGCATAAAGCTGACGAAATTGTCGGTCACTCAATTACCGACATTTCCGGTACGCCTCAACGAGAAGAGGTCTACCGAAAAATATTGGACGACGCGCGAGTGAAAGGTCGGTGGCAGGGGGAAATATTAGAGAAACCCGTGCACGGTGACTATTTCCCGCAATGGACACAAATCAATGCCATTTATGATGAACGTCATGACGTTAAGTATTTTGCCTGCATGGTCTCGGATCTTTCGGATCGAAAAGCCGCTGATGAAAAACTGGATTACTTAATTAACTACGATGATTTAACTAAATTAGCGAATCGGGTTCAGTTTCAAGATCAGCTACATCGCGCTTTATTGCGTTTTAAAGACGAAGGGGTGCCTTTTGCGCTGGTATTGCTCGATATAGACCGCTTCAAGCAATTTAATGATAGTTTTGGCCATGAGTTGTCAGACGAGTTGCTAAGAGAGATTGCGCTTCGCTTGTCTAATAGCGTTCAGAAGGTTGATATTCTGGCGCGCGTGGGTGGTAATGAATTTGCGTGTATTGTGGCCTGTAGTCCAACGTTTAGCGTGGATAAATTTACTGACCGCTTGTTTAGCATTGTCTCCCGTGGCGGCTATGAAGTTGATGGTAATGAAGTGGTGTTGTCCTGCAGTATCGGTGTCGCAATGGTACCGGAGCATACGCAGGATATAGAAACCTTGATGCGTTACGGTGCTTTGGCGGTGCAAAAAGCGAAATATCAAGGTGGTAATCAAGTACAGACATTCGATGAGTCTTTAAAGTCATTTTCACGACAACGGCTTGAGATGGAACAAGAGCTGCGTAAGGCGCTGACCAACCATGAGTTGGAAGTATTTTATCAGCCAAAATTAGACCTTAAAGCCGGACGTATTACCTCGTTTGAAGCCTTGGTTCGGTGGCGTCATCCTGTTAAAGGCCTGATATCTCCGGATGAGTTTGTCAATATTGCAGAAGAAAACGGTTTGATATTGGATTTAGGGTCTTATGTGCTTGAAACGGCATGCAATCAAACACAGCAATGGATTGAGCAGGGATTTGGTCAGTTGCATGTTTCGGTCAATTTGTCGCCTAGGCAGCTAAAGGAAAGTGGTTTTAAAGCGTTAGTGTCAGATATTTTGGAAATAACGAATATCTCGCCAGAGAACCTTGAATTGGAGTTAACAGAAAGCGCTATTATGGAAGATACAGCGAATGCGATTGGCTTGTTGGATGACCTGCGTGCTTTGGGTATCAAAGTGTCGGTGGATGATTTCGGCACAGGATATTCCTCGCTTAGTTACTTGAAAGAATTACCCATAGATACACTGAAAATTGATCGATCTTTTGTTGAAAATATGGAAAATTCGACGGAACAGCAGGCGATTGTTAAGGCGATTATCGTACTCGGTGATAGTTTGAATTTGCAGATTGTCGCGGAAGGCGTCGAGAATGACGCCCAACTAGGAATGCTAAAAGCGCTCGGTTGCAATTTGATTCAAGGCTATCATGTTTCAAAACCGATCACCGCAGAGGGTATGGCGGCATTATTGTTGGCCCAGAAAGAACAAGCTTAACGAGAACTTTACACGACTACTTCGCTCGTGACACCGTGCAAAACTCTCTCAGCCTTTATGCCCTTTTTCAAGGTGTTCGCTCACCTCAATTTATTCCCATTCTTCTCCGGTAAGCGCTTCGCTTAAATAAGTATCCATAAACTCGGGTTCACTCATCACCTGAACGCCTTTTGGTATCTCTTGGATAATCTTTGGGGGAGTCAATTCGCTGGTCACGCAAAGTGTGGTTAGCTTGTTGACCTTACTACCGACAATGGCTCCCGCGTCTATTGATAATTCGGTCAAATAGTCGATTTCGTCTTCGTGAACGGCTTCGAATCCGGACATATTGAGAGGCCCCATAAATACCACAACCTGATGCTTTAATGTTCGATGTTCGCTTAACACGGTGTCGCCTCTTTTCTAGTTCGTACGCTATAACCAATAGTTTAGTCTGACTTTGAGGGCGATGACGCAACAAAATACGCTATCACAACACGGTTTAATGCAATCTCGTTGTAAGGTGAAATGAATTTTATGGCAGTGCCGGTTTTTATCTAGGCAATAAAAAAGCCGCCTATTATGTATAGCGGCTCTAGTCTTATTTGCAGCTTAGCAGTCATGCAAAGGCGGCTAATAGATATCGTCTTCCTGAATGCTAAGTCTATCGGTTGACGAGCTAAGCTCTCCCGGAGAACTTGAGTCAGAGCCAAGTTTGATGAGTAGCCGAAGATCGTTGGCGGAGTCCGCGTAGGCGAGGGCATCTTCATAGGTGATTTCGCCCGCGGCATATAAGTCATAAAGTGCTTGGTCGAAGGTCTGCATGCCCAGGTCACGTGACTTGGTCATCAGCTCTTTGAGTTTGTGAACTTCTTTTTTGCGGATTAAGTCTGAAGCCAAAGGACTATTCAAGAGTACTTCTATTACGGCGCGTCGGCCTTTGCCGTCGGGTGTTGGCACCAATTGTTGAGCGACAATTGCTTTGAGGTTTAAAGATAAATCCATCCAAATCTGGTTGTGATGATCTGGCGGGAAAAAGTTAATAATTCGGTCAAGCGCCTGGTTAGCATTATTGGCATGTAGTGTGGCTAAACACAGGTGTCCAGTCTCAGCGAATGTTACCGCATATTCCATGGTTTCTTTGCTACGAATCTCTCCAATCATGATGACATCGGGCGCTTGTCTGAGTGTGTTTTTCAAAGCGACTTCAAACGATTCTGTGTCGATGCCCACTTCACGTTGGGTAACGATACAACCTTGGTGTTGATGAATATATTCAATAGGGTCTTCAATCGAAATAATATGGCCCTTACTATTCCTGTTTCGATGTCCAATCATGGATGCAAGAGAGGTAGATTTACCGGTTCCGGTAGCGCCGACAAAAATAATCAGGCCTCTTTTTGCCATGGACAGGGTATTGATAATTTCAGGTAAACCAAGGTCTTCTGTTCGCGGAATTTCAGTTTCAATTCGGCGTAATACCATGCCACAAAGGTTGCGTTGCGAAAATGCGCTGGCCCTAAAGCGGCCAATACCTCTTGCGCTAATGGCAAAATTACATTCGTTGTGTTCGCTGAATTCGGCCTGTTGCTTTTCTGACATGGTGTCATAAACAATTTCACGGCATTGTTCGGGGGTCAGCGGATTCTTGGTGACAGGCATAATCTTGCCATGGATTTTGATGCTCGGTGCAACGCCGGCGGTGATAAACAAATCCGAACCGCCCTTTTCCACCATGACTCTTAGTAATTTTTCAAAATCCACGTTACTGTCCTCTCATCCGTGCACACTTTTCAGAGCGCTCACTTTAAGATATTGGTTGCTCTATATTTTAGGGTTTAAAAGCCTAGGGTTCACAAGTCTAGGGTCTAAAAATTGTCAGATACTTTTGCTTTCTCACGCGCAGTATCACGAGTGATATGCCCTTTGCTGAGTAAATTCTGCAAGCATTGATCCAGTGTTTGCATACCAATGTTAGCGCCGGTTTGAATCGCACTGTACATTTGAGCGACTTTATCTTCGCGTATGAGATTACGAATTGCCGGGGTGCCAATCATGATTTCATGTGCGGCGACACGACCCCCGTTTGTTTTCTTAAGCAGCGTTTGCGATATAACCGCTTGCAAGGATTCGGACAACATCGACCTGACCATCGACTTTTCTTCTGCAGGGAAAACATCCACCACCCTGTCAATGGTTTTTGCGGCGGACGTGGTATGCAAGGTACCAAATACCAAATGTCCTGTTTCTGCGGCTGTTAAGGCTAAACGAATGGTTTCCAGGTCACGCAACTCACCAACGAGAATAATGTCAGGATCTTCACGTAGCGCTGAGCGTAAGGCTTCACTAAAGCCCAGAGTATCTCGATGGACTTCGCGCTGGTTCATCAAGCATTTCTTACTTTCGTGTACGAACTCGATAGGGTCTTCGATGGTCAATATATGGTCGTAGCGGTTGTCATTAATGTAGTCAATCATGGCGGCCAAGGTGGTCGATTTACCTGAACCCGTTGGCCCGGTTACCAACACGAGCCCTCTGGGCACTTCAGCGATATCTCTAAATACCTGGCCCATTCCTAAATCATCCATCGTGAGTACTTTCGATGGAATGGTTCTGAATACGGCGCCTGCACCACGGTTTTGATTAAAGGCATTCACCCGAAAACGAGCGACACCTGGCACTTCAAAGGAGAAATCCGTTTCCAGAAACTCTTCGAAGTCTTTTCGTTGTTTGTCATTCATTATTTCATAGATTAACGAGTGGACTTCTTTGTGTTCCATCGCAGGTAAGTTGATGCGACGTACGTCGCCATCGACACGAATCATCGGTGGTAGTCCAGCTGACAAGTGCAAATCTGATGCGCCTTGCTTAGCTGAGAAGGCGAGTAACTCAGTAATATCCATGGGTGTCCTCTAGGGAATGACAAACTCTATTAATGGTTGTGAATATCTTGGGTATTTGCTCAAATGATGTCGGATTGAAGCGGTGCCTCAGACGGGCTCTATATTCTTTTCATCCTTCTATCTTATTGAATGACATCATGTTTAGCATAGCAGACAACCTAGAGAACGTTAGACAAAGAATAAAAAAAGCAACAATCTCCTGCGGTCGGCCTTTGGCGTCGGTTCAGCTCTTGCCGGTGACTAAAACACGAGATGCTAAAACACTGAATGAAGCGGTGTCTTTGGGGCTGAATTGTTTTGGCGAAAACTACCTGAATGAGGCCTTGGAAAAACAAACTACTTTAGCGGGTTTGTGCTCGAAAGCGCTTTTCGCCGAAACGATTTGGCACTTTATTGGGCCAATACAATCCAATAAAACCAAAGCGATTGCAGCGCATTTTGATTGGGTGCAAAGTGTTGATCGTCCTAAAATAGCGCGACGTTTGAGTGAGCAACGACCCAAAGACCTAGCGCCTTTAAATGTCTGTATTCAAGTGAATATTAACGATGAAGAGAGTAAGTCTGGCGTTAGTCTCGAAGAACTGGAAAGCTTTGCCGCTAGCATTCAAGCGTTGCCAGGTTTATGTTTACGTGGGCTTATGGCGATACCCAAGGCAAAGCAATTGCCTCAAGAGCGAACGAAAACTTATTTTAAGATGCAGCAGGCTTTTCAGCGTCTGCAGTCTCACTATGAAACGGTTGATACCTTGTCGATGGGCATGTCAGGGGATTTAGATGAGGCGATAGCCGGTGGCGCAACAATGGTGCGTATTGGCACCGCCTTATTTGGCGAACGTGAACCGAATTGAGCCCAAGCGTGATAGTTTAATAATAGACATACAGTGTAATTACCTTAAACGTTTAATATGAGAGCTTTGCAAGCGCAGTAGTCGTGCAGAGCTCTCAACATAACAGTGACCAGAGAGGCAAGTGTGAACAATAGTCGAATTACCTTTATCGGTGCGGGGAATATGGCCAGCGCGATCATTGGCGGGCTTTTAAAACAAGGCGTCGCCGCAGAGCGAATCTGTGCAACAGACCCCTCTGAAGAAAAACGACAACAGTTGAAAGAAGCCTTAGGTATTCAGGTCGAAGCCGACAATCAGCTTGCTGTTAAAGCGGCTGACGCAGTTGTTCTTTGTGTTAAACCCCAGATACTACAACACGTTTGTGAAGGGCTAAGCGCTGCACTTGCACATAAGCCGCTTATTATTTCCATTGCAGCGGGTATTGAAATGAGCGTTATCGAGGCGTGGTTGGGCGGTGAGATTCCTTTGGTACGTTGCATGCCTAATACCCCGGCACAAGTGCTTAAAGGTGCGAGTGGTTTAATTGCTAATGCTTTGGTTACTG